>Ga0256826_1002662_pt1 | contig 10823 bp, 14 predicted proteins | sample CV79metaG_FD_185975 | JGI IMG/M metagenome (GOLD analysis project Ga0256826, IMG submission 185975) | Hydrothermal vent microbial communities from East Pacific Rise, Pacific Ocean - CV79 | ecosystem: Environmental > Aquatic > Marine > Hydrothermal vents | place: Pacific Ocean: East Pacific Rise... | reverse complement strand
CTCATTTCAACACATAAAAAAAGCATCCACTTTCCCGAATAAAACTGACAAGATTTTCACTATTTTAGCTTCAAAAAATATTCCAAACCTCAGATGTTTTTTTCTGCAACTCTCACATCTTTTTTTTTGAGCATCTTCATATTTTTTTCATCACAAGTTCACAATAAAAATGAAGTGCTATTTTCTACTTTTAGTTTCAAAAATAGTTTTTAATTTGGATTCAAAAATGGAGTGATTTAAAAAGTGCAAAAACTCTATAGACAATATAGTAATATACAGGTGTTTTAACAAACTTTATTTTCTAAAACAGTAGAGTATATAAAAAAGAAGTCATATCTCTCTTACAAGAGCAAAAAAACTTTTTCAAGGTTAGGATATGTTTTTATAACTAAAAGGCTTTTAAAGTAAATTATTTTGATGCTGAGTGTCAATAAAAAAGTTTATTCTCTTTCCAGATATCTATTTCAATATGTTCTCATGTCTAAGACAGAAAAAATATAACAATTTTTTAAAAGTATTGAAGATATTTTAAGTGATTGTCTATGAAATAAGTTTTGCTTGAGGATAATAAAACTCTGGTTAGAAAGTATGTACTCGAGTATGGGAATATAAAAATAAAAAATCAACAGGAATTTAGAGAGCACATTTTAAAACTCTTAATGAATCGATAGCTGCTTATTCTTAAAAGATGCAAGAGAAGATTAAAAAAGGATATAAATATTTCAATATTAATAATCATGCCATAAATTACTATGAGATAACTAAAATTTACTAGAGCTTTCATAAAAGTAATTTTAGGTAAATAGTTTTTTCTATAATTTTTCTATCAAACAAATGAGGAAAGATTATGAAACTTGCTACTAAAACATTAACTTTAATAAACGAAGAACAAAGATTAACTCATATAGATAGAGTATGGGAACTGTTAGAAGAAGGTTACCAAGATGTTAAAGGTGGATTATTTTTTAATTCGAAAGAAGACCTATTAAATACTACGAGCCAATGGAAAGTTATTATCTCTAACAAAAAAATTATTGCGGTAACAATATATAAAGCAAAAAAGGGACTAAAACTTGTCGCTATGACAGCATCAAAACAGATTGAAGAAAAAAAAATTGCTATAAAAGCTTTAATAAAATTAATAAAAAAAGATCTTAAAACTTGTTGGATGGAGTTGTCAGAGGCAGCTGAGAGATTTGTAATGAAATTTGCTGGAAATTATACAGTAAAAAATAGTTTAGTTGCACAGATAATAGATAAAGAGATTACTTTAAGTGCAGATGGTGTTCATTATTACAGAACTATAAAAAATATCAATAAAGAGAAAATCTTACTTGGTACACCAGCATTTAACTAAACAAAGGAAATAAAAAATGATTATATATATACATGGATTTGCTGGAAGTGGTATGAGTAGTAAAGCGAAGATACTTAAAGATGAGTTTAAGGAGTATGATTTTCTTGCTCCTTCCCTTTCTTATGTTCCGTCTTTGGCTATTGAAACTTTAAAAGAGTTGATAAGTTCTTTTTTAAAATATGACAAGGTTTACCTGATTGGTTCATCACTTGGTGGCTATTATGCAACATATTTAGCAGAGTACTTTAGTATTCCTGTTGTTCTTATAAATCCAGCAGTAAATCCACAAGATACTCTAAATCAATATTTAGGTCAAAATAACAACCTATATGATAACAGTTACTATGAGTGGAATAAAAAGCATATGGATATGTTAAAAACTTATGCAGTAAAAAATATAACATCAAAATTATATTTTTTACTTCTTCAAAAGGGAGATGAACTTTTAAACTATAAGGAAGCGATTTATAAATATGAGAATGCTTCATCAATAGTAATAAATGGAGGAAGTCATAGGTTTGAGTATATTGAAAAATATACGAAAGAGATAAAGCAATTTTTATGTGTTTAACTAAAAGGTAAAAATAGGTAAAAGCTTTCCTTTATAATTAACTTATCTAAAAAGAGGAAAACATCATGACAAATTCATTATATTTCGTAGATATAGAATCTACAGGCTTAGACTTAAAAAATGACAGATTAATTCAACTTTCATTTTTAAAATCTAAAGAAAGTAGTATTGAGGCATATGATGATTTATGCTATACAGATGTAGAGATTAACGAAGCAGCAACTGCTATACATAATATTACTAACTCAATGATTGAAGAGAAATACTGGCCATTTGAAACAGATAGTTTTATAGAATTAGAAAAAGGTAATTTAGAAAATAATTATTTTATTTCTCATGGAAATGAGTTAGATTTAGCAATGCTAAAAAATGAAGAACTTGAAATAAAAATGAAGTGTATAGATACAGACAAATGTTCTAGACATCTCCTCAAAGATGCAAAAGGTTATAAACTAGAATCACTAATAGTTGAGTATGACCTGATTTCTTATGCTCAAAAAATTGCAAAGAGAATTGGTTTAGAAAATATTAAAGCTCACGATGCATTAAGTGATGCATTGTGGCATCATGTATTATTTGAATTTTTACTTACAAAAGTTGATGGGGATATTAATAGCTTAGTATCTATAACTGCAAAACCACTACTTCTAACTAAAATTTCATTTGGTAAATATAGAAATAAAACTTTTAAAGAAGTGTTACAACAAGATCCATTAGGACTAGTGTGGATGTATAACAATGTTTTAACAGAGTGGGCAGATTTACAATACACTATAGCTTATTGGTTAAAAACAAAAGAGTACCTTTGGAAAAAAGCACAAAGAGAAAGAGTTTGTTAAGCTAAAAGTAAAAAAAAGTAAAAATATTTTCTTACAATACTTTTACACAAATAAAGGAGTACGAGATGGGACGCAATAATGAAGAGTTAGATCCAAGCGATTATTATCAGGATGAAGAAGATTTTAATCAAGAAGTTGAAGATGGTACTACACCATTTACTAATTATGATGATTATACAGATGCAATAGATCAGGATGTAGAATTAGACCCTGATTTTTATAGAGATAATCGTTAATATGACAATTATCGGTGTAACTGGGCATAGAGACTTAAAAGAGGAGTGTTTAGAGGATTATTCACAACAAATCTCTAAATTACTCTTTGATTTAAAACAACAATATACTGATATGATAATTTACTCACCTTTGTCAGATGGTGCAGATAGACTAGTTGTGAAAGAAGGTATAAAACTAAATATACCTTTTGCAGCTATTTTACCAATGCAAAAAGAAAAATATATAATGGATTTTGATGAAACATCACTCAAAGAGTTTAATCAGCTACTTTGTAAAGCATATAAAACTATAACTATACCTTTACACAAAGGTAGCACTAATGATTTAATCTCTTCATACTCATTACAAAGAGATTATCAATATGAAGATTGTGGTCGCTATGTAGCAGATAGATGTGATAGTTTAATTGCTTTATGGGATGGAAAATATATAGGATTGAAAGGTGGGACAGGTGAAGTAGTAAAATACTATTTGAGAATGAAAAACAATATTTTACAGCATATAAAGGTTGATAGAATAAACGAATAAGCATATATTTGATAGAATCGATATAATGAAAATTTGAGATTTAAGGTCGATTATGTTTGAAAAAAAAACAATTGAAGAAATACTACAGGATAATAAGCTTACAAATGTAGATAATTTAAAAAATGCTTTAGAAGAAATAAAAAAATCTTATAATATTCTAGATATAAAAGAATTAGTAGATAAACTAAAAGAAATGTCAAAAGTTAAAAGAGTAATTGCAATAGGCGATGAACGAAAAGTATGTTTAGAATTAGAAATATTTAATTTTTATATACCTGATTGTAGAATATTTGTAGAAATTCATAAAAAGTTTTACCCAAATATGTCAATAAAAAACTTTGCAAGTTTATTGTTAGAAAAGTATAAAGAGGACTCAACTTCAGGTAAAAAGAAATTGAGTTTAGAATCGATAAAAGGTTATCTCTCTTGTAAAAACTGTACTGATCTCAAATACTCTACTATTAAAAACAAAGTTCTAAAAGATATTTTATGTAAAGGGCTAGAAGTAAAACTTGATGTTGAAAAAGTTTTTAATCAAAGAATTAATAATGTTGAAAAATTAGAATTGATTGCAATAACAAAAGATAATTTTATAGCAAAATTTGACATAGATTATAAAGAAGAGGAAATGAAAAAAGAAGAAAAAGATAGACTTTTTGATGTTATTCATGTAACAAGAGAAGAGTTTAAAAAGAACCTATCAGATAGTACTAAAACTAATGGTAGCGATGAGTATAAACTTAACTTAGCACTATATGCATTTGAGAGAGGATTAGATGAAGAATCACTCAAACTTGTTGAGCTACTCAAAGAGAGTCAAGAAGTTAAAAATACTACAGAATACTTACAGTTAAAAGCAAAACTACTATCTAATTTTAAAAGAGATAAAGAAGCTATAGAAACTTTAGAGGCTTTAATTGATGAGCAAAAACCATCTATCGATGTAGAAACTCATAACTTATTAGCAGCTTCGATAAAACGCTATGCTTTTGAACAATATGAAAATAAAGTGATGTCTGAGATTCAATTTAAAAAAGAGTTGAGTAAAGCTAAAGATATATATAGTGCCATTTTTAATATAAATAAAAATTACTACCCAGCTATCAATATAATTTACTTGGAACTTATGCTTATTGATAATAATGATGTAAATAATATTCAAAAAACTATCGAAGATGCTCAAAGTCTATGGGATAGCTCTGACATTGAAACACATCTTGAAGAAAAAGATTGGTGGTCATTTATCTCAGATATAGAATTTTCTGTTCTTATGACTGACTATGATAAAGCATTTTTTAAATTAAGAAATTATTTAGACACTTTAGATGAAGAAGTAATTAGTGAATTTAGTGTTAGTAGTACAATCCGTCAACTTGAGTTTTATAAAACTTATTGTCCATCTTTAGTAAAAGTGGATTTAGATGAATTTATAGTTAAGTTAAAAGACATTAATAGTAAAAAGAATTTATTTACATATATAAAAAGCTCTAATTAATGAATAAAAATTCTTTTGAATATAAAGCTTTTATTAGTTACCAAAGAGAAGATGAATGGTTTGCAAAATGGCTTTTTAATAAACTAGAAAAGTTCTCAATACCTGCGTCTTTAAATATTAAAAATTCAGAAAATAATAAACTCGGTAAATTTTTTCGAGATACTGAAGAACTATCAACAGGACCTAGTTTATCTGAAGAATTAAAGAAGCCTTTAGACAATTCAGAATTTCTTATTATTATATGTTCCCCAAATTCTGCTAAATCTTTTTATGTTAATGAGGAAGTGAAATACTTTAAAACTTTAAGAAAATATAATATTATTCCCATAATTATCGATGGCGAGCCAAATGCAACAATAGACCCTATATTTAACTTATCTGATGAAGCATATGTAGAAGCATTAAGATTTGATGTAGATGAATACGGAGATATTACAGAGGAATTAGCAAATCCACTTGCCCCAGATATTAGAAAAGGTAAAGACAGTAAAGAAAAAGCAAAGACTAGAATAATAGCAACACTGTTAAATGTAAAATTTGATATTCTTTGGCAAAGAGAAAAGAAGAGATTATTTAAAGAACGATTAATATACTTACTTGTATTAGTATTATTCTTGAGTAGTGTAACATTTGGTGCTTTAGAATTCATGCAAAAAGATAAACTAAAAACATCAAATTATCAGATTGAATTACTTAATAAGTCATTAGTGGATAAAAAAGCACAGTTACTAAAAAATATTAGTCTAAAAGATAAGATAAAAATCAATGAAGATATTGAACAATTAGAAAAAGATAAAATAGCAGTAGTAAATTTACAAAAATCCTTTGGTATTTATAATGAAGAGTGGAGTATAAAAGCTAGAAATATTTTTGATAAAAATGGTGCTGTAAAAGCAATTGAATATTTAGATTCAATTGAATCACAAAAAGATGAAGATAAAATGATACAAAAACTGGCAGATAAATATAGAGTAAAAGCAAAGTTATATATAGTTAATCATCAATATAAAAAAGCATTTACCGTTTATGAAAAAGCAATATTGTATAAAGATTCTGTTGAGTTGTTAAATGAATATGGAGAATATGCCCTTAATCAAAACAATATAACTAAAGCAATAGAGATATTTGAAAAGAATAGGAATAAACTAGAAGTATTGTATAAAGAATATCCATATGGATGGGCACATGACTATGCAGGTGTCCTTAATAATTTAGGTTTTAGCTATCAGCAAGAAAATCTTTTAGATGCTAGAAATAAATTCTATAATCAATCATTAGAGATTAGCGAAGAATATTATGGGTATACTCCAGATGAATGGGCACATGAATATACTGTATCACTCAACAATTTAGCATTAACATACTCATCAATACCATTTGCTGAGAAAGCATTAGAAATAAGAAAAATGTGTTATAAGCAAAATTTAGATAAATGGGCAAAAGACTATATTATATCTCTTATTAATCTAGCAAAATTATATTCAGATAAAGATCGATTAGATGAAGCAATAGAATTACAAGAAGAAGCATTAGAAATAGTAAGAAAGTACTATAAAAAAAATTCGGATAAATGGGTAAAAGGCTATATACAATCTCTTAATAATTTAGCAAAATTTTATATGAATAAAAACCGATTAGATGAAGCCATAAAACTACAAGAAGAAGCATTAAAAATAATAATAAAATTGTATGAAACTAATCCAAATAGATGGAGACCTGATTATATAGGACAACTTTATGATTTGGCTTTTTCTTATAGAAAATTAAACCAATTAAATGAAGCAGTAAAGTTACTAGAAAAAGGAGTGTCAATAGAGAGGGAGTTCTATAAAATGAATTCAAATAGATTGATGAAAAACTATTCAATAGCTCTTACTAATTTATCATGGTTGTATACAAAACTAAATAAATTAAGTGAAGCTATCACAGTCCAAAAAGAATCATTAAAAATAGTCAGAGAACTCTATCAAGAAAATCCAGATAAATGGATAAATCATTATATAGATGCTCTTAATAATTTAAATTTAAATTATTTAAATCAAAATAAATTGGATAAGGGGATAGAATTAAAAGAAGAATGTGTAAAAATATTGCGAAAGTATTATATGCATAACCCAAGTGAATGGAGATATCGATTTATCAATTCTCTTAATGATTTGGCTTCATATTATGCAAAACAAAACAGATTAGTAAAAGTAATAAAATTACAAAAAGAAGTGGTAATTATATCAAGAAAATTCTATAAAATACTATTTGGAAGTGGATGGGCACAATACTCCTACTTAATTTCTTCTACTAATAAAATTAAATTAGATAGATGGATAGATAACTATTTAATATCTCTTCAGAATTTAGTAACTTCTTATATAAAGCAAAACCAATTAGCTAAGGCACTCATATTACAAAAGGAAGCAATAAATATAAAAAAGGAGTATAAAAATAATACGGATAAATGGATCAAGGATAACATGAGCAAAGACTAAGTAATGCTATCTATCTATCTATATAAATAGATACTTTATCAAAAGAGCTTATTGAGTTATATAAAAGTAAATTAGGAAAGACTTGAAGGATATGCTAGATATAAACCTAAATAATTCCATACCAAATTAGACAACAAGCCAACTTGCTCTATAATTAGGTACTTACAAGCGAAAAAGTCACACCAAAAACTTTCACCTATTAGGTGTGACTTTTTCAACTACGGATGGATATTATGACATAAACTATCTTAAATTTTAAACTACAATCCACAAATGAGAAACTAACACCAAGAACAGGTGTAACAATACTCGGAGAATACCTCAAAGGTATGAATCTTGAAAATTTTTGTAATGACAATTTACCAAAAGCTAAACGCAACAACGGATAAGTTTGCCATGATAATAAATCTAAACATGAAAAAGCCAATAATAAGTACAATGAACTTTAGTATGACAGTAAAGTATTGTCAAAAAAATAGCATTTCTGCACTAAAAGTACAGAATTCAAACACAATGGAGTCAAAAATATGTAACTAATAGTTTCATCACCTAATTAGGTGCCTCTGGATTTAAAAAAAGATGTGTTTTTTATAAATTTGGAGGTGCGGGAAATATTATGGAATTATTTTGGGATAAAGATTCGAAAGATGAATTTGAGAAAAAAAGATATAATATATTTGTTAAAATATTTAAAGAGTAAAAATCAGAAGAGATAGGAAATAATATGTGTGAAAAAAAGAAAATAGAAGATAATATTAACAAACTAAAAAATGAATTTACTGAACTGTATAATATTAAATGTAAAATTGACGTTATGAGTCCGGGAGCGGAGCATAAGCCTAGTAAATTAATAAATGCAACAAAGGGTGTTTATATCTTTTTTTTTAATGATATTTGTCTTAAAGTTGGGAAATCTGGACCAAATAGTCAAGCAAGATGGAAATATCAACACTACAATCAAAGCGGAGCACAAAGTAATTTGGCTAATTCACTATTAAGTGTAGAGGATTTATCGAAAAAACTCAATGTGAATATTAATGAAATAGAAAGCTTAAATTCAAATGATATAAAACAGTGGATAATAAATAATTTATTTAGAGTAGAAGTTATTATAGAGAATGTAGAAGAAGACTTTTCAGTTAACCTTCTTGAAGCATTTTTATTATTTAAGTTGAAACCAATATTTGAAGGAAATAAACAATAATTTTTTTTGCTGTATTTAAATTTAAGAAAGTAAAAAAAAGTAATTTCACTATGGAATAATTCCCTTATCAACAAAAGGATAGGGAAATGAAAACACTTACAACAAATCAAACACTCACATTTGCAGACACACAACCTCTTATAGATACAATAGGCATCATAGTAGATGAACAGCTTCTCTTTGATACTACTAGTAATAATTCATTTACAATATTTCAAAACATTCATATAACTCTTAATACAAACTCTTGTATTGTCAAGTATGACGCTAACTTATTGACAGAGTTTAAAGATGTAGAAAAACTTCTAAACTACATTTTAATTCAAACAACTAATCATAAAAGCCTATTACACTTACGCCAATATGGCTCATATTTTGATGAGCTAAATAGTGAGGAACAAAAACATGTTCGTAGATTCTCTGTTTATCCATTTTTTGAAGAGACTCCTGAAGTAATATATAAAAAATTAGTATTTGACAATTTTCACCCACAAGAACTTAAAGAAGAATTTGATATCTCAGCAAAATTCATACAACTCCTAAGAAAAAAAAATAGAATAGAAACTATACATAACATTATTGCTGAAGTTAGTACTAATTACAAAGAGTGTTTAGCGGCCTAAAAAGGGTTAAAGTAAGAAAAAGTAAGAAAAAATTGTGATAATACAAAATCAAAAATGAGGAGAGACAAGATGCCAAGAATGCAATTTGCAGTAGCTAAAAAGTTTTTAAAAAGTATATCTGCTTTTAAAAAATTTAAAAGTGAAATTCAATACAACGAAACAAGTGACTATGATCACTTTTGGGATTATGCGAGAGAAGAAGGGTTGAGTGAAGATTTCATTCAAGATGCTTTTTCTTGGGACTCTTCACAAGAAGGTCATGACTATTGGAATTGGGTAGATGATGAATGGAGAGATTGGTTTAATAGTTAAGTGAATAATATAGAAAGTTGCCTGAGATGGCCTTCAAAACTCTTTAAATCAAGAGAGTCAGTAAATAAAAAGGATTAAAAAATGGATATTTTAGAAATAGCAGAAGAAGCACACTACGAAAGAGAAGAAGAGAGAAGAGAAGAGGAAGCACAGCATGAAAAAGATGAGTACAGAGAAGAAAGAGATTGTGGCATCTGTGATATTGCTGAAGATGTTGTTGATTACTTTAGAAACTAACGAAGGATGAAGAAAATGAAAAAAATATTTGTAAAGTTTATAGTAGATTATAACGAGAAAGGTTGTAAATACTGTGATTCAGGAAATGTGTCTCAGAGTGGAGATGGACTATTTTGTTGGGACTGTAGATCATACCAGTAAAAATTAACTTATAGAGGAGCTTATATGAAAAAGTTTATTGCTACAACACTACTTTTATCTACACTTCTATTTGCTTCATCTTGGGTAAGTAGTTCTCCTGATGTTTTATCACCCACTACAGTTGTTGGGCTAGAAACTAAAGATGTCACTATCTATGTTTATGATAGAAAAACATTCTCCATTAAACACCAAAACCCAGATGATATTAGAGAAAACCTAAGAATAGATATCTGCGAACTTGGCTATTTTACAGATGGGCATTATTTTAACTTTGTGTATCTTTATAATGATGGCTCTTTACAAGTGACTATTCAATGCCAATAAATTACAAAATATACCCATCAATACTGAGACAATTAACTAAAGTTTCAAGAACTGTACAAATTAGAAGTAATCTAACTACTCTAAAGAGTATGTATAGTGTTTTACACAAGTCTTATATGTGTTATAGCATCAATCATAAACGTCTACATATCATTCATCCAAGCTTTGTAGCAACTCTAAATATCGAGGATATGACACTTAAAGTCTCTTCGAGTAATTTAAAAAACTGTTATATCTACATAAATCAAATTCAGGGTCTACTTAGAAATGCGACATGTAGCTTTCCAACTAACTCTATATTATTACAGAATCTAAACTAAAGGCTTATCATGAATACAAATAATTTAATGCATGTCAACTCACCAGCACTTACTAAACTAGACACTATCTATGAGTATCAAAGAGTTTTTATAAATGACAAGATAGGTACAGTTAGTAAGAGTACTTTTAAAACCGCACGACATAAAACTCT
>Ga0256826_1002661_pt1 | contig 10826 bp, 14 predicted proteins | sample CV79metaG_FD_185975 | JGI IMG/M metagenome (GOLD analysis project Ga0256826, IMG submission 185975) | Hydrothermal vent microbial communities from East Pacific Rise, Pacific Ocean - CV79 | ecosystem: Environmental > Aquatic > Marine > Hydrothermal vents | place: Pacific Ocean: East Pacific Rise... | reverse complement strand
CAAATAGTCCAGAAATTCTTGAAAGTACAGAACTTTCATTCTCTACAACAACAGAGATTACTCTTCTTACATTTTCCATTACTGTTCTCCTTCTTTTGGTGGTAACATCATATTATATAATGCACTGGCAGCTGGTACCATTGGAAAAACGTTTTCAAAACGTGCAACTTGAACATTAATAAATGCTACTTTGTCTTTTGCAATAGCATCTTTAAGTGCTGCATCAAACTCTGTTTTTGTTGTAACATCATAACCAATTCCATGACACGCTTCAGCTAATGCTTTGTAGTTTGGTTGAAAACTCAAATCGGTAGATGAGTAACGCTCTTCATAGAAAAAGGTTTGCCACTGACGAACCATACCTAAAAAGTGGTTATTCAAAATAACATTAATCACTGGAATCTTGTACTCAGCTGCTGTTACTAACTCTTGAACGTTCATCAAGATTGAACCATCACCTGTAATATTAATAACTGTCTTATCTGGAAATGCTTTTTTTGCACCTAAAGCTGCAGGGAAACCAAAGCCCATAGTACCAAGTCCACCAGAGTTAATCCACTGTCTAGGTCTATCAAATGGATAGTGCTGTGCTGCCCACATTTGATGCTGTCCAACATCTGAGGTGATAATAGCTTGTTCACCAACAAGTTCACCAATACGCTCAATAGCCCATTGTGGTTTAATTACATCATCACTGTCTATAAATGATTGAGGGTGAAGATTCTCATAACGCTCTAGCACCTCTCTCCAGTCTGCATAACGCTCTGGCTTTACTTTACTCTTAAGTCCTAAAATCATCTTCTCAAGAACTTCTGTCACATCTCCAACAATTGGGTAGTCAACATCAACAAGTTTTCCAATATTTGCAGGGTCAATATCTACATGAATAACATCTGCATACTTAGCAAATTCTGAAAGCTTTCCTGTTACTCTGTCATCAAATCTTGCACCAAGAGAAATAACTAAATCCGTCTCTGACATTGCCATGTTTGAAGAGTAGTTACCATGCATTCCTAGCATTCCAAGTAGTAGTGGATTTTTAGCACCCATTACTCCTCTTGCCATTAGTGTCTCAACAGCTGGAATTTGTGACATATCTGCCAGTTTACGAACCAAATCACTTGCATTTGAAAGAACTGTACCACCACCAACATAAAGAAGTGGTTTTTTAGCTTTTAAAATGGCTTCAACTGCTTTATCAATCTGTCTTTGGTTCCCTTTTATTGTTGGACTATAACTAGGAATATTTACAGAGTCAGGGTAAAAAAACTCACCAAATTCAGCTGTAATGTCTTTTGGAACATCTACAAGAACTGGTCCTGGTCTTCCTGTACGTGCAATATGAAATGCCTCTTTCATAATACGTGGTAACTCTGAGAGTTCTCTAACTAAAAAGTTATGTTTTGTACAAGGACGTGAAATTCCAATAGCATCAATCTCTTGGAAACCATCAGTACCAATAAGAGACAATGGAACCTGCCCAGAGATAACAACCATAGGAATTGAATCCATATATGCTGTAGCCAGTCCTGTTACTGCATTGGTAAAACCAGGTCCACTTGTAACCATGGCAACACCAACTTCTCCATTGGCACGTGCGTAACCATCTGCAGCATGAACAGAAGCTTGTTCATGTCTATTTAAGATGTGTTCAAAACCATCTTGCTTATATATCTCATCATATACGTTCATGATAGCACCACCAGGGTAACCAAAAACGGTTTTTACACCCTCGGCTATCAGTGCCTCACAAACCATTTGTGCACCGTTCATCTTCATGAATCTAGCTCCAATCGTCTTGTAATTTTGGGGCTGATTTTAGCTAAATTAGGATAAAAAGGGTCTGAATTAAGATAGTTTAACTTAAGTTTACTATTTGCTTGGGCAAGAAATCCCTGAGCCTTCAAGACAGAAACTCTCTTTACACTCTGCACCTTCATAGTCACTACAACATTTAGAAATTTCATTTTCAACTAACTTTTCATCTTTGTTTTTAACTAATTTGTCTTTAAAAATAGAGAGAACATATGCTGAAAATGAGGCTTCATCTGAGTTACTTTTACTATACATTCCCTCAAGTGAAGTCAAGTGAGGTTTTACTTTTTCGTTAATTTCACTACGTAGTTCATCTCTAAGAAGATTAGCCTCTTTCATCTCTTTTGTCATTTTAGGTTTTGTGAAAATATTAATAAATATCTTTATAAAATTTAAAAAAAGAATTACACCTATTATTCCAATTATTATATATATAACTAAAGTATCAATGCCCATGAGCTGTCACCTTTTCTTTCTTTTTTGTCAAATCTTTCAATTTGATTTTCCCTTTAAACTTCTCTCCAAAATAGCCTTCGTTTGCCATCCACTTATAAATCTCTGATGCAATTGGTCCTGCTGTACTACCACCATGCCCACCATGCTCTACCAATACAGTAACTACATATTTTGGATTTTTAAAAGGAGCATAAGTAGTTAACCAAGCATGAGAACGACTATAATAGTCCAGTTCTGACTCTTTCATTCTTCTTTTCTCACCTTGAGGAATAGAGACAACTTGTGAAGTACCTGTTTTTCCTGCAACAATAATTGGTAAATGAGACATTGTTCTTCTTGCTGTTCCTCTTGGTGAGTTACAAACATCATACATTCCTAAACGTATACTATTTAAATCCTGCTGATTAACCTCAAAATCTTGATACTCCTCTTTGGCTAATTTACCTGCTATCTCATGAACAAAATGAGGTGTTGGCAACTTTTGTGTTGCTAAAAATGCTGTATATCTAGCTACCTGCAAAGGGGTAACAGAATCATAGCCCTGTCCAATAGAAGAGATAACCGTCTCACCCATATACCAAGGCTGTTTATAGCGTTTCATTTTCCAAGCTTTATCTGGAATGATCCCTGCTTTTTCACGAGGTAAGTCTACACCTGTTTTTACACCAAGCCCCATTTTTCTTAAAGACTTGGCCATAGCATTAATACCAGTTTTCAGAGATTTATTGTAAAAATAGACATCACAACTCTCTCTAATAGCTTTTCTTAAACCAACTTGTCCATGACCATATTTTGACCAACATCTAAACTTATGTTTACTTTTACCTAGAGTAATATACCCTTTACAAAATTCTGTTTGGTTAACAGCTGTTCCAGCTTTAGAGTATGCCAATGCCATTCCCATTTTAATGCTTGAACCAGGAGGATAAGTTGCTGATACAATTTTATTTGTAAATGGATGATTTAAATTTGTAATTAACTTTTTCCAATCTTTAGAGGAGATACCACCAACAAAAAGATTTGGATCATAAGAAGGATATGAAACAGCAGCAATTAAATCTCCATTAACCCCCATAACAACGGCTATTCCTGACTGTCCTACAAAAAGTTCATTTACTCTTTTTTGTAGACCTAAATCCATATTTAAAATAAGATTTTGGTCATCTTTTGGCTCTACTTTTTCTAACTCTGCAACCTCTTTATTGGTCGCTGATACTTTCACCAAACGGTAACCAAGTTCACCTTGCAGTACATGATTATATTGTCTCTCTAAACCTGTTTTTCCGACAACACCTACTTTCTCTACAACAGGGTCTTTATCATTATCTTGTTGGTTTGAACGTCCAACATAACCAACAACATGTGTAGCCAATGATCCAGCAGGATACATACGTTTTGTTTCAGATTCAATTTTTAGTAACTTGTTAATACTAAGTTTAGGGTAGGCACCAATCATTTCGTTATATCCAATAAAATCTACTATTGAAATATACCTATGGTTATACGCTGAATTCTTTTTATTGTATTTTTTAAATAGTTTTATTTTATCTAACTCAGGAAACTCTTGAACAATACTTCTTAGAAGTTTATTTAACTTTTCAGTCGCAACTCTCTTCTTTTTTTCTTTACTATATTTTGTTAAATGAGGAGCAATTTTAATAGAAAAACCAATATCATTAACAGCCAACAGTTTTCCATTTCTATCTAATATCTCACCACGTACAGGTTTAATAAAATATTTACGTTCAATATTCATCTGTGCAAGATTTTCATAGTAGTAGTTAGACTTAATACTAATTTGATAAATACGAGAGACTAAAAGTGTCCAAAAAAGAATAAAAATAATAATAATTATAGAGAATCTCATAGTAAAACTCCTACAAATATATCTACCACAATATAGTACACCAGTAACATATCACCTAAAACTGTTGTTGTATTAAAAATAAAATCATAAATAAAAAGACTTATATAATACGAAAAATCAATAATAACCATTAAAACAAAAAGTAGACAAACGCGACAACGAATAAGTCGTTTGAGAGGGGTATAGATAAACATATAGACAAATAAAATGACAAAAGTAGATAAAAGAAATGGTAAACTCAAGTTTAAATCTAAATTCAACAGATACAAAAATGAACTTATTACAAAAATAATATTTTTATTAAAATTAAGAATTATTACATAACCAATTAACCCAATGAGAGGTGGTAGCATTGTGTACATAGAGACAAAAAGAGGATAGAGTGCAACAAATAAAATCAAAAATATCTTTTGACCAATACTTAAACCTTCATCCTCAAACTTTTTATATCTATTCACTCTAACCTCTAACTTGCTAATTTATATACTAATGAAATCTCATTACAGACAGGAAAATGAATACATTTTATGCAGTCAGTCCAAATTTTATGCTCAGGAATACTCTCTTTTGCAATCTCTACAAAATCCATTTTTTTGAAAAACTCAGGTAAATAAGTTAATACCAATACCTCTTCACCTACAGAAAGCTCTTTAGCTTCATCCAGTGAGAATTGTACAATTTTCTTACCAATACTCTTTCCTCTATGCTCAGCAGAGACAATAAGTGAACGAATCTCTGCTAAACGTGAAGAGTGTAGATGTAGTGCTGCATACCCCACAATTTTATCATCAATTTTTGCTAAAACATAAGAACGAATATTACTTGCAACTTCATCTTCGTTTCTCTCTAAAATAATTCCATCTTTAACTTCAGCAACAACCATTGCCTGCATTTCTGGAATGTCAAGTAGAGTTGCTTTAACTAGTTTGACCATTCAGTAACTCCAAAAATATGTTCAAATATTTTTTGATGAATTCTATCATACCCAATACGCTTAGAGTTAGAGATAGTAATACAACCTGGAAACTTCTTCTTAAGTGCTGTCTTCTCTTTCATGTTTAACTTATCTATTTTTGTAAAAACATTAAGATAGAGTTGATCTCCACGAATAAATTTTTTAACATACTCATCTACATCTTTGTCAATCTGAGCATTTGGGTGACGAGCATCACGCAAGTGAATAAAGACACGAATAGAGACTCTATGTTTAATAAACTCGACTAAGTTTTTTTGCCAGACACCTTTTAGGTCTTTAGATACTTTTGCATAACCAAAACCTGGTAAATCTACAAAACGAATATTCCAATCTTTTTCATCATAGATGTAACGAATATCAAAAAAATTAATAAGTTGTGTTTTCCCAGGTGTCGCCGAAGATTTTGCCAAATTTTTACGAGAAGTCAATCCGTTAATACTAGAACTTTTCCCAACATTTGAGCGTCCTAAAAAAACTACTTCACTAACCGTATCTTCTACCGAGTCGCCTAGAGCTTGAGCAGACTTCATAAAGTCTGCATTTACCAGTCTTGGTGTTGCCATTATTTTCTATCCTCTATTTCAAATCTAAAGTGTACAGGTTTTTTATCTTTACCCTTAATATCTGCCAAGCCTGTTTTTAAATCTAAAGAGACAGACTCAGCTTTTATTGTTCTATTGTTCGTTACATCTTTTAAGAGTACATTTCCATTGAAAAGATATTTTGAGCTTGTTGGTGCATAAGTCACAGATGATGCTTCACCAATATAGTGAATTTTATTTTCCGTTAAATCAAATTTAACACTACCCTCAGCAATATATTTCAATGCTTTTTTCTGGTCATTAAAATAGACCGTAATTTTAGAAGCATTAAATTCATTTTGTTCTTGTTTAATCTTTGCATTACCCTCAAAGTAAGCTTCATTGTTAATGTCATTCGCATAAAAATGGTCAGCTTTTATGTCTACAAAATCTGCCATTAAGTTTGAAGTAAATAGTAAAATAAAAAATATATATAGTTGTTTCATCTTAAAATGTTCCCATCTTTTTTGCCATTATAGCGTGTTAAGAAAAAATGATAAAGAGTTTCTTATAAATTTACTATAAAAAGTCTAAAAGATAAACTGCTATAATGTCGCCAATTATAAAAGGACTACTTTCAATGAAAAAACACTACTCTTCTGTTATATCTACTAGCTTTGGTAAATTTGCCTCAAAATCTTTTTCTAAACCTATTCAAAATATCATTAACAATGGCTATGTAAAGCTTATGGGACTAGACATGAGTCCATTTGAAGCTCCTGAAACTTACCCAACACTTAACAAACTTTTTACTAGAGCTTTCGTCACACCAAAAGAGATAACCAGTGACAAAACAGTTATGATTTCTCCTGTTGACGCTTTGGTTACTGACTATGGTGAAATTAAAGATGGAAAAGCTTACCAAATTAAAGGTATGCAGTATGATTTAGCTGAACTTTTTGGAGAAAATCATCAAGAGGCTGCAGTAGCTGTTGAGGGTGGAGAGTTTGTTAACCTCTACCTCTCACCAAAAGATTACCACCGTTACCACACTCCTGACACATTAAAGATCCACTCTCTTACACATATTCCAGGAAAACTTTACCCTGTAAACTTTCCTCTACTTAGAAACAAAAAGAATCTTTTTATTGAAAACGAAAGAGTCATCATTGAGTGTTCTGACATGAACGGAGCTACTTTTGTTATGGTTCTTGTAGGTGCTTTAAATGTTGGGAAAATGGTTGTAACTTTTGAAGAGAACATCAACACAAACTCAGACATTAATGAACCTCAACATTACACTTACGATGATGTAACACTACAAAAAGGTGACCTATTTGGTTGGTTTGAGATGGGTTCTACCATTTTACTCTTCTCTCAAAAAGGTGTCTTTACCCCTGAACTCTCCATTAACCAAAAAGTCTCTTTTGCTGAACCTATTGGAAAACTAAACTAATGAACTCAAGTAAAAAACTGGTCATCTTTGATATGGATGGAACCTTAGTTGATAGCTCCATCACTATTGTTAATGCCATTAACCATGTACGTTCTAAACTCTCTTTAGATGCACTTGATACTGAACTCATCTTAACCAAAGTAAACGACCCAAAGCTAAACCCTGCTCTTTTCTTTTATGAAACAGAGGGGTTCTCTACCGATCAAGAGACTTGGTTCTCTGAGTACTACACCAACAACCATGAAAAAGAGTTACAGCTCTACGATGGAGTAGAGGCATTACTTAAAGAGTTAAAAGCAAAAAACTATGACTTAGCAGTTGCAACCAATGCTTACAGAGGTTCAACTTTGGAGTCACTTGGTCATTTAAAAATAGTTGATTACTTCTCAAGCATCGCTTGTTATGACGATGTAGGTAGAGGTAAACCAGCTCCTGACATGCTAGAAAAAAACTTAGAAGATTTAAAACTAGAAGCAAAACATGCCATTTTTATTGGAGACAGTGAACGTGATCTCATGGCTGCAAACAGTTTAGAAATGGACTACATCATGATTAACTGGGGGTTCTCAGACTATGAAGATGCCATTCACACAGTTGAAAAATTAAAAGAAAAAATCTTGGAGTTCTAATTTGAATATTTCAAAATCTACACTTACAGACATTATCTCTGTTATACTCATTGGTATTGGTCTTGCTGCTAGTGGGACTTTAGCTAAACCCATTCTCTACACTGGTCTTTTTGCTTTTTCAGGTGCCATTACGAACCAAGTAGCCATATTTATGCTTTTTAACAAAGTTCCTTTTCTTTACGGATCAGGAGTCATAGAAGAGAACTTTGAGAGCTTCAAACTCTCCATCAAAAATATGATAATGAAACAGTTTTTCAACAAAGAGCAACTAACAAAATTTCTTCAAGGTGAAGAGAAAAAAATTGACCTTGCACCTTTGGTAGAGTCTGCTGACTTCTCCCCTGCTTTCGATGCACTTAGCCAAAGTGTCATGGAGTCAAAACTTGGCGACATGCTCAATATGTTTGGTGGTGAAAAAGCCTTAGAGGGTCTAAGAGAGCCTTTTGCAAAGAAACTAAAGTCTGCTGTTGTTGGCATTGTCAGCTCAGACACTTTTAAAACGCAAATCAACCACCATTTAGAACACTCTACTCTTAACGATGACATTTTAAAAACTGTTGAAGAGCTCATTACAAACCGTCTAAATGACTTAACACCACAAATGGTAAGTGACTTAGTTCATGAGCTTATTCATACTCATTTAGGTTGGCTCGTTGTTTGGGGTGGTGTCTTTGGTGGACTCATTGGACTTGCCTCTTCATTTTTAGTATAAACTTACAAGGGTAAAAATGCTATTTGCAAAACTTTTTAGAAAAAAAGAGAAAGTAACAAACTCTCTAACTTATGATTTAAATCGTTTTGTAGAAGCTCAAGAGAAAATCTACCCTACTGTCATTAAAGAGTTAAAAAATGGTTACAAGTTTCACCATTGGATGTGGTATATTTTTCCTCAATTTGATGGCTTAGCTCTTACTAAAAAAAGTGAATTTTACGCCATAAAAAGCATAGAAGAAGCAGAAGCCTACTTAGCTCACCCTATTTTAAAAGAACGTCTTGAAGAGTGTTGTCAACTACTTTTAAATGTAGAGAACAAAAGCATTGACAAAATTTTGGGTTACCCAGACAACTTAAAACTAAACTCATCTATGACACTCTTTTACTATGTCTCCAAAAATGAACTCTTTCAAAAAGTTTTAGATAAATATTTTGACACCAAAGAGGACAAACGAACTCTTGAGCTTATTGAAATGAGTAAAAAAACCATCATAATTAAATATTAATTAACAATTTTAAATATATAATTCCCAAAAAGGATTTATTTATGATTTTCGGAATTACAATGTCACCTATGGCGTGGCTCTATACTTTTGTTACAGCACTACTAATTATCTTGGCTCCTCTACTCGCAATTGACTCATTCGCTCACTCATTTGATGACCCCATTAGAACTATCATTAACATTGTTGGAATTTACATTTTAGTACCTATACTTTTAAGCTATTGGTATATGCATAAAATTAAAAAAACTAAAAAAGGTAGTATGATTTTTATTATTTACTTTGGTCTCTACTTGTTAATGTTTCTTATGACTTTTCTAAAGTTACTTTCTGGTACTTTCACTCTTGATACTATTGCAGGGTCAATTATCATCGGAGCTGTCTCTTTTTATATGTTTAGTATTTTTCAAAAGTCTAAGAAAATATTAGAAGATATACAAAATAAGGAGTATCAAGCAATAAGAGAAGATGATATTCAAAGACAAACAGAAGCTATTTTGAGAGCTCAAAAGTTTTCAAATAATTCTTAAATTATCTGGTTTAGAATTTTCTAAACCAACTATATCTTATTTTTTAAACTCTCTAAACTTTTACTTTCTGCTTTACCAATCTTTTGTCATTTTGTAGTACCCACATGCAGTTTTAGAACCTTTTTTACATGCTTTTTGAAAATATTTTTTCATCTGTTTATAGTCTTGTTTGACACCAATTCCTTTTGTATAATAGACACCAGTGTTTTCACAGCCCGTTGCTGAACCTAAATGACATGCTTTTTTTGCATAGGTAAATGCTTTTTTCTTATTTATTTTTACCCCTTGTCCATTTGAATATAATTCAGAGACTATTAAACATCCTTTAGTTTTTGAATCATCTTTTGTGTTGGTATCATTACATGCTTTTAAGGCATACTTGAAACCTTTTTTATAATCTTTTTTTACACCTTCCCCTTTTACATACGCCAATGAATAGTTGTAACATCCTTGGGTAACTTTATTGTTACATGCTTTTCTATAGTAGGTTATGGCATTTATTCTATTAATCTTAGTGCCTATACCATTATCATAAAAGTATGCAGTGTAGTAACACGATACACCTATGGTTTCAATATTTTCACTATTAACTTTACTGTTACATGCTTTTTTATAGTATTTTAATGCACGACTTTTCTTTTTAGCAACGCCATCTGTACCATCCTCATACATTGAACCTAATACACTACAAATGGTTCCATTTCCATTATTACAATGCTCCTTAAATGTATTAATCTCATCTTGATTATAGGCGATAAGTGTCAATGACAAAAGTGGCAAAATCAATACTATTTTTTTTAACATGTAAATCCTTTTTATTGTTACATTTCTTATTATAGTATCTAGATGTTAATAGGTGCTTAGGTTCTATTAAAAAAATAGATATGCAACATCTAACACTTAGAGTTCAAACTCATTCTTCGTTAACAACTTTTCTAACTCTTCCTCGTAGTAGTTACTTTTTTGTTCCAGTCCTAAAAACTCTAAACACATTGGGTCTTTAATTATCTCACTTGGTTTTTCAGGCAATCGTTCAGACCTTGCAACAGCTAAAACATCTTTTTTGTCAGAACTAAGAAGTAATCTCTCAAAAAGTGAAGAGTTAATTTGTCGTTCAAGCTCTCTTTTACTCCAATGGTTTTTAACACTCTCTGCAATATAAAACTCTCTTTTATCTTCGTCTTTAATACGAATCAGTAGTTTATATTGACTCCAGTTCAATTGTGAACACACTGTGTTCACAATTGGAAAAGTCTTATAAAACTGTAGAAACAAATAGAGCTGACGATAGGAGTAACCACTACCATAGAGTGGTTCTATCTCTTTTGAAAGGTTTTTAATGAGTTGTTTCCCATACTA
>Ga0256826_1002660_pt1 | contig 10826 bp, 10 predicted proteins | sample CV79metaG_FD_185975 | JGI IMG/M metagenome (GOLD analysis project Ga0256826, IMG submission 185975) | Hydrothermal vent microbial communities from East Pacific Rise, Pacific Ocean - CV79 | ecosystem: Environmental > Aquatic > Marine > Hydrothermal vents | place: Pacific Ocean: East Pacific Rise... | reverse complement strand
GCAAAAAAGAGGAACTTCGTAAAAAGAACTATACGCCTGAATGAATGTGTGAATGTGTGAATGTGTGAATGTGTGAATGTGTGAATGTGTGAATGTGTGAATGTGTGAATGTGTGAATGTTCGCTTCGCTCACATTAGAGAATGTATGAACGCACGCCTAAGCGTAGCGTACATATAGCGAAGCTAACAGATATACTATTTTAGTGTAGCGATGTATGCAGATACAGCAGCAATGTCAGCGTCAGAGTAAGAAGCTACTTGACCTTTCATTAATGCGCCCATACCTTTTGTATTACGAGTACCAGCTTTGTAACCTTTTAAAGCAGTTTCGATATCAGCAGAGCTCATTGTGTGAATAACATTTGATTTACCAAGAGCTTTTTTCTCAGCTTTAGCACCATGACATGCAGCACATTTTTTGTAAAGTGCAGCACCATCAGCTGCCATTAAAGATACGCTTGCAACTAAAAGAGTTAATGCGATTTTTTTCATTGTATTTCTCCGTGTTTTGAAATTTCAGAGCCATTATATAGCGAACTCTCTTAAATTTATATTGATAAAATACTCTAACATTGTGTTAATGGGTGATTTGGTATAATTGCACACTTGTTTATAGGGTTAGGGGTATGGTTTTAGTACCTTATTGTAGGAACAGTGATGTTTCTAGAAATATAAGAGATTACCATATGAATTTACCTATTGACACATTCACATTTTGGGAAAAAACTATGAAATATATTGAAGAATCTTTAGCAAACAAAACAATTTTAATTACGGGTGGAGCAGGGTTTATTGGTTCAAACTTGGCTTTTTATTTTCAAGAAAACCATCCTGAAGCAAATGTTGTAGTACTTGACTGTTTTCGTAGTGGTGAGACCCTTTCTAATGGTAATTTAAAAAGTTTTGGTCATTTTAAAAACCTTGTTGGATTCACAGGTGATGTCATCAGTGGTGATATTAATGATAAAGAGCTTCTTTTAGATTTAGAAATTAACTATGATTTTGACTACATATTTCATGAAGCTGCTATCTCTGATACTACGGCACTTGAGCAAGATCTTATGGTTAAAACTAATGTTAATGCGTTTAAAGATCTTTTAGAATTAGCGCGTAAACATGATGCCAATATGATTTATGCTTCTTCTGCAGCCACTTATGGTGATGCACCTTCTCCTCAGACAGTAGGATGCGAAGCACCACAAAATGTATATGGTTTTTCTAAACTTATGATGGACCACATTGCACGTGATTTCATAAAAGATGCAGATATCTCAGTGGTAGGTTTACGTTATTTTAATGTATATGGTCCTCATGAGTATTTCAAAAACTCAACAGCCTCTATGGTGGTTCAGTTTGGTCATCAACTGCTCTCAGGTAAAGCACCACGCCTTTTTGAAGGGTCTGATAAAATTGTTCGTGATTTTATTTTTATTGAAGATATTATTCAAGCTAATGTTAAAGCAATGCACCCTAAAAAATCAGGTGTTTATAATGTTGGAACCGGAAATCCACGCTCATTTCAATCGATAGTGGATATTTTACAAAAAGAACTTGGTACTTCATATACGTGTGAATACATTCCAAACCCTTTTGTTGGAAGTTATCAGTTTCATACAGAAGCTGAAGTCGCTTCATCAAAAGATGGCTTAGGTTATGAAGCAACGTGGAGTTTAGAAGAGGGGATTAAATCTTATGTTCCTGAGATTAGACGTCTTTATGAAACTGAGGTGAAGTAGTGGAGTCACTAAAAGCGGCTAAGCCAAATATTTTAGTTGTTGGTGACTTGATGATAGACCATTATCTATGGGGGAGTACCAACCGCATCTCTCCTGAAGCACCGGTTCAAGTGGTTGATATTGCTAAAGAGACTACCGTTCTTGGTGGTGCAGGTAATGTTATTAATAATTTGATGAGTTTGGGTGCTACTGTGAGTGTTGCGAGTGTTATTGGTGATGATGATAATGGTCGTGAACTCTCTTTAATGCTTAAAAGTATTGGTGTCAAAACTGAGGGACTTGTAACTCAAAATGATCGTAAAACCTCTAAAAAGTCACGTGTTATTGCCTCATCACAACAGATATTACGTTATGACAAAGAGTCTAAAAATGATATTGAAACAAGCTCCGCAGATAAGATCTTAGTGGCGATTGAAAAAGATATGTTTTTATATGATACGGTGATTCTTTCTGACTATGGAAAAGGGGTTCTAACCACATCACTCGCGCAAGGGGTTATTAAACTGGCTAAGAAGTTTTCTAAAAAAGTCTTGGTTGACCCCAAAGGTACAGACTACTCAAAGTACCGAGGAGCACATCTTTTAACACCTAACAAAAAAGAGGCCATTGAAGCAACAGGAATTGAGATAGTTGATGATGAAACTCTTGAAAAAGCACTTTTATGGCTTAAAAATGAGTGTGATTTAGAGCGTTCAATGATTACACTTTCTGAAGATGGTATTGCAGTTTTAGATGGTGATGTACGAAAGTTTCCTACGGTGGCACGTGAAGTTTTTGATGTGACAGGCGCTGGTGATACGGTGATTGCTTCGATTGCTTTTGCGCTTAGTGCGGGGAAAAGTATTGATGAAACAGCACGTTTTGCCAACCTTGCAGCCGGTGTTGTTGTTGCTAAAATTGGTTCAGCTACGGTAACAGTTCAAGAAATAGAAGAATATGAAGCAACACTACATCAAAGTTCATCCGATGCGCATATTAAAAGTTTCAATGACATAGACAATATTGTCAACCGCTGTCGTGGTAATGGCAAACGTATTGTCTTTACCAATGGCTGTTTTGATATCTTACATGTGGGTCACGTGAAGTACCTACAAGAAGCAAAAAGCTTTGGCGATATCTTGATAGTAGGGCTTAACTCTGATGCTTCGGTGCGTGAGTTAAAAGGACCAACACGTCCTGTCAATACTGAAGATGATAGAGCTTATATATTAGCCGCATTAGAAGCGGTAGATTATGTTGTGAAGTTTTCAGAAGATACGCCTCATGACTTAATTAAAATGATCGCGCCTGATGTTCTTGTTAAAGGCGGTGATTACGAAGGTAAAACGGTAGTGGGTACAGAATTTGCTGGAGAATTAAAACTCGTAGACTTTGTTGATGGCAAAAGTACTACAAAAACAATTCAACGTATTCAAGGAAACACTACATGCTAAAAAAACTAGCACTGTTGAGCGCACTTACTGCCTCAGCGATGGCAATGCACACGGCAGAAATTAACATTAATGAAAAAGATATTGAAGCAAATTTACTCTTAGATATGGGACAGTTCAATCAATCAATTGATCCTGATGCTGTGTTTGTAGGTTTTGGTTACTTAAAAGGCAACACTGATCATAGTGATCCAAAAGGCATTGATAATGGTATCTTTAGTGGACAGTTTAAAGTACAACAAGAGATTGCTGAAGGTTTAGAAATTGGTGTCGGTTTGAAGTTTATTGCTGCTAAAGAGCTTGATAAAAACTTTTTTGCAGTACCTATTGGTGGAGAGGTTCGTTATACCTTCCCTCTTGATATTCAAACGCCTCTCTATGTAGGCGGACTTTTCTACTACTCACCGGAAGTACTCTCATTTGATAATGGTAAAAATTATATTGAGTATCGTGTTAATGCAGGTGTGAAACTAATGGACAGAGCAGCACTTGAAATTGGATATCGCAACATTGATTTAAATTTTAATCAGGGCGATTTAACTTACAATGAATCTGTTTACTTTGGACTCAAGTTCTCTTTTTAGAAAAGTCAATCGATTTATTCGATGAAAAATTACTACCGTAATTTTGAAGGTTTCTCAATTGTAAAATCCTCGGTAGAGGATTTCTATCGCATAAATCGATTGACTACTGCTCTTTAATTTTTATTTTAAAGTAGTTCGATAGCTTGAATCACTTCGTTAGCTTCAATCTTCTTCAGGTGATAGTTTTGAACGCAAAAGGAACACATTCCTTTTACTGCGCTGGGCGCTATACCACTAAAGTAAGTCGATAGCTTGAATCACTTCGTTAGCTTCAATCTTCTTCAGGTTATAGTTTTGAACGCAAAAGGAACACATTCCTTTTACTACGCTGGGCGCTATGCCACTAAAGTGATTCGATAGCTTGAATCACTTCGTTAGCTTCAATCTTCTTCATACAATCATGATGCTTTAAAGGGCATTCTCGTTTCATGCAGGGGCTACACTCTAGGTTGTGTCGGACAATAGCACTTTTACGATTTTTCCATTGTGAGGTTTCGATGTAACGTGTGGGTCCAAATATGGCAACAGTAGGGACTTGATAAGCAGCAGCTACATGCATGGGGCCACTGTCATTGGTGACAAAAAGAGTGAGCCCTCCTAGGTGTGAACAGAGTGTCTCTATGCTTGTTTTTCCTGCAATATTTTCTACATTTTCAACACCCTCTTGACGTAGAAGTGTTTCAATCTCTGTTGCCATCTCGACCTCGTTAGGCCCGCCAAAAATCAAGATATTGTATTGTGTACTAAAGTGTTGTGCCACCTCTGCAAACTTCTCAGGATACCACCGTTTTGCGGAGCCATAAGTTGCACCAGGATTGATACCTAAGGTAGGCTTTTCAAAATTCTCAGGCTCTATAAAAAGGCGTAAGTGCTGTGGCTCAATAGTAGTTTGTGTGAGTGCTTCTATTAAACCACAGTACTGCTCTACAAGATGGGTTTGAGGAAGTTGTATAGAGTAGGTGAGGAGTAGAGATGCATGCCATGAGTGACGTGCAATAGTGGTTGTTGTGCCACTCCACTTGATAAGTAAAGAAGCATGAAGCTGATTGCGAAATGAGATTGCTATATCGTGTTGAGAAATCTTTTTTGCTAACTTATAGGTATTGATAAAACGGTTTCCACCATTTTTAGTATCATCAACAAAACTCTGCATACAAAGAGGATGATGTTTGAGTGCCTCTATAGAGACATATGACCCTACAAAGGTGAGTTGTGAACAGGAGTAAAACTCACAAAGTGCCTCGATAGCAGGTGTCGCCATAACTGCATCACCAAGCCAATTGGGTAGGATGATTAGTATTTTCATTTAGCCCACCTGTTTTGACGTAGCAGAGCACTTTCAGCACTATCAACTCCAAATAGGTTATTTTTCATATTGTAAACATCTTGGGCACTGCCTTTACGTTCAACAATATCTTTAAAATTGTATTTTATATAGCCTTTGTCGCTAATATAACCGATGAGATTACCAGCGAAGAAGTAGACAAAACGATTTTTGACAGTGGTATCAAAAAGAGAGTTTGACATACTAGTAAATGGGGTTTCAAATCCAAGAATATCAATGAGGGTTGGCATGATATCAGCTTGTGAACCTAGTGTAGTAAGGGTCTGAGGTTCAAAGATTTTAGGAGCATAGATAAGTAGTGGAATTCGAAAATGTTCAATTGAATCAAGAGACTTCGTATCGCTACCGCGTAGTTTCCTGCCAATAGGATTGAGTGCATCACCACTACCATGATCAGATGTGAAAACAAAGATAGTGTTATCAAACCACGGCTCCTCTTTAACACCATTGATAAAACGTTCAATAGCATTGTCAACATAGATATAGGCATTTAAAGCACCGTTATAGTTTCGTAAGTCATGAGGATAACGTTCAAACTTTTTAGAGGGAATGTGAAAATCACTATGGTTGGTAGAGGTGAAGGCAAATCCAATAAAAGGCTCTTTCATCTCATTGAGTTTTTGATGATAAAAACTAAAAAGGTTATGATCATAGGTTCCCGTAGAAGGGGCGCGACCTTCATCCACACTCTCAACATTAGGCATGTCTTCAGCACCATAATAGTTGTCAAAACCTGCTAGTGCACTGACTGCATCAACACGATAAGAACGACGATTAGAACCCTGCATGGCAAGGGTGGAATAGCCATTTTGTTTGGCAATTTGACCGAGATAACTTAGCTTTGAAAGTTCAAGCCCTTTTCCTAAGTAGGGTGTTCCTAAAGGAAGTGTAATACCCGTATAAATAGATGTGATTCCAAAGATAGAACGATACCCATTAGCATAAAAGTTAGTGAACTTTAGACTTTTGGTAGAGAGCTCTTTGAAAAAAGGTGTGACGTTAAGCTCAGGGTAGTGTGTGAACCCATCAATATGTTCTGCTCCCCAGGATTCTAAAAGAACAATAACAACATTGTAATTTGTTTTTTTTCTGTTGTGGTAGGCTCTAAGAAGAGGATAGTTGCTATTTACAAAAGGAGCATTTATTGTGGACAAGAGCTGTTGAGAACGTTCTATTGCTTCATCTGTGTGCATCAATTTTTTGTGCTTTTTATGGGATCCAGCAGTACGGTAGATACTGAAAAAACCGTTAATAGCAACATTGCCTGAACTTACTTTGTTAACTGCAAAGGCATCGGCCATTCCAAAGGATTTACCTGCTAAAGAGTTACGTATTCCTAAAAAAAGTATTACAATAATTAAAAATGTCCCTACCCAATGTAATGGTGTACGCTTATTATTGGCAAGTGTGGCAGAAAAAAGTTTATTCATAAAGTAGAAGTATATTATGAGTGCTAGTATCGCTCCTATAGTGTAGAAAAGGTAGGAGTGAAGGGCCATGTCGATGATAATATTAGTGTCGTTAGCAAGTAGAAAAAGCTCATTTGAAATGTGGCGGTGGATAAAGTCATAGTAGAGTACATCGGAAAAAGAGAGTAAAGCAACAAGTGCAAAGATAGAAGTATAAAGGCGACCACTCCAAACCCGAAAACTAAGACTATCGGTCTGTTTAAGAGGAAGAGTTAGCATTAAAATAATTAAGCTTAAAAAAGTAAAGATAGTAATCATATCCACTCTAAAACCCATAAAAAGAGACTGAATAAGTTCTACTGTACTGAGGTCATTAAAATCATCAGGATAGAGGATTAAAAGCGAAAATCGTATGGCCATCATAATGGTAAAGTTGATACTTAAGATGAAAAGTATCTGAGTGTATCGGTTTTTAAAAGTCATTAACGCTCCACAATAATATAAATAGGTTTTGAAGTGATGCTGATATCTCCACTTCCAATAGGTTCACCATCACGACTAAAGGCGCTCATACTATCATCAATATTATAAGGTTTACTACCCTCTGGCATCCACATAACGAAGGTGATTTTAGTTTCTGTTGCACACTGAAGTGTATAAAAACCACGTTCTATACCTAAACGTAAAAAGTGAGTATCTTTTAGAAAGTTATGGAGTGTTTTAAAGGCATAGTAGGCACTTCGTTTTCGAATTCCATTACGGTTATCAACCAGTCCATAACCGGGTGCAATCAGTTGATGCCAAAAAATGGTTTCAACACGTTGTGAGGCATAAGAGAGTAGATAATAACGTACCATAAAAGAGGCATAATCTTCTTCACTCACACACTCATGTTCACTGGTAGGTGCGAAAGGAGCTGTGTTGGAAATGGGCCAGTTTGTTTCAGTAATATAAAGCTTTTCGTTTACTTTGTTAGATAAGTTCATAAGTGAAGAAAGCAGTGAAATCTTATCTAAAAGTGTAAACCCCATCTGCATGTTTTCAGGAGCACCACGACGATCGACATAGAGTAGGGCAGAAAGTCCATCATAGGCTATTTTAGCACGGTTAAAAAGGGCATGAATAGTAAAATGGTACTCAAAGTCGATAACGGAAGGTCCCAAGAGTGAGATGTTTGGAAACTCTTTATTTCGTAGTGTGTAGGCAGTGTTATAAAAGTTTAGATACTCATTAACACTAAAAAAACCCCATTTGGCGCGGTTAATAGTTGAACCTATCTGAAAACGTGCGATATGAGAACTTAGTGTCATAAAAATGCTGTTGAGGTTATCTCGTAAAAGTGTTGAATCATCAATGTGTTCTCTATCTTGCATAATAATAAGGGTGACTTCAAGATGAGGGACTTGATCTAAAAAGGTTGCAATTGTAGCTACTTTTTCCATCTCCCATAAACCCAAACGAATAAGTATGGTATTTACTTCTAGCTCAGAGAGCATCTGTAAAGTTACTTCAGGTTCTCTTATAACATCAATGCCAAGACCAATAAGTTTTTGAGAGTCAATATGTTGGCGTTTTTTAAAAGGCATTGCTAGGAGTGCAATGGGTAAAACGACAAGCGATATTAGGATCGTTTTAAGAAGCGAAAAACGCTCTTTTTTGCGCATCTTTATCTTGAAATTTCTATCTTTAAGTTGGTAAGGTTGGTCGGAGTTATTATCCCATTCAAATGGTGCTATCATGGCGACATTATAGTGTAAACAAACTTTGGGTAAAATCACGTTATTAAAGTTATATATTAGGAATTTTTAGATGAAAATATCAGTTATCGGAACCGGCTATGTAGGCTTAGTAAGTGGGACCTGTTTTGCCCAAATGGGAAACAGTGTGACCTGTGTAGATATTGATGCTAAAAAAGTAGCTTCTTTAAAAGAGGGTATTATTCCTATCTATGAACCGGGTTTAGAAGAGATGGTTCATGATAACTACAAAAAAGGTTCATTAACATTTTCAACAGATGTTCAAAAAAGTATTGAAGATACGTCTATTGCTTTTATTGCAGTAGGAACACCTATGGGTGATGACGGTAGTGCTGACCTTCAGTATGTTTTAGCTGTGGCTAAAAGTATTGGACAGTTTATGAACTCTTATATGGTTATTGTTGACAAGTCTACCGTGCCTGTTGGAACTGCAGAAAAAGTAGCTGCAACTATCCAAGCTGAACTTGACCAACGAGGCAGTGACTTAGCATTTGATGTTGTTAGTAATCCTGAGTTTTTAAAAGAGGGTGCGGCTATTTCTGACTTTATGCATCCTGATCGTGTTGTTATTGGTGCAGACAATCAAAAAGCTTTAGATATTATGCATAATCTTTATGCACCATTTATGAAAAACCATGATCGTTTTATTGGTATGGATATTAAATCAGCAGAGATGACAAAATACGCTGCAAATGCTATGCTAGCAACAAAAATCTCTTTTATGAATGAGATGTCAAACATCTGTGAACGTGTAGGTGCAGACATAAATAAGGTTCGTAATGGTATTGGTTCAGATGCTCGTATTGGTTATAGTTTTATCTATCCAGGCTGTGGTTATGGTGGAAGTTGTTTTCCTAAAGATGTTCAAGCTCTGGCAAAAACTGCCAAAGACTTTGGATATACGCCTCGTATTTTAGATGCAGTAGAAGATGTTAATCGTGCTCAAAAGTTTGTAATGTCTAACAAGGTCATCACAAGATTTGGTGAAGATTTAACGGGTAAAACATTTGCAGTATGGGGACTTGCTTTTAAGCCTGAAACCGATGATATGCGTGAAGCATCATCAATTACAATCATTAATGAACTTACCTCTCGTGGCGCAAAAGTAGTAGCATACGATCCAAAAGCACGTCATGAAGCAGAGTCATACTACCTTAAAGATAATGCAAATGTTAGGTATGTTGATGCTAAGTATGAAGCACTAAAAGATGCTGATGGCGTTATCTTAGTGACAGAGTGGCAAGAGTTTAGAAGCCCTGATTTTGATGAGATGAAGAAGTTACTTAAAAATGCGATCTTCTTTGATGGACGTAACCAGTTTGATAAGGATCGTATGAATGAGATAGGATTTGAATACTTTCAAATTGGAGTGTAGTCAATAAACTTATTTTTTCATTATGTAACTAAAATATGGTATCATAAGATATGGGTAAAAAAGATAAGCTACTAAAAAAGTTTTTAAAAATACCACCGTTAAAAGATTTAACTTTTAATGAACTGGAAACACTTTTAACATCCTGTGGGTTTATTAAAATTGATGGTGCGGGTTCTGCTGTGAAATTTTATAATGAAACAAAAGATATATTAATTAACATGCATAAACCACATCCCTCAAATATTTTAAAAGTTTATCTTGTCAAACAGATACAAAAGAAAATTAAAGAGGTATGTTATGGCTAATACTATTGAATACAAAGGCTATATCGGAAGTATAGAGTTCTCTTCTGAAGACAAATGCTTTTATGGCAAACTAGAAATGATTAATGACTTAGTCACATTTGAAGCTAAAAATGCAGATGAACTTGAGCAAAACTTCTATAATGCTGTTGATGAGTACTTAGAAACATGTAAAGCACTCTCTCGAGATCCAGAAAAAGTATACAAGGGTGTATTTAATGTCCGAATTGATCCAGAACTTCATAGAAAAATATATCAAGAAGCGTTAAAAGCGGGTATGTCGTTAAATGCATTTGTTCAATCAGTATTGAAAAAAGAGACGCTACGCCACAATTAGAGATGTCATAATATAATTTAAAAAGGAACATAAACTTGAAACTAGTATCTTTAGTGTTTCTTTTACTATCAACCACCCTCTGGTCCCAAACTCTTCAACAAGCAAAAATCTACACTGATCAAAATATTTCAGGTTGGATGATGTCAGAAAAGCTCGATGGTATTCGAGCGATCTGGGATGGTAAAATCCTCAAAACAAAAAAGGGGAAGATCCTTGTAGCTCCTGAATATTTTACAAAAAGCTTTCCTCCTTTTGGACTTGATGGGGAGCTTTGGAGCAAACAAAATGAGTTTGAAAAGATACAGTCTATAGTACTAGATAAAACCCCGTCCAAGGGATGGAAAGGTATAAAGTACATGGTATTTGAAGTTCCTAAAGCTTCAGGTGACTTTCAAGCACGTTTAGCGAAGATTGAGCGATATCAAAATAAGTATCATCAACCCTATCTAAAGATTATCCCACAGTACTTATGTGAAAATAGAGTTGCCCTAGAGACTTTTTTAGATGAGGTTGTTGCTCATGGTGGTGAAGGTGTTATGATAAAAGATGGC
>Ga0256826_1002659_pt1 | contig 10828 bp, 4 predicted proteins | sample CV79metaG_FD_185975 | JGI IMG/M metagenome (GOLD analysis project Ga0256826, IMG submission 185975) | Hydrothermal vent microbial communities from East Pacific Rise, Pacific Ocean - CV79 | ecosystem: Environmental > Aquatic > Marine > Hydrothermal vents | place: Pacific Ocean: East Pacific Rise... | reverse complement strand
AAAGATAGTATCAGTTACAGATTTAAGTAGTGAAACTACACTTCCTCTTAACGATAGTCTATCTATACCTATTGTATTTAGTGAAGGTGCAAAAAGCACTCTGTTTGCATATAAAATGTTAGAAGATAGATATAGATTAAACGAGCCAATGAGCGATGCTACTTTAGAAGATTTTATTGTAAATCACTCTGGACAAAATAGATTTTCAGGTGATGATGCTGTTGGTGTCTCTTTTGAAACAGGGTTTACTGGTGATTTAGCTGAAGGTTCTACCGGAAACTTAACAAGTGTTTCAAATAGAGTAGTAGGCTCAGTTGTTGGAACATGGGAATATAAAAAACTACCGGCTAGTGATATCTTAGCACTTGTATTTACAGTGACAGATAATAAATACGATAGTGTAACAAATAATATATTTGTTATGTATGCTAATGCAGCTTACGGAGGTTATGTAGATAGAGTAATGACCGAGTATAGAAATTTTGATAGTCCATCATTTAATAAAATCGCTTATGAAGATGCTAAAGCGGCTCTAGAGACTTATTTCACATCGTTACCAGATGCATCAGCTAATGCTACACTATTAGCAGGTAAAACTTTATGGACTCCAGTTTTTAATGATAATGGTACCCCAATACCAAATACACTAGAGAGTCAAACATTTAGTGCTGATGGAACATCAGTTACTTGGAGTGAAGTTGTATATGATGGAGAAACTCTTTGTCATGGAGATGTAGACCTCACTTATGAATCAAATGGAACGATTACTGGACAACCTACATTTGATAGCTGTGAAGATGTAAACAATACAGTAGTAATGGACTCTTTTAATGTTTCAATTACACCAAGTAGTGATGGGAAATCTATCATGGTTGGTGGATATGCTTGGTACTTTGATAGAATAGATGCAGAGGCTGCATTTTTAACATCATTAGGCTACTCTGTTGAAGAGTTGAATGGTACTTCTCTTTACTATGTTGCTTATAGTGACTTTGGTGATGAAACAAACTTACAATGGAATGCAGCGAAGATGGATTTTAACACTACTACCCTCGTGTGGAATGAGTATAACACTTCAACAAGTGGAGAAATCCCATTTGACTACACTATTACAGAAGATGGTAAGATTAGATACACTGTTCATCAACCAAGAGATATTACTCGTATATCTCGTAATGGAGATTTTGATATTGTTTGTATGGACACTTGTAACTCTTCAGATGCACAAGGAGTAGAGTATCTTTTCTTTGATGAAGCAAAAGCTTTAGCATTTAGAGATTCTCAAAATGCTACTACATCAGCCACAATAAGTTTAGCAAATACATTTGTTAAAGGTTTAACACTCTATTCAGAGATTAATGGGGACAACAATTCTACTATATATGCTAAAATGATTTTCTCAACAGATACATTTGAAAGAACAGAGCTTATAGTTCCTGATGATAGTAATGAGACTAGTACACTTTACTCTAATGGAACATATGCAGTAGACTCTATAGGTAAAGTTAAGCTAGTTGTTAATGAAGATAATGAACAACATGATGTTTACATAGAAGCTTATGCACTTGATAAAGAGAGTGTAGGTTTAAACTTGGCTTTTGACATTAATCAAGATGGCACAATAGATAATACTTTAACTGAAGTACATTATTTTGCAAAACCATCTGGGTATCCAGATGAGTTAGATTCAAATGCTACTAGTCAAACACTAGAAAATATAGCTGGAAAAACATATACTACTGATGGATATTGGAATGGCACGATAAATAGTGTTGATGAACTTACATTAGCAGATAGTAACTCTACTTATGGTGTAGCTTACATAGAGTGGGATGATGGAGATACGAATCGTCTTTACTTCCAATCATTTGATCCTCAAGTAAATGATTCTGTAACATTAGTTATCGATTTCACAGACCCTGATACAGAAGATTATATTGACCACTATACAATTACTGATATAACAACTTCTAAATAAAAGAGATAACTCTTTAACTTAATTATTCCCAAGCTAAAGCTTGGGAACAAATATATAAACCTCATTGCTATCATTTTCATCTCTATTTTCAAAATATAATTTATTAATAAATTTGTATGTTACATATATAAACAAAATAACCAAATATAATTTATTCGTTCAAATATAATGTTTAGCATAGTATAGTCAGAGTATTATTAAACATATTATAATGTAGGATAAATCATGCATAAATCAACGATAAAACACACACTACTATTACTAGCTATAGCACTATTAGTTGGTATAACAGGTTGCAGTAGTTCAAGTGATGATAGAGGAACACCATCGACAGTTTTCATACTTAGTGGTATAGGGATTGATGGTATTTTAATGCAAGCTGATGTCTGTATAGATGCAGATGGGAGTGGTGTTTGTGAGGCTAGTGAAGTAACAGTTCAAACAGATGATGATGGTAAATTTACATTCCCAGTAGGGTCTCCAAGTGGTCCACTTATTTTATCTGGTGGTATAGATAAGAGTACAGGTGAGACTTTTAAAGGTCTATTAAAAGCACCAGCAGGTTCAAGTGTTGTAACTCCTCTGACATCAGCGATTCAATCACTTATGGATAACAACAGTAGTGTGAGTACATCAGATGCAGAAGCTACAATTAAAACTGCAATGGGGCTTAATGACATTAGTGTTGACTTAACAAATTTTGACCCATACAATGGCATTGATGGTATAAATTCAGATGCAGCACAGAAAATTCTTGCAAAGCAGACACAATTACAGATACTTGTACATACTGCAGCTGCAACTATTGCAGGTGCGGATAGTACTACTAATGTATCTGATGCGATGAGCAATGTATTTGATTCTATCGTTGAAAGTATGGGTACTGGTGCTGAAGTTAAACTAGATGCTCAAACAATTGCAATAGCAACACGTCAAGCAGCAGCAGAAACCTATAAAGATAAATCAAATAAAGATGCTCTTTTAGTTGCAGTAGGAACTGTGGCTGAAGATGAAGCTCAAGGTGCTGTAGATGCGGCAAATAGTGCTGAGGCAGCCATTAGTGGTGGAGCAGCAAGTGATGCCATTGGTGCACTTGATGGTGCTATTAATGAAGTAAATAAAGAAGATGGTAGTGTAACCCTTACAGCTCTTACAGCACAGAATGGGTTAAGCGATGCGAATAGAAGAGCAATAATTATAGCTAGAGAAAAAGAGGATGCTGTAGCTAAAGATGTATCAGCAAAAGAAGCAAAAGCAACAGCAGCAAGATTAAAAGCCCAAAAAGCTCTTAAAGAAGCAAAAACTCAAGCAGAGTATGCAGAAGCTGAAAGGCTACATGCCAATGCAGCCGCAGCTGAGGAACAAGCAGCAAATAGAGCAGAAGATGAAGCTGATTTATTACGTGCTAAGGTAAATGCAGAGGCTGCTTTTCTTAGTCCTAAAGAATTAAGTGATAGATTATCAGCAGCTAATACAGCAATAGGTGATGCAGAAGAGGCAAGTTGGTTAGCTAAACAAGAAAAATTAGTAGCACTTGCATCAGCTGAAGCTATTGCAAATGCAAAGGCAGAAGAGTTAGAAATACTCCAAGCACATAGTTTAATTAATTCATACAAAAGTATAGCAAATGATGCAGCCAAAAAATCATCTAAAATAGTAGATACTATACAACTGATAAATGATGAAGGATATAGTGTTGTTAATAATTTAAAAATAGCACAAGATGCTAATGGTTCGGCACATACTCTTGCCTCAAGTTTGGATAGCTATTCAGGTGTAGATACAACTTATGCAGTAGAAGAAAAAGAGAAAGTTCTAGTACAAGTTAAAATAGTTAAAGATGCTTTAAGTGCGGCAGAATATACTAAATCTATAGTAGTATCTGCAGTAAATATTTTGCAAGGGAAGAAGGATAGAATTGAGATAATTTATAAGAAAGTAAGATTACTTGAGAATAATGTTTCATTAGAATTTTCTGATACAAATTCATCAAGATTCGATACTAACAGCTCTGATACAGCTAAAGCAAGAAATGAAATCTTTAGTTTAGCACAAGATTATCCTGCTGTCAGAACCATCGCAGATGACCTGAATAACTCTAGTGTAAAAATTTCAGAAGAGTTAGCATCTGAGGCACTGTATTTAATAGCAATAAGAACAGAGTTATCACTTATATCTAGCGAGAGAAGTAATCATGATGAACAAGCAGCTTTATTATCAAAAGAAAAGGCACTTTCAAATTACACTCTATTTAACAAACACAATATTTTAATTAAAAAAAGTATAGAACAATTAAAAGAGGAGACTCTCTTACAACTTATTGAAGCTCGAAAGATTAAAGAGAAGGCTGAAATAAATGAAGAAAATAGAATTGCTCAGGCAATACAAGCAAGTAAAGATGCGGCACAGTTATCTTTAAATATAGCAATGAAAGCTGCAGAAGATGCGAATGCAAGTGCAATTGCAGCAGCTAAAAGTGCTGAAGCTACAGCAATAATAGCAAAAACTAACTCAAATGCAGAAGAGTTCGCAAGAATTACTAGTTTAGAAGCAAAAAATGCAGCTTTGACAGCAAGCCTTGCCTCACAAGCTGCAACATCGGCACAGAGTACAATGATCACACTATTTATTGATGGTATGAGTATATCAGATGCCAAGAGCGCTGAAGCACATTTAAAATCATTTGAAAATTCAGCAATAAAAGCGGCTAATTTAGCAAAAGATGCACAGAATGCAGCAGAAAAAGCATATAAAGATGCTAAAAATGTGGAGGTAATAGAAGTAGATGCAAGTAAAGTGTTTACTCTTCCATATACATGGTATGAAACAAAAGTAACTAAGAGTTCAGATGGCAGTGATGTTTTAAAAGTAAAAAAATTAGAGATAAGTAACGGTTCTTTATTTGAAACAAAAGAGAAGTATAGTTTAACAACAGGATTACTTTTAGATGATAATTCTGCCGAGAAGTTAAAATATATTCTTAAAGGAAGTGATTGGATTAGCTCTACAGACTCTACACCTGTAGTAACACGCTCTTCTTCAGATACAGTACTACACATAAGTGGAGACAGTATAAATGCAGACCTACAAATTGTTTCAACTATGAATATAGCATCAACAACTATGCCTTTAGGATTTATAGATGCAAATGTTACTTTTAGTGAAGGGGCTATCGCTACTAATTTTGAGTATAGAAATACAGAAGATAGTTATGAGTTAGAAAGTAGAGCAGAGAAGAATATAGATGGAAATCTCTCTTACTATGATAGTGTTGAAACTTTTATAGCTGATCATGTTGGTGTAAATAGATTTTCAGGTAGTGAAGAGGATGCTATATCGTTTGAAAAAGAGTTTACCGGAACACTTGAAGAAGGTTCACTTGGAAATTTAACAAGTGTTATAAATGATAAAGTTGGAAGTGTAGTAGGAACTTGGGAGTATAAAAAACTAGGAAGTAGTGATAGGTTAGCTATAGTCTGTAGTGTAGAGGGTGAAGGTAATGATGATGTAAAAGCTACTTTTTATACAATGTATGACAATTTTGTATATAGAGGTTATGCAAGTAAAGCTTCAGACACTTATAAGTCATTTGATGGAACTTCTTTTAATGAAGTGGCTTATAATGATATGAAATCTACTTTAGAAACTTACTATGAAGAAGTAAATAAGTTTTCTCTTTCCTCATTTATAGAAGGGAATACCCTCTACTATATAGAAAGTACTTTCAGATTAGATCGTGATGAACAAAAAAGATCTTATAAGTTTGATGATAATGGTTCATTTACAGAGATATCTTCTGATGGAACTGTAAAAAAAGGTGTAACTTATGAAGTTAATGAAAACAATATAACATTTAGTGATGAGATGTCTTTTAAATATATGGGAAAATCAGATGATAAGCAAGGTGAGGTTTTTTACCGTTTTGATCATCATGATAACACTGCACTTGGCTATGTGACTCTTTATCCGAGTGAAGGGTACAGAGATGAGGTGTTTAATAAAATTGATTTAACAGAGCTTGTGAGAAGAGATGTTTATATCAAATCAAATGATGGAACATTAGTAGCTAATTTTAAATTTAGAATGGATAAAGACGATGGTAACACAACGACCGGTGCTCGTTCAGATACTGGCTTATGGAATGGAACATGGAGCATTGATGGAAGTGTTACAACAATTGTAGCAATTGATGGTACTGTGACAACACTTGAATTTTTCCAAACACCATACCTAACTTCGTATGAACCTATAAGAGTGTTGATAAACAATACTATTGAAGCAACTTATATGAAATCATCAGATATACCTTCAATCTTTAATAAAATAGAAGAACTCCCTTTTGTTCAAAGTGATGGAGTAAGTGGAATATATGATTTTAATTATAATGAAGAAATAGATGCAAATGATAGCTATCAAAAGTTTGAAACTATCTTTAATCAACAAGATAACACTTTAACTCTGTATTATGAAGATGGGAGTAAAAAACAGATTGTTATTGTTGAAGAAGCAGATTTTACTAAACTACCTCTTACTGTAATAACTAAAGATGGAACAGAAACTACACAAACTGTTGCTTTTAATCTTCCTACTCAATCTTGGGAAGGTGTAAAAATTCCAAAACACTACACATATGAAATCTATGATAACAATGATATTTATGGTGCCAATATAGTACTTACGGATACAAAAGAGATTGTAAGACGTCGTTTTGAATATGATACTGATGGTAGTTTAGTGAGTGATACAAGTAGTAAGTATGGGTATAGACTAGATGCAGATGGGAAGATGATAGTTGATTTAGGTAATGATAGTAGAGTATTTACTCTTGTACATAGTGATTGGGATAGAGAGACGAATCAAATGGTGACTTTTGTTATAGTGGAAGATGACATTGGAAAAGATGGAGTTATTGACTCTAGTAGAGTAGTTGCATGGGGTTCTAAAAAGCCTGCAAGTTTTCCAGATGCTGTGACATTTACTGAAGCACTGAAAGTAACAAGTATAAAAGTTGGAGATACTATAGAACTGTATTCTGATGATGGTAGTTTATTTAGAAGTTATACATTTACTATTGATTCGGATGGTAAATACATTTTTACTGATAGTGATGATATTTCATATAGGGATACAAAAGGGAGTAATGAACTTATTGACTCTTTTTATTTTCAGTCAAATAGTAGTGGTACTTACTACGTAATGGATTTTGAGTCAGGTCAGTATTTAAGTTATGATGGTTCAGTAGTTAGCATATATAATGGGAGTGCTGAAAGAAAATATACTGTAAAAATTATAAAGAAATAATATTTTCTATAGATTTTAAAATATAGCTTGTTCCCAACTTCTCGTTGGGGATATATTAAGTGATATTTTCTATTGACGCTAAAACATCAAATATAAGCTTTTTACTCCCCTCTTTTGTAACTCTCTCCGGTTCAAAGTGGTCACTGACAACTTTTAGTATATGAAAATTTTTGATGGCAGGGTTATGAATGACTGCATCATAAAAACCATATGATTCCATATCTACTATCTCATATCTATTTTCATCTATAGCCTCATCTACACAGTTTATGCACTTTTTTTCTTTTTTAAACTCATAAGTCATCCCTTCGTAGACTATAAATCCAATCTCTAAAAGTGAACCAATCTCATAACTGCTCTTAGCTCCACAAATACCAACATTTAAGTAGATGTCATCATCTGTTATGTCAAACTGATTTATAAGAGCCTGAGTGGCATTTCTGGCGTTTATAACACCTAGTTGGCTTATGATTAGAGTAATGGAACTGTTTGTATAGATAATGTGGTTTGAAAGTTTGGACTTTTTTAACTTGTATTTATCTATAAATGCTTGAGCTTCGGTTTTAAGTGCTACAACTATGTAAATCAAGTTTTTCCTTTAAAGTTAATTTTGTTATTATAGTGTAAATATTTAAGGACTTTTAAGAGATGCCAATAACAAATCCAGATTATACTAATTTAGACCATGAAGCGATGGCAAAGGCTATAGGGCTTAAAGTAAAACATATGCCTATGCTAATAGAGAGTTTCGTAGAAGAGTCTAATCCAATCCTAAATAAACTTCAATCAGCTGTAGAGAGTAAAGATTATGAGACGATCAAAGCAACAGCACACTCTATAAAAGGGAGTGCTGGTAACCTACGATTTAGTGAACTAGCAGAGATGGCAAGAGAGGTAGAGCATGCGAGTGAAAACCAAGATGCATCGTTTGAATATTCTGCTTATAATGATGCAATGAGTAAAGCAATTCTTACGATAAAACTATAAGAATCTTTTCTCTTGTTTCAATTATTTTGAGAAAGGATAACCTTTACAAGACTGACAAATATCTATTGGTTTTTCTCCACTAGTAGTTTTTTTGTAGCCATCTAAAGTACCACAATAGGCATTGAGTCTTGTATTAAACTCTGGAACCTTTGCAGGGTAGTTATCTTTATATAAATCTTTATTACATGCATAAAAGTAGGCACTTTGACACAGCCCAACAAGTTGAGGGTCACTTTTAAGCCAGCCTGGATAGTTCTCAGCACATGTACCTAAAGCTTGTCCGTCTGGGTAATAGAGATGATCATTCACCTCAAGTGTGTCAAAATTAAAGTTGTACAGGAGAGTATTATTGTAGTTTCTAGCAGCAGACCTACTTGGACTACTACTTCCACTGCTTTGAGATGCCAACTCCTCTTGTTCTATTAAAAAGATTGTTTTAGCATTATTAGCTTTTAATGATGAAAAAGAGCTTGAGTAGTCAGTTAAAGTTTTGTCTTCCCATAATTTATCTTTTTCTCTATTTGTTGAGTTGTCAGAAAAGGTGTCATTTTTCGAAAAATAGGGATTTCCTTTAAGTATGCTTCTATCAAGATTATTTATTCCAAAAAATTGGAAAATATTTGTATCAAAATTTAAATCATAAGAGAAAATAACTTTACTATTGTCACTCGCAGGTGTCTTGAACACAAGATTAAAAGTATCTTTAAAAGCTAGGGTACACTGCTCATCATGAAGTTTTGAAGAGTCTGAGCAAATATCTTGTTGAGAACTTACATAGTAATCAACACCAAAATGACCTTGTGGAAAGCCAAGTACTGTTGTTCCTGTTTGGTAGTATGATGACTGAACCGACAAGAATAGATCCATTTTTCCATCATCATTAAAATCTTTTAAGAGTATTCCTATGTCACCTTTACCATATGTCCTACCGTTACTGCTTTTTTGACTTGCTGCTGTTTTAGAAGTTTCTCCTAGTAACTTAAATGCATAGTTTCCACCTATTTGTACTATTTTTGCAAATTGGTATGAGAAAGTTTTTGAATACAAGTCATTAGCTTGAGAGAAGTTTTTTAAAATAATTTTGTCATTATATGTGGCAAATAGAAAACTAAAAGAGTACCCTCTTCGATTTGCAAGGTTAATGTAACGAGCTTGGTTTAAAATTTGGATTTTCTTGTTTTGTACATCTAAAACTAAATTGTAAAAGTAAAAGTAATCTGAATTTTGAATATCATTTGTTCTTAATGTAAAGAGAATGTAGTTGTCCTGTTTTAATGAAGGATTTGCAAGAACACTTACATATCGCTGTGTATGTTTTGCAATATATTGAGATCTCGTTAAATTTTCATTTAGCCTATTCTCTTCGACATAGGATAATCCATAAATTTCTTCTGGAATATTAACCGATATATTACTATCTCTATTTACAATTAATATGTGGTCATTCTCGAGGGTATAAGAACTATTGGTCTCTTTATATATTACTCTTGATCCAGGATTTGTGTTAGTATAGCCATTCCCGACATAAGAAAGAGTTGAAAAACCGTGTTCTAGTCCTTGTAAACTAGTATCAAAACCTTTTTCTTTATATTCATCAGATTCAATGGAAAATATCTGATTATCAATTTTTATACTTTTATACTTATTTTCTGGAAGAGTTGGTACTGTGGATTGGCCTTGTTGTTTCGCTTTAGTAGAAAGGCTACTCATATTTAGTACTTTTCCTTCTATAGTTATATCAGTTAGAGTATTAAGTTTTTCACCTTGTTGTGCTTTTACGGAAAGTTTCTGCATAACATTTATCATAAATTCTTTTGAGTCAGCAGTTGTACTACTATCTGTTCTCATTAGCTTAACAAGCTCTACTAACTGTCTGTTTATGTGATATAAATTAGGATTTGTACTGTAGGAAGCGACGGGATCTTTTACTGAATCACTTGCATTAATATCTATAAATTTATAAAGAAGATCTTTTGCTTGGGTAAGAGAAAGAGAGAAATCTTCTTGCAATAGTTGAATTGTAAGAGTAGTTATTGGGGTGAGGTTAAGCTTATTATCTTTGTCTTTGTTATCAATACGATTTTTAAGAATACCAGTAAATTCTTTATCAGTATCAATATCGATACCACCAAATACAACTATCTGTTCAGAGCTATTTATATCCTTTGGTATTTTTAACGAGTATGAACCATCAAATTTTGTTTTAGTATTTGGTTCATCACTGTCTAATGTATTGTTAGCATTTAAATCTAAAAAAACAGTTGCCCCATTTAAGTAACCATCAACCGCTACTCCGGAAATATACTTATTTGTATTTGGTAAACTTGGGCTAGAACCGTCCGAACCACCACCACAACCAATAATTGTAAAAGTCAGAAAGATAAAACCAAGAGAATGTAATAATTTTTGTTGCAGCTTCATAATTTATCCTTTGTTATTCATCATTATATGGCTAGTATAACAAAAAGGTGTCACAATCTGCGTCACCAAAGTAATAAATAGGTATATTTTAATATTTTTTTGAAATTATGATTTTTTTTGCTATAATGCGAGTTCTCTTCT
>Ga0256826_1002658_pt1 | contig 10828 bp, 11 predicted proteins | sample CV79metaG_FD_185975 | JGI IMG/M metagenome (GOLD analysis project Ga0256826, IMG submission 185975) | Hydrothermal vent microbial communities from East Pacific Rise, Pacific Ocean - CV79 | ecosystem: Environmental > Aquatic > Marine > Hydrothermal vents | place: Pacific Ocean: East Pacific Rise... | reverse complement strand
AGGCTCTTAGCACTTAGCATAAACTCTTTTGTAATAATAACCTTGTTAGTAACAATAACTTCGGCGTTTGTTATGCGAGAAAGAGTCTCATCACTTGAAGTTGTCTGATAGACTTCAACGTCCCCAAGTAGATTAAACGCCGAGAGATCAGTCGAACCAAAAGTCAATGCATCAAGTAAAACTATCTTCATATTAGTTATCTTTTATACCTTCTATTAGCTCACGAGACTTTGCTAATGCAGCTTCAACTTCATCAAAAACAAGTGCAACAGCTAAACGACGACCCTTATGTGCTTCTGGCTTACCAAAAACACGAACAAATGAGTTATCAGTAAATAGTGACTCATCTACATCTATAACAGGTGCATTTGAGTGTTTCATATCTGTTTTGTAAGCAGCTGAAGCACCATCACCATAGAAAGTAAAACCTAAAGGAAGACCAAGAACAGCACGAAGATGAAGTGCAAACTCACTCTGAGACTGTGTTATAAGTGTAACCATTCCCGTATCGTGTGGACGAGGTGAAACTTCAGAGAAATAAACTTCATCACCTTTAATAAAAAGCTCAACACCAAAAAGACCACGACCACCAAGACCATCAGTGATTTTTTTAGCCATATCTTGAGACTTCTGCTTTGCAACTTCACTCATCTGCATCGGTTGCCATGAAAATACATAGTCACCATCTCTCTGCTCATGTCCAATAGGCTCACAAAATACAGTCTCTTTACCATTACGAGCCGTAAGCATAGTAATCTCATAATCAAAATCAACAAATGCCTCCACTATTAACTCACTCGCATCACCACGAGCCTCTTTTGCTATTTCCCAAGATTTAGGAACTTCTTCTTCACTACGACAGATACTCTGACCGTGACCAGATGAGCTCATAACAGGCTTAATAACACAAGGATAACCCATACGTTTACTCGCTTCTCTAAGTCCATTTTCAGTTGTAACAAACTCATAAGGGCCAGTTTTAAGGTCTAAAACCTCAGCTGCAAAAGTACGAATATTTTTTCTATTCATAGTCTTACTTACAGCATTGGCATTTGGAATAACATTATAACCCTTGTCTTCTGCTGCAAAAAGAGCATCAATACTAATAGCTTCAATCTCAGGCAAGATATAATCAGGCTTTTCACGATAAATAATCTCTAAAAGGGCATCTTTATCTTGCATATTGACAACATAAGATCTATGTGCAACATGATGTGCAGGAGCATTTTGGTAACGATCAACTGCGATAACTTCAAGTCCTAAACGTTGAGCTTCTATAGCTACTTCTTTTCCAAGTTCACCAGAACCTAGTAACATGATCTTTTTTGAGTTTGATTTGAGGGGAGCAGAGAATTGCATGTGAATAATTCCTAATGTAAAATATTAAAAGAATTATATCGAAAAGAAATTAAAGAAAAAAACTAGGGAGTATATCCCTTAGTTTTTAAGACCGATAAGAGTCTGAAGAAGTTGATCTGAAGTTGTAATTGTTTTACCATTTGCCTGGAAACCACGCTGAATAATAATGAGCTGAGTTAAGGCACGAGAGAGGTCAACATTTGATGCTTCAAGAGCTGAAGACTGAATGAAACCACGTCCAGCAGTTGCAGCTGTACCGATAATAGGATCACCAGAGTTGGCAGTTTGAATATAAACATTTCCTCCCTCAGTTGCAAGACCTTCATTATTTGTAAACTTAGCCATACCAATCTGTGCTAGACCAAAAGAACGTCCATTAGAAAATGAACCTACTAAAGTACCAGACTGATCGATTCTGATTCCAACTAAATCCCCACCTGTAAAACCATCTTGGGATATACCTGATGTTGAAGAACGAGAATCAAAAGATGTCATACCATCAAAAGCATTTGCAGTACCAAAAGAGAGACTAACTTGTTGGTCTGGAGCAGAACCATTGTTACCACTAAAAGAGATATTTGGTGGGTTATAAGTAGCTAGAGAACCATCATTATTAAAGCGAATAGAACCAGTTTTTTCAAATGTTGGAGCCACTGTATCAATAGTTGCAGGTTCAGGAACTGTTACTGTCATTGACCAAGTACTACCAGTCGTAGTATCAAGTGCTGTTTTTCTAAACTCCATTCTTAGAGTATGTTTAGAACCTAATGAATCAAAAATATCTATTGAACTTGAATGAGTTGCAGCATTAAAACTTTGTGAAAATGCTTTTCCTGCAGTCCCAGCAGCAAGAACTGAGTTCATTGCTTCCATATTTCGAGTAAAACGGCTATTCTCCGTTATTCCACTACCTGAAAAAGAAGTAACCTTAAGATTTAAATCAATACTAGATGAGTTACTATTAGTCAGTTCAAGTTTTCCTTGTTCATTTACAGAGATCTCAATACCTGTTGCCCCGGCTGTATTATTTGCCTCATCTTCCATTGCTTGACGAAGGTCTGCTATTGTTTTAAACTCTTTATTTGCACCAGTACCTAGTGTTGCACTCGCAGAATTATATGTATACTTCCAAGCAGTCTGACTATCTTCTGCAGCAGTAAATGCTGTTGCACCTGTACCGCTTACAGATGCTATATCTATATTATGTGCAGCAGTTGCACTCCCATTTGTATTTGTTAAAATAATTTTGTTTAAATCAGCACCACTACCAACAGTAGCTGTAATTCCCGTTTCACCAGTTTTAGCATTAATGGCAGCAGCTTCTAATGAAGCATTTTGAGCAGCTGTATTTCCTGCTAAAAGTGTAAAAGAAGCTGTAGAGGTTGCTGGGGTTGATCCTGGGTCAAGGTTAAAAACTATTGTCTGTGCATCATCAGCAGCAGGTACACCAACAGCATTAGTTGACGTTGATGTTGAACTTACAAATGAAGCCCAAACACCCTGTCCATTTTGAAGAGAAAAAGCTTCTCCTACTTCATTAAACATCACTCCAACATTTCCCGATGCAATGGCATTTCCATTTGCATCTATGGCTGGTGTTGTACCACTTGTACCTGTTTTAACTTGATATGCAGGAGAAAAACTCTCTACTAGTGGACCAGAGTTAAGATTTGCTTTTAACACTACCTCTTGAGTTGGACTTGCTGGAGTTGTAAGGCCTGGAGCAATATTAATATTAGTAATTGGAGCAGTCGAATCAACTTTACCTGTTACTGGATCTCTTAGCCAACCCTGTGCAACAAAGCCATTATTGTCAACAAAATTTCCACCAGCATCAAACTTAAAATCCCCTGCACGAGTATATTTATAAGTATTTCCAGAGTCTGGTGAAATGATAAAGAAACCATCACCCTGAATAGCAACATCTGTATTTTTATCGGAGTTTTGAATTGAACCCTGAGAAAAAATACGAGTAGTTGAACTTACAGTAGAACCAAGACCAATTTGAACCGGATTCTTACCCCCAAGTTGACCTTGAGGAGCTGTTGCTATTGATTTTGTTTGTGCTAAAAGGTCTGAGAAGTTTGCACGAGAATATTTAAAACCTACTGTATTAACATTCGCAATATTATTTGATTCTATATCCATCGCTACTTGGTGCGATTGGAGTCCGGACACTCCGGAAAAAAGTGATTTTAACATAATAAATCCTTTATGTCAGTATCGAAAAAGATACTGTTAATAAAGAATATATAGCATTAAACGTGCCAACTTTATATATATGCTTTAAGCATCCATACTTAGGGCTTTTTGCATCATTTGATCTGCAGTTGTGATTGATTTTGAGTTTGCGTCGTATGAACGCTGAAGAATAATGAGCTCTGTTAGACCATAACTTAACTCTATGTTTGAGCTCTCAAGTTGAAAATTTACAACTTCTGCTCCATTAATATTTTGACCTTTTGAATCTTGAAAGAAACGTGCTACACCACTATTTGAACTCTCCTCAAATCTTGTACCACTAATGCGATTAAGACCCTGTTCATTTGAGAAATGATAGACAGCTATTTTACCAACACTACTCTGCTCACCATTTGTAAAGGTCGCAATTACTTCTGCATTACGGTTTATTGAATACCCTGCTAAATCTCCGCCTATTGTTCCATCAGCTATACTTGAACCTGATACTACTGGAATATCTATTGAAGTTATCCCATCATATCCATTTCCAAGGTTTATAGCTACTGTAGTACCATTATTATCAATAGATGTTAAAGTATTTGTAGTAAGTGCACCTGAAGCATCAAATTCAACCGTACCAGATTGTGTGTCATAAATAGTCAATCCATCTAGAGATTGTGTTGTAGCTGTCACTGTATACTGACTTCCAGGAGGAGTCTGAATTGGATTTTTTAAAAATTCTAAGCGTAAATGATTCTTATTATTTTGTGGATCAACAGCAGATGCACCAACTGTAATTGGTTCAAAACCAACACCAAGGTTAGCTAAAAATTTTGCATTTGTAGTTGGCTCAGGAGGATAAGTTAATGTTTTTGGGAAACGAAGTTTTTCTTGTTCTGATACACTTCCAAGAAGAATTTCATCTATCTTTCCTGATAAGACATCTCCTTGTGCAATATTTCCACCCATTGTTCCAAGTACATGATAACCATCAATAGTCACTAAGTCACTATTTGCATCAAAAGTAAAAGCACCATCACGTGTATAAATTGGCTCATGCTTACCTTGTACACCAAACCAACCATCACCTAAAATAGCTATATCAGTGCTTCTATCAGAGAGGGCTAATGTACCTTGATCTTTTATCATACTTGTTGCTTGTACTTGAACTCCATATCCAGAGCTACTACCTGAAACAGTTCCTGTATTTATTGATTCTTCAAAGAGTGATGAAAACTCTGTGGTATATCCACGATAGCCAACTGTATTTATATTTGCAATATTATTTGATACAACATCGATACCAGTAGCATTATTTTTAATACCTGATATTCCCGTATAAAAAGCTTGAGTCATCATAATACTTCTCCTTATTCTCTTGCCTAGGTTTTAGTAAACCTCTACAATATTTTCTAATGGCACATAGTTTGAACCAACTTTGACAAGTGTATTTCCATTGTCAAATCTAACAGATTCTATAGGATAAGCTCCTAGTCTTGTCTGTTGAGGGTTTCCGTCTTGATCAGTGTAAGTTGAATTGACACTATATATACCACTCTCTACACTATTACCATTTGGATCCAGTCCATCCCAAGTAAACTGGTAAACACCAGCAGGATTGGTTCCAACATCTACTCTTCCAACTAGATTTCCTGAAGCATCTGTAATGTCAACCGTTCCTTGTTGAATTGACTGTGGAAAATAAACTTCAAATGTACTGTTTGCTCCCTCTTCGTGTGCAATAGCATCGCTCCCTAAATCTGCAGTTTTTCCAATAGCAGCAATGGTACCAAATTGATCAGCATTTTTTAGTGATGCAGCTAACTCTTCAAGAGCTTTATTTGTATTGTCTGCTGACTCTAAAGTTGCTAACTGTGAAGTTTGAGAAAGGATTTTTTCCGTATCTGTTGGCTCTGTTGGATCTTGGTACTGCAGTTCAACTAAAAGAAGTTTCAAAAAATCATCTTTTCCGAGTATTCCATTTGGGTTTTCATATGCTGAACCTGTTGATGATGATAAAGTACTTGTATCTGTTGCTGATGTAATAGCCATAATATATCCTTTAAGCGTAGTTAGGAACTACAATTTCTAAAGAGTTTATAATCTCTTCATTTTGTTCTTCATTTTCAAAGAAGTTATACTCTCCAGTAGCTTCTTCTCTCTTTTGAGAATTTTGCTGCTGTTGTCCAGAAAAACCCTGCTCTGAACCTTGAGAGTTGTTATTAAAATTTAATGAAGCATTATTTATTCCATTATTTGTAAGTTGTGCTTTTAGATCATTAGCATTTAAGGCGAGAGCGTTGATTGCAGCATTATTTGAAGTTAGATTTATATGTAGATTTTTACCACGTTGCACTATTGTTAAGTCTACTTCACCTAATTTTTGAGGATTTAACTGTACTTTGACTCTTGTAAATGGTGATTTATAATCCTCTATAGCAGTTTTAACATCTGCTGAGAGATATTTTGTCATCTGTTTTGCTTCGTTTAGCTTCACTTCAAAACTATCAGCTTTATTTATATTTAATCCATCTAGTTTAGAGCTTGTACTACTATCACTCTGATCCCCTCTAAGAAGAGATTCTAAAGATTTATTAGCATCAGTTGTTGCCTGAGGTGCTATAACTCTAGCAGTTGCTACTGAGAAGTCAGCTGTAAATCCTACATCTTTTTGTGTGATTTTTTCACCACGAAGAAGCATTTTGAGTGTTTCATCTGCTTTTTCTTTTGGTGTTTTCACCTCTACTGTAGTATTGATTTTTGCATTTACTAACTGCTCCGTAGTTATCTCATTGCTTGTCTGTGCTTTAAAAAGAGGTGTATGTTTTAACTCTTTTGGTAACTCTTGAACTTTTGTTAGAGTTTTAAGGTTTTGTGACTGTTCTCTTTCATCTTGAAACTCTTGTACTTGAGTCTGTGCAGTTGAGGATATTTTAGTTTTTTTACTTGTAGTTTTCACATCAACAACAACGACCTCCTCACTAACTGTTGAAGCTTTTAGTTTTACATCTTTGAGTTCAGTTTTTTGTTCTTTTGTTTCTACTCTAAGTTCTGTTTTAAATCCAACTTTAGACTCTACTTTTACCTCTTGGAGTGTTATTTTAGAGAGATCTAATCCAAACTTTTTTGCGACTTCTGCAAGACCCTTAAGTGTTTTAGGAAGAGCTTCTATCTCAGACTTTTTAAAACCTTCACTCTCAATTATTTTATTTTTTAAGTACTTTTTAGCATCCACTATCAAAGTTTTTAACTCTGTAGAAGTCATATCTTTAGTAATTGTAGGATTTAACTCTAGTGCAGACAGATCTTCTTTACCTACATTTTCCCCTTTAAGAAGAGAAAGTAAGACATCCTTTTTAGAAAGTTTTGATGGCTCAGAATCTTCTTCTAAAGCAAGAACAAGTACCCCATTTTGAATCTTTTCTTCATCTTTTTTACTTCCAGCACCTTTTAAAAGTTCTGAAAAAGAGAGGGATGGTGTTTCACTCTCTTCTACTGGGGATGTAGAGAGAGGTGAAGATGAAGTTGGTGATTTTATATCTACTGAAATCATCTTGTACTCCTATTTTTTCCTTATTAATTAAAGGATTTTCTTAAAATATAGCACTTAGTGTTCCATATCATTAAAACTATTTTTCTTTATGTCGATTTTGAAATCATGAAGATTTTAGTAATTTTACTTATAACAAGCATTCTATTTGCAGAAAAGATATATGAGACAAAAGTCTCTGAGCAAAATAAACAAGCGATGCAAAATAAAAAAATAAAATGTAGATGGGTGTGTGATAAAAAAATTTATAAAGAGCAAAAAATAAGAGAAGCTGTCCTTTTTTATAAGAACTCTAAAGATTATAAGTTTACAAGAGAAAGTTTTTAAACCTCTTTAGCAAACCTGTCTAAACAGTGCAAGTCTTTTTTTAAAAACATACTTACACTATCTTGCATACTACCAAAAATCTCTTCTGGTGTTTCACCATCAGCTGGATAAGAGAGCAGGAATGAGTCGAGATATTTTGCGAAAAACTCATCAAACATCTTCTTCACTATATCAGCTCCATACTTATCAGTATAAGGAAGTACAAAAAAGTAATCTGTTCCATCATTAACAATAGAATCAGAAGTTCGAAGAATCTCTCCAAGTGAAGCATTTATAATTTCAGGTAAAATACCTTCAAAACTACAATACAGAAGAGTAAAACTCTCCGCACGGTTTTCATCAAGTCTATTCGATATACCTATATTTAGATGCATAAGTTGTTTGAAGTTGTCAAATGTAAAATGAATTCCAGCCATAAAGTAACCTTAAAATAAAATTGTCTCAGTATATCTAAATATTTGTAAAACTATAAAATTTACTCATTAAATCCTACAAGTTCACCTCGTTTAAGTTTTGCTATTTTTCCACGAAACTTACGAATATAAAAAGCTTTCTCTTCAAAAGAGATATTTTGAGCTAGATTTACCTTTCTAAGTTCACGCTCATAATAACGAGAAAGAAAAGTGATAAGTTCAGCATTTAATGCATCTTCATCAAGTAGTGTGACTATTGTCTCATCTATTGCTATAGCCATCAGTTCTGGGGCATTACTCTTTGATGCAAGGGCTAATGAAAACTCTCGCGAATGGAACTGAAATAGAGATGGATCTATAACATCAAGTATCTGATTTATAAAGTGTGGTTTTTCTATTATTGTTTTTATTAAAGAGAGTTCCCACATATCTTTATGGCTATTTTTTTGAACTAGTGGTGCATTTGAATTTGCTCCATTTCGTGTGTTTAATTTTACAAGTGATGGTGAAACACCGAGTCCACCTAAACGTGAAGCCAGATATGTTTTATACTCCTCTTGCATTAGGGGAGACAGTGTCTTAAGATAAGAGACTCCCTCTCCCATACAGGATTCTTTCTCTTTAGGATTTGTCAGATCAAAAAGAGAAAGTATCTCATCTAACACAAACTCTATAAAAGGCTTAGGCTCTCTAAACATAGTCGCTAACTCTTCTGAGCGGCCATCTTTTACCATATCAGCAGGGTCAAGACCTCCACCAAAGACGACCACCCCACCGTTAAACCCACTTGCACTTAAAAGTTTACTCGCCTTTAAAGCTGCTGCTCTTCCCGCTTTATCTCCATCATAAGCCATAACAACTCGTGGGTCACCCTTTCTTAAAAGTGGTAAATGTTCAACTGTTAATGCTGTTCCCAAAGTTGCTACTGCATTATCAAAACCTGCTTGATGAAGCATAATAACATCTAAATATCCTTCTGTTATTATTATCTCATTTTTTTTATAGAGTGCTTGTTTTGCTAAGTGATAGGCATAGAGCAGACGAGACTTGTTAAAGTAAGCTGTTTCTGGAGAGTTTACATACTTTGCTTGATGCCCTGTTATAGTGCGACCCCCAAAACCAACTATGCTACCATTTGCAGAGTGTATAGGAAAAGTCACACGCTCTATAAAACGTGCATAAGTCTGGTTTCTACTAGGTTCATACCCAACCACACCCATATCTATAGCCTCTTTGATGGCAAACTGTTGTGAGCGAATGTAGTTGAGAGTGGCGTTTGAATCAGGTGCATACCCTATACCAAACTTCTCTACACTACTCTCAAAGATTCCACGTTCTTTTACATAAGCACTCGCTACGGGATGTTGTGTAAGTAGTGTTTGATACCATTTATTTAAACTATCCATAACTTGTGAGCGAGGTTTGTTATGTTTGTTATCAGTATGTGTTAGTGTAAAGTTATAATTTTCTGCTAGTTTTTCTAAAGCCTCAGGGTAGTTAAGTTTTTCATATTCCATAACAAACTTAACACTATCTCCACCAGCCCCGCACCCAAAACAGTGATATATCTGTTTTTGAGGGCTTACTACAAAGGAAGGGGATTTTTCATCATGGAAAGGACAAGGGGCTTTAAAATTCCCCCCTGCTTTTTTGAGCTCCACATAGCTTCCAACAACATCAACAATGTCAAGTCGAGCTTTAAGGGCTTCAATGGAGTCTTGTGCAATCATAAATAGATTATATCTAAGTGTAGCTTTTTTTATGTTATAGTCATTTTATGAAAACACCAACCTTATACAAGTATCCATTTTATAACTCTTTAGATGCTAAATCACTTAATTTTCTAGAAAAAAATCTCAAGCCAATAAGTGTTCCTAAAGATAATATTCTATTTTTTCAAGGCGATATTTGTGAAAATATTTTGTTTCTTACAAGTGGAAAAGTTAGACTCTACATCCAATCTGAAAATGGTGAAGAGATAACACTTTATAAATTAAATGAAAATGAGCAATGTATAGTTAATACTGCTTCATTAATGAGTCAGACAGAAGCTATTGGTTCTGCTGTTACGATTACTGATATAGAAGGGTTTTTACTTGATGTCAAAAGTGTAAAAGAGCTCACACATACTAGCAATGCTTATCAATCTTTTCTGTTTTCTATCTACACTCTTCGCATGGGAAGTCTTGCAAAACTTGTTAATGACATTAAATTTAAACACCTAAATGAGAGAATCTTTGACTGGCTACTCTCGCAAAACACTAAACATATAGAGATAACTCATGAGATTATAGCAAATGAATTAGGTAGCACTAGAGTTGCTGTTAGCCGTGTGCTTAAAGAGTTAGAAAGAGAATCTAAACTTATACTCACTCGAGGAGAGATAGAGCTCTTGTAACTTCTATGTAACATCTGATACAGACAAGTCTATACCCTTTATCTTACAATACGACTATCTTAAATAAATAAGTCGTTTAAAACGATGAAGGAATATAAAATGTGTTTTAATGCAGGAAAAGCAGATAGAATTGTTAGAGTAGTAGCAGGTCTAGGTTTAATCACTTATGGATTAATAAGTACAAACTATATAGTAGCAGCAATTGGTACAGTTCCATTACTTACAGGAGCTATAGGATTTTGCCCATTTTACTCACTCTTTAAACTCAATACTGGTTGTAAAAACAAGTAAAAAAGTGTTATCATTCTTATACTAAACATTAAGGAGCTAATATGTGTTTATTAATAGCTATGGCACTTTTAGCTGCTAGTTATAACTTCTATGATAAAGGCTTTGAAACACAAGCTATTATGAGTGCTTCACTGGCACTTATAATCTTCATATTTTTTACATATCGTATGATAACAAATCGAAGATGTATCTTTGGTGATAAAAAAGATTGCAATAAAAAAGATATTTAGCTATAATTCGAGCCAATCTAAAAAAGAAAGTAGGTGATGTGATATGCCAGGTATAATACTACGCCATGATGATAATTTT
>Ga0256826_1002657_pt1 | contig 10831 bp, 13 predicted proteins | sample CV79metaG_FD_185975 | JGI IMG/M metagenome (GOLD analysis project Ga0256826, IMG submission 185975) | Hydrothermal vent microbial communities from East Pacific Rise, Pacific Ocean - CV79 | ecosystem: Environmental > Aquatic > Marine > Hydrothermal vents | place: Pacific Ocean: East Pacific Rise... | reverse complement strand
CATAGGCTGTTAAACAGACTTCTGGAGCTACGACTATAGAGTTTATTGGCGTTTCATTTATGAGTGTTAGGAGTGTTTGTAAGTTGGCGTTATAATCATCTGTAGTTACAAATGAGAGTGAACATAGCATTGTAATAGTAATTCTCCATAAAGATATAGTCCCGTATTATATCTTTATGAACTTCAAATAGTTTTACTCTTTATCATCCTCATACTGTTCACTAAACTGAGAAAGTAAAAAATCAACACTCTCTAAAACTTCACTGTCTAACTCATCCCCATCAACTTCTATAAAATCATTAGAGTCATACGTTAAAGCAAAAGTAGCACTCTTATCTGCTCTAAAAGTCTGCACCTCTTCACCAAGTGCAAGCTTTACATAAACATAATAAACGCCATTGTTGGAGATCTCCTCTAGTTTAATCATAAGATTTGAACTATCTTGTTGCTGTGTTAAAATACCATTGGCGTTTAACATAGCATTCATCTTCTTTTTTATGCTTACAATAGTCTCTGGTTTTATAGTCGAGAGGTCATTTATTACATGAATGTTTACTTTTTCTAAGCCTGTTAGTGTCCAAAATCCTGCTGCCTGAAGAGATAAGGAGAGTAAAAAAATAAGTAAAAGTTTCATCTATTTTCCTGTATAGAGTTTTTGCATCTCTTGTAATTTTTTAAGATAAACTTTTTTCTTTACATAACCAACTGTCTCATAAAAACTTTTTCCATTTTTAGGATCTATGAAAAATACTCTTGGTGTTAACTGCGTTTGAAACTCTTTAGGAAAACTTTTGATGTCAAACTTTTTATCTACTACTAAAGTCACAACTCTTTTATCAAGTTCTGGTTTGATAAGTTTAGAACTAAGTGTCTTTCTCTCAAACTTACGACACCAAGGACAGTAGTCTGCACCTAAAACCATCATAAGAGGTTTGTGCTCTGCCTTAGCCTTTGTAAGAGCAGTTTTATAGTCACGTTCAAAGCCCATTTTTGTAGCAAACTCATCAATATCAGCACCAAAGAGTGATAGTGTTAAAAGAGCGAGTATTAGGAGTTGTTTCATTTTCTAAACCTTATAATAAAAAGAATTTTGCTGTAAAAAGAACGAAGAGTTTGATAAGAAGTATAAAACTTGTTCCTATTATATTTCCGATTTGACAGGAGGTACAGTGTTTGTACTGTTTGCCTTCATACTGTGCATAAAAGAAGTATACAATGATTGAAATTAACATAGAGACAATAATATAATTTTCAACTAAGACTAAACTATCAAGTATCTCACCTGATATAAATAGACCTACAAGAACTCCTACAATTCCACTTACAAAAAGTATATTAAACAGCTGTAAGATTCTATCTCGTTTAAAGACAGTAGGACAATCATTTTTCATAATTGCATCCGTTCCAAACTCTAGTTTAGCATCAAAAAGAGCTCTCTCCTCTTCATCTAGTCTCACACGAAAGTTTGAGCCAAAAGTGTAATCAATTTTTCTCTGAATGATTATGGAGAGGTCGCCATCAGCATCTAAAAACTGCTGTTTTCCTTCTCTATCTTCATACATAAGTTTAATTTTTTCGTATCTTTTAGTTTTTGCACTTAAGTTTGGAAAGTATGCTGTAGTCTCTGTTGGTTCTACTGTACCTTCGCGTTTAAGTACTCTTGGATTGATGAGTTCTAAAAAACCATCATCTTGTTTAATTACTATTACACTTAAGGGTGATCCGATCTGAAAACCTGCTAATGCACTTAAATCATTCGCTTCAATTGTCTCTTTTAAATCTTGAATGAGTGTCCATAACTCTTGATTAAAAAATCTAACATTTGCACCAAATTCAAGACTTGCCATCTCTGGATATGTAACTATCTTTTTTACCATCTCAATCCTTTTATATTCACTTCTACTGACCAAGTCCAAATACATTTGAAAGTGTATTTATGTAGTTAAAATAGCCTGTGATAGCTACTGCTTCAATGATTTGAGTATCACTGTAACCCATCTCTTTAAGAGCATCTAGCTCCTCTTTTAAGATCTTATAACTCTCTTTTTTAGAAGCTTTTATGCAGAAGTTTAAAAGTGCTTTTTCAGCATCACTTGTGTTAATAGATTCTACACCCTCTAAAACTTCAGCGATTCGCTCATCACTAAGACCCAACATCTTTGCGATACTTTTATGGACATCAACACACATCTTACAGCCATTTTCTACTGAGATAAGAAGAGCTATAGACTCTTTGATATCATAAGAGAGTGAAGTCTCATCAATTAGGTACTTTTGAATCATTACATCAGTTGCAAAGTAGACTTTTTCATCAATGGCTAGCAGTTTAAATATCTCACCTAATTGTCCTGTTTTTTCTAAGATAGGTCGTGCCTTATCCTGAATTTCAGGACTCATATCTTCAAATTCTGGTAGTTTTATATGTGCCATTTAATCTCCTTCAATCTCTAAAATTAAAACGTTAAGTTTAACTTATCGTTTCAAATTATAGGGTATAATACTTATAGAAATATTAATAGGATTTACTGATGGAATACAAAATCTCTGAACTTGTTGCTCTCACTGATGTACCAAAATCTACTATTCTTTACTATATAAGAGAGGGTTTACTCCCCGAAGCTAAAAAGTTAAAATCTAATGTTCATAGATATAGCGATGAACATATAGAACTCATAAAGTACATAAAATATATGAAACAGGAGATGGGTAGCTCAAATGAGCAGATAAAAATGGCACTAGCAAATAAGAACCAATCATTCTCAAGTTCATACTCCATGTTAGCTCCTCTTATGCAAACCTTAACTGCAATTCCTAGTGGTGCTAAAAGGTACTCAAAAGATGAGTTTATCGCCTACTATGGCATTGAAAGATCACTTATTGAAAAACTTTTAAATGATGGCATACTTATGCCTATTAACAAGGAGTTTACAGATAAAGAAGCTTCTGTCATAAGAGTTATAGAGAAGTTTGAGGACGTTGGTGTGGAGTATGAGATAATCAAAGAGTATGTTTCTCATGCTAAAGCCATCTCAGAGCTAGAACTTAAGATACAGAAGAAACTCTGTAGTGTACGAACAGATGAAAATTTTTCAACGTTGTAGAAAATTATGTTTGAGACACTTTTTAATGCAAAAGAGTATATCTTTAGTAGACATACCCATAAAGGGCTATTTGATGCTCTTAAAGATGAAATTAAACGTTAAGTTTAAAAATCGTCATCAAAAGAGAGACTTCCCTTAGAGTAGTTTGTTACTGTCGCTTCAAAGAAGTTTGTTTTTTGGTCATTAAACTTTGCAAAATCATCAACCCATTTTATAGGATTTTCTACATTGTAAAGTTTTTCAAAACCTACAGATGTAAGTCTATCATCAGCAAGGTACTTAATGTACTGCTCAACAATATCATCAGTTAAACCTAAAATCTGCCCTTGAGTGATGTATTTTCCCCACTCAGTTTCAAGCTCTACAGCCTCTTTAAACATCTCAATTACTTCTACCTTAAGAGTCTCAGTAAAAAGGTCAGGACGCTCTTTTCTAAGTGTATTTATAAGATTTTGAAAAAGTACAAGGTGTGTTACTTCATCACGCTGAATAAAACGAATCATCTGTGCTGAACCAAGCATCTTTCCAGAACGTGCAAGAGTGTAGATGTAAGCAAAACCACTGTAGAAGTAGATACCCTCTAAAATTTGGTTTGCAAAACAGGCTTTTACAAAGTTTGTTTCACTTGGCTCTTTTGCTAATTGTAAATAGACTCTTGCAATTGCATCATTTTTATTTTTTAGCATCATATCACGACGCCATAAGTCATAAATCTCTTCAGAGTTTGTAGAGATACTATCTACCATAACTGCATAACTCTGAGAGTGAAGAGCCTCTTCAAAACTCTGACGAACTAAGATAAGATTTATTTCTGGAGCAGTTATGTATGGATTTACATTATCAATAATGTTGTTTGTTTGGAGTGAATCCATAAAAATAAGTTGAGAAAGAGCCTTATCATAGGCTGTTTTTTCAGCTTCTGTAAGATTTTTATAGTCATTAACATCACGAGTCATGTCAACTTCTTTAGGAAACCATGTGTTATTTAACATCATCTCCCAAAGGTTATATGCCCACTGATATTTGATGTTATTTAACTCAAAGATACCTGTCGGACTACCACCAAAGACTTTTCTATCATTCACACTCTCTGTCGATTCAGGGTTATATATTTTCTTTCTATTCATTTGGTGGCTCCATCAGTTTTTTAAGTGTATGATTATAGCACCTACTTATTAAAATCAGATTATTTGACATTATTTGCTTTATTGTGATAAACTCTTTTCACTTAGTAAATATAAGGTAGGTGGGGCTTATGGGACTTTTTGGGGACAAAGGTGTACCTTTAAATGTATACAATAATTTAAAACAAGAAAATGAAAATAATATTTTAGAGAACAGTGAATTAAAAAATCGTATTGAGGCACTAGAGGCAGAGTTAGAGGCAAAGAGATTAGAGCAATCTTCAAGCCTTAGTGATTCTCTTATGAGTATGCAATCAATCAATCTAAAGTCTAATATTATGGATATTCAAGGCAATATTGCTGAGTCCGTAAGTAGTTCAAAATCAAGCCTTACTAAAACAAGTGACTTAGTGGAAAACCTAAGTGAAATCAGCGAAAAAACAAGCCAAATATCTCATGTACTAGATGCACTTAATGAGCTATCAGATACATCCATTCATACTGTTGAAGGTCTATCTGAACGCACTAATGATGTCACTACTATTCTTAGCCTCATAAAAGACATATCAGACCAAACAAATCTTCTTGCATTAAATGCTGCTATCGAAGCTGCTCGTGCTGGAGAGCATGGTCGTGGCTTTGCTGTTGTTGCAGATGAAGTTCGTAAACTCGCAGATAGAACAGACAAGGCTGTTAGTGAAATAAACATCTCTCTTCAATCTATGAAACAAGATGTAGACAGTATGAGTGAACAGTTCTCAAACATTCAAGAGAATGTCGGGGAATCAAACAATCTTATAATAGAACTCAATTCAAGCATTGCAGAGAACCATAACAGCTTAATAGGTTCCTTTAAAACTATACAATTTTCAAATGATAGAGTATTTATGTCACTCGCCAAACTTGACCATATATTATGGAAGGTAAATACTTATTATTCTGCAATCACAAAAGAAGAGCAGTTTAAGTTCGTAGACCATCATAACTGTAGACTTGGAAAATGGTACTATGAGGGCGATGGTAAAGAGAATTTTTCTAAAACTTCACACTACAAATCACTCGAAGCACCTCATGCAACTGTTCACAATGGAACTCATAAGGTTTTTGAGCTTATGGTTGCAGAAGAGATTGATAAAGATGCTTTAATTTCAGCATTTAAAGAGATGGAAGATGGGAGTGTTGAGATATTTACAGCCCTTGATAAAATTCTCCATGATAAGGAGTAAATATCTCAACTTTTAAACCAGCCTTTGGACTTGGAAATCGTCATATTCAAACAGTTTACTCCTCTCTCTTTCGTAAAGAGAAAGATATTCTCTTTGAAACAAAAAACTTCTCCTTAAGTGATGGAGATTTTTTAGAGTGTTACTGGCACAAAACTAACAAATGCCAAACTAACACACCAATCGTGATTCTCTTTCATGGTTTAGCTGGTTCTTATAAATCTCCTTATATTCAAGGTGTTGTTGAGGAGTTAAGTAAAAATGGATTTGATTCTGTTTTAATGCACTTTAGAGGATGTACAGGAACAGATAATAGACTTCCTCGTTCATACCATAGTGGAGATAGTGGTGATGCCTTAGAGTTTATTAGAAGTGTAAAAAAAGAGTTCCCTGACTCGAAACTCTATGCAGTAGGCTACTCCCTTGGTGCAAATATGCTTCTTAAACTCTTAGGCGAGATAAAGAAGAACCATCTTTTAGAAAAAGTAGTTACTGTCTCTCCACCAATGCAGTTAGATGTCTGTTCAGACAGAATGAATCTAGGGTTTTCAAGATATTATCAACATAGACTCGTTAAAGACCTTAACAAAGCACTTGATAAAAAGTATGACAAACACGATATGCAGACACTGCTCAATCTTAAACGCCAAGATATAAAAAAAATTAAAACATTTTGGGAGTTTGATGGAGCATATACTGCACCTATTCATGGTTTTGCATCTGCACAAGATTACTACACAAAGTCCAGTTCCAAACAGTACCTTAAAGATATTCAAACGCCAACACTCATAATTCACTCTATTGATGACCCTTTTATGACTCAAGAGATTATTCCCACAAAAGAGGAATTCTCATCTAGTGTGACACTAGAACTCACACAAAAAGGTGGTCATGTTGGATTTATTGGAGGAACACTATTCAAGCCAGAATTTTGGCTTGAAAAGAGAATTGTTGAGTATTTAAAAGCTTAGATTTCGAGTTTATACCCTACACCAAAAATATTTTTTATAGTTTCTTTAGGAAGCTTTTTTCTGAGTGTTTTTATAAGTGTTTTAAGTGCATCATTTTTAGGCTCATCTGAATAAGCCCAGAGTTCATCAATAATATCATCCACACTAAATGTTTTTTTACTGTTTGAGAAAAAAAGTGCTAAAAGCTCTAACTCTTTTTTAGTTAAAACCTGCTCCTCACTATGATGCATAAGTTTTCTATTTTCACTATCCCAGTAAAAAGAGTCTTTCATTTTTATAATTTTATTTGAAAGTGTAGAGTAGTTTAAAATCTCCTCTTGTGCTAAAGAGATAGCCTCTCTTAGATCACTTCGAGAGACAGGTTTAACTAGGTACTTAGTAAGCTTTAACTCTGTAGCACTTAAAAGTGTCTCAATATCAGAGTTCGCGGTAAGCATAATGGCTTTTGTCGAATGGTCAGTTTTTCTGATTTCTTTTAAAAAATCTATACCACTTTTTCCAGGAAGATTTATGTCTATAATCAAGATAGAGGGCTTTTTAGTTTTGTATAACTTCATCGCCTCTAAAGCATCTCCTGCCTCATATATATTCTTAAAAAAACGCTCTAAGTACTCAACATAGTTACGCCTAACTTCACTCTCATCTTCCACATATAAAAGATCATAGAAACTCTCTTTTTCACTCATGATTTTTTTACCTCAGGTAGATGAATTGAGAACTCTGTTCCTTCACCTACATTTTTAACACTTAGAGAGCCGTCATGGCGTTCTATTATTATTTTTCTAGCCATATAGAGACCTATTCCTGTACCAACTGACTTATGTTTGGTTGTATAGTAAGGTTCAAATATCTTCTCTATAACACTCTTTGTTATGCCACCTGCATTATCTGCTATTTTAATGATATATTCACCATCTTGATGCTCTAGTGCTACTCTAATTTTTGCATTAAATGTATTCCTCTCCAAAAGAGCATCTTTTGCATTAGTTAAAAGTACAATGAGTATCTGTTTAAGCTGAGTTGCATAGCATTCATACTCATTCTCCATATCTATTTTAAGGCTTAGTTGGATTTTATTCTCTTTTAAATTAGATTCAACCGTTGATATAGCATCTCTTATAAGCAGTGCTAAATTTATATGTTCTTTTTCACTTCTTTGTACAAAATGATTTTTAAAATCATCAATAGTATCTGACATATATCGTGTTAAAGATTCTATCTCTTGAAGTTTCTCTTCTAGGAGAGGATCTTGAATATTTTTATCATACAAGATTTTGTCGATTATACTCACTGTAGAGTTTATCTGTGAGAGAGGTTGTCTCCACTGATGAGCAATACTTTCCATAGTCTCTTTTATATACTTCTGTTTTTCTTCTTTCATAAGTTGCTAATAGCCCTAAAATCTTTAAAATATTGAGGTATTATAGCAAAAATTAACATCAGCTAAATATTATCACTCTTTCCTTAGTACTTTAATGTATAATAAACTATTAGAATTTTATTTATTATATACGAAGGGAAGAAAATGAGTAAAGCTACGACAAACAAACCAGAAAACGATATAGCACAACTTGGAAATGTTGACCAGATAAGAGAGATACTTTTTGGTTCTCAATCACGTGAACTTAAAGAGAAGTTTGATAAATTAGAAGCTTCTATTAAAAATATTCATGAAGAGATGCGCAAAAAAATGGAACAGGCTCAAAATGATTTTAACTCAAAAATCGAGAGTGAAGTTGAGACTATAAGCAGAAAAATTAAAAACATGACATCGCAACAGCAAGATGAGTTTGCAGATGTAAGAGACTCAGCCCTCAAACAAGAGAAGCGTCTGCAAAATTCTCTTGATATCGTAGAAGAAGAGTTAAACGCCAAACGTGAACAGCTTCAAAAACAGCAGGCTGAAAACACTATAACTCTTCGCTCACAAATGGATACCCTTCAAGATGAACTCCTTAGTGTTTTAGATGAAAAAATCTCTGAACTTGGACTAGGTAAACTCTCACGTGATGATGCTGCTGACATCATGATGGAAGCAGCAATGGCGATGAAAGGTACACAGATAAATCAGCAACTTTCAATGACAAACATAGAGACTAAGTAAGCCTTACTACACTAATGAACAAAAACTCTCCCACTGAGGATGATGCTTTAGAAGAAGCTCTCTCTCCTATAGTGAATCGTCTCATAGATAAAAACTATGAGACATCTCAGGACAAAATCTCCTCACAGATGGCACCCCTTATAGGGAGTGCTATTCGTGAACAGATAAAATCTCAAAAAGATGATGTTGTTGATGCTCTCTACCCAGTTTTGGGAAATATGATAAGCCGTTATGTCACAAAAACTCTTGAAGATATGCTGAGTAAAATCAATGCACAGATTCAAGATGGCTTATCTATTAAGTCACTTAAACGCAAGCTTAAGGCAAAAATTCAAGGAGTAAGTGAAAGTGAACTTCTTTTAAATGAAAATGCCACAGCTAATATTCGCGCACTTCTACTCATACACAAAGAGACAGGTATAGTTTTAGCACACTCTGAAAACCCAAACAAACCTGTAAGTGAACCTGAAATGTTAGCCTCAATGATGACAGCCATTCGTAGTTTTGTAAATGACTGGATAGAGCAAAATAGTGATAGTCAAGAGTTAGGTGAGATAGAATACGGTGGTAATAAAATCATCATCGAAGCAAGTGGTTACAGTTACTTAGCCGTTATAGTCGAAGGGAGTGCATACAGAGCTACTTACGATAAGATACGTGAAACACTTGAGAATATCGTTCTCCATCATGGAGACTCTATAAGAGAGTTTAACGGAGATCTTGATAAGTTTGCAAATATTGAAATATATAGAGAGATTTCAATACTTTTAGACCCTGACACAAAACCAAAAGAAGATACAAAAAAAAGAGCTATTCATCCTCTTATGTTCCTTATACCCTCTGTTTTACTTCTTTGGGGTGGATACAGCTACTACAAATCTTATCTCAACGAAAAACTCACCCAAACCATAACACAGAGACTCTACCAAACGCCACAACTCACATCTTATAGGCTTGGCGTTTATGTGAAAGATGGTATTGTAAAACTTGAGGGTAGTGTTCCTTTTGAGTACCATAAACAGCTTGCACAGAGATTAGCACAAAACATAGATGGTGTTACAAAAGTAAATAATGAGCTCTTAGTCATAGACTCCCTCCAAGACCCTATGCAGGTTAGCTCAAACATCGCTTATCTTCTTAGAGGTCTCAATGCTCAAAAGGGTGTAAACCTTAGCTACACTTATGACTACACTCTTTTAAAAATAAAAGGCTGGGTCTGGAACACCTCACTCTTAAGAAGTCTGAAAAATGAGTTACAAAGTGTGCCAAACATTCAAAAAATAGAGTACGATGTAACTATTCGCCCTCCACTTTTAAAGAGTAAAATCTACTTTAAAAAGGCAAGTACAGAACTCACTCCTCTTGCACAAGCCCAACTCATTAAAACTATACAGCTCATAAAAAACTTAGATAAAGAGTACATACTCACCCTCACATCTTATAGTGATCAGGTCGGTTCAACTCTTAAAAATTTAGAACTTTCCAAAAAAAGAGTTACCAATACTATGAATTTTTTACGAAAACAGGGTGACATAGAACATAAGTTTAAGACTCTTATAAAAGAGACCCCTCCCAAGGGAATTGATGCGAAAGATAATCCACAAAATGCTCGCTGTATCATCATAAACTACATAAAAAGAGAGAAAAATGCTAGCCTATAAAATAGTTATGGTCGGTGACTTTGGTGTAGGTAAGACTTCACTAGTGAAACGCTTTGTAGACAACAGTTTTAGCGAAGAGTACCTTAGCACCATTGGTGTAAGTATCTCAAAAAAACATCTTAATGAATCAACTCTTATGCTTTGGGATATAGAGGGACATACTGAGTTTAAACCCATTTTTAAACAGTACCTTCTTGGGGCGAAAGGTTTCATAGTTGTAGCAGATGTTAGCCGTCAAAATACCATAGACAATATCGCTAAACACATACAACTCTGTCACGATGTTGTTAAGGATGCTCCCATCTCTATTGCCCTTAACAAAAGTGATATGAAACATACCCTTGATAAAGAGGCACTAGAGAAGATCAAAGCAATTTCACCAAGCATTATAAATGTCTTAAAAACATCTGCTAAAAATGGGGATGCTGTTTTAGATATATTTGGTTCACTTGATGATTTTGTAGTTCAAAGTTTAACACAATGATGATAGAAACTATTACTAAGCTTGTCTGTATCAAAAATAGAGTCTCTTATATCGTCTTTGACAGAGAGTATAAAATTGTCGAATTTAATGATCTAATCCAAAGCATAGTTGATGACCCCTCTAAATTAGCTGTCTTCTCAGACATTAGAGATGTTATGTGGGA
>Ga0256826_1002655_pt1 | contig 10834 bp, 9 predicted proteins | sample CV79metaG_FD_185975 | JGI IMG/M metagenome (GOLD analysis project Ga0256826, IMG submission 185975) | Hydrothermal vent microbial communities from East Pacific Rise, Pacific Ocean - CV79 | ecosystem: Environmental > Aquatic > Marine > Hydrothermal vents | place: Pacific Ocean: East Pacific Rise... | reverse complement strand
TGATATTTTTTACAAAGCAGAAGAGTATCATCAGCAGTATTACTTTAAAAATAGTTAAGGTGTAATCATAAAGTAACGAAGAAGGGTTATACTCTTTATGACGTTCAAGAGTGGGCGTACATAAAAACAAGGAAACCTAATGTTTATGATTTTAAACCAGTCTTATGTTCAAAAAGTTGATGGCGTAAAAGCTAAACTTATTGATATTTGTGGAAACGATGCTATTGTTGTGTTAAACCAAACCCAAGTACTCAAGATGTCAACTGACACTTTCAAAATAGACTTCACGCTCAGCGCGTAATTTCTTAATGATATAGAGGTAAAAGCCTTTATACTCAGACAAACTCTTCACAAACCTCTTTTTAGTAACAAATACTATGTGATATCTTTTTTTTCACACTTTAAAAACTTAGCTTAGTACCTTAGCCACACCTTCAACTCCAATAATGCCTGTTTCATCAACTATAGGCGTTTCATATACCTTAAGAAGCCGTGGTTTCATCTGTGTGTCATACATTTCAACAAGGTAAGGCTCTTGCTGTTTTCCTTGAATAGATTGTTCCGTATGTGCTATAACATACTTGTTAATGGAACTTTCTGTTAATGAAGAGAAGTAGTGCTTTTGAAAACTCTCCGTAGAGTGACCTAAGAGTTCGGCAATATTCTCACTCACAAAGGTAAATATGCCCTCAGTATTGTGAATATATAAAAAATAAGGATAAGGTTCCGTGATAATAAAATCGTGAAATTTGTCTGTTAAGCGGTTTTCATTTTCCATGCTTTAGTGTAGAGCTTTTAGTATAAATACTAACTTAGGTAAACAAGTTATAATCTCGATAATACTTAAGAGGACGATTGATGGCAGAAGTAGAAATTATAGATAACTTGGACTGTTTTGCGGAAACATTTAAAGGGCTAACCTTTCATGCTAAAAAGCTAACAAAAGCAGAGTTTGAAGACTGTACTTTTAGCTCTTGTGACTTTAGTGAAACCTTCTTTTCCTCATGTCGATTTATAGACTGTACCTTTATTAACTGTAACCTAAGCCTTATAAAACTTACCAACTCAAAACTCAGTGCATTAAAATTTGATGCCTGTAAAATGATAGGTATTGACTGGACAATGGCAGACTGGAAAAGCCTTCTTACTGCTGAACCTTTACAGTTTAAAGAGTGCATTTTAAATGACAGCAACTTTTTTGGTTTAGACCTTGAAGGTTTAGTAATAAAAGCATGTCGAGCCAAAGAAGTTGATTTTAGAAATAGCTCTTTAAAGCATGCTGACTTTGAAGAGACAGACTTTAAAGGTGCTCTTTTTGAAAATACAAATTTAGAAGAAGCTAACTTCACTGAAGCACAAAACACGCACATTGACATTAGAAAGAACAACTTAAAAGGTGCTGTTTTTAGTCGCTATGAAGCGCTTTACCTTTTAGAGACTATGGGGATTAAATTAGTTTAGCTTGGTGTGGCATTGTCTTTAGGGCACCTCTAATAAAAGTGCTCTATAGGTAAACCTGAAGCACTAGGATAAAAAAAGAACAAGAACACCCTTTAATAGCTGTGTTTAACTAAGCTCCGCTATAATTCCTTATAAAGATTTACAAGGAAGCCTATGTCTGAAGAGCTAGAAGAAACAACTGAGAAATTATATTATGACGCACTAAGTGTCGCCAGACGAACTTCACAAAAGATTCATTTTGTAAAAGAACATGATAAAAATGCCCTCGTATCGCATCTAATCACAAGCAATACGTATACGAATGTTATTGTCGTAACAAAAACAAAACGTCAAGCAGATGCATTGTCTGTATACTTACAAAAAAATGAGATTAAAGCCTTAAGCATACACAGCAACAAAAGCGCAGAAGAAATCGTAAAAGCAGTAGAGTCATTTAACGAAAATGAAACTACAGTTTTAGTTATGACAGATATGACCCTACAAGCCCAAACTTTTCCCGTCATAAACCAGATGATAAGTTACAGTATGCCAACAGAACCAAGTTATTATTATGAACGCTTAACAGCTCTTGAAGAAAAAGGCGAGGGTATTAACCTTGTAAGTGAAGAAGAGCACTCTTTAATGGACGTTATACAATGGGCAATGAAGGTAGAGATTTTAGAAGAAGAACCTAAAGGTTTCACAGCAACAGAAGCACCGGTTGTAACCGAAAAACTAAAAAAAGATAAAACTAAAAAGCCGCGTCATAAAAAGGGCAAGAGTAAAAAAGAAACGAAAAAAATAGAGCCAAAGACAGAATAAGTCTATTTTAAAAAAGGAACAAAATGTTTAAATATTTTATATCTATACTAGTTTTAGCACTGCTCATTACCGGATGTAGTACAAAGTCACCCGCTCAAGTAAAATTTGAAAATGACAAATTAATGCATGATCTGTTCACCTTAAAAACATGTAGAACAGAAAGTTCAAAAATACTAGACGATGGTGTTAGTAGTGTAGAAATTATTGCTGCTGAGGTTATTAAAGCGTGTTCAAATGAGTCTAAGTACGTAATGGACAACAACATGTATGACAACAGTGACGATTACCGAGAACACTTCTCTATGCAAATGAATGCGGTAGATACTTCGGGTGTTATAGGCATTATTCTAAAACAGAGACGTGAAAAATAGCTGTATTAATGAAAGGGAATGATGCAAAATGAACAGTTGAAAATTTATTTAGATAGATTAAATATTAATTTTCAAGAACCTTCTTTAGCTCTCGTTGAAGAGATACAAGTTCAACACCTTGCAAATTTTAGTTTTAATAATATTGCTGTACTTGAAAAGCAAGAAATATCATTAGACCTAAAAGATATTGTTGAAAAAATTGTGATTAAGAATTTAGGTGGATACTGTTTCGAACATAATGCTTTGATGTATGAGGTTCTTAAAGCCTTAGGCATGAATGTTCGCTTGTTAATAGGACGTGTTGTTAATAACACTCAAAATGACGTTCCTCGAACACATAGAATAACCTTACTTGAATATAATGAAAAAAAGTATCTAATTGATGTTGGCTTTGGTGCAATGTGCCCTAATAAACCACTAGAACTCAGTGTTACGTATTCAACTACAGATGAGTATAGAATTGTTGAAGACAGTGGTGTTTATCAACTTGAGTTACTTACAAAAAAAGAATATTTTGTATTGTATAAGTTTGATTTACAACACTACACTCAAGCAGACTGCATGATGGGAAACTTTTACTCTTCTCACTACAAAGATGCTGTTTTTATGAATAATTTTGTACTCGCATTAATTATGCCAGAACTAAGGCTTTCTCTTAGAAATCACACGCTTCATCGTATCTATAAAGATAAAGACACAGAAGTAGTTAACCTTAGTTCTGCTCAACAATTATGTCAGGTTATTAATGAAGAATTCAATATTAAAGTTGATGAAACTCGATGTGAAATCTTGTATTTAAAGCTATAAATTAAATACCTGACTCTTAGATTTTTTTGTGACGGAATACATAGTTATTATAGTGAGAATGCTATTGGAAAAAATGTTGGTGAGAACTAAGGATTTATAAGAAATATTAAGAGAAGTTTTATTTACAGAACTTTTCTAAATTACTGACTTTATGAATCTTCTTTTCTACAACATTACAGATACTGAACTTACATTCGATGCCACTCTTATTTAAAAGAATAAGGATAGATGCCTTTATTTTTTCTAATTCACACTGAGCACTATCTAAAAGTACAAAATCATCCCCAAAAACTCTGAAAATTTCAGGTTTTTTGGAATACTTCCTTAATATATCAGCAATACCTTTGAGTAAGTTATCGCCACTTTGCCAACTATGACTCTTATTGTAAGCAGAGAAGTTTTTTAATTTAAAAATATATATATTTGTAAATTGTATATTGAAGCTATTACGAACGAGAACTACGTCTAAGTAATTTTGATTATATACATTTGTTAATATATCGTTATAAAAATATGAAAATCGCTCTTTTTCTATATCTGAGTGTGGAAATTGGTCAATATTTTCATCTAAATAAATGTCCTTAAGTGCAACTTTGGCAGCATCAATAACTTCTGGATTGTAATGAATAGCTTCTAGACTAACAAGTTCTGCAATAGCCTCATGAATGTTTTTTCTACCCTTATAGATTCTATTAGTAGTCATAGCATCAAAAGCATCTGCAACGGACATTATTTTAGCTAAGGGAGTTATCTGATCATCGTTAAGCCCTCTAGGGTAGCCACTTCCATCATACTTTTCATGATGTGAGTGAACGATATCGGCTAATTCCTCAAACATAGGGATATTAGTTAAAAGTTTATAACCCACTTCAACATGTTCTTGTATAAGTTTGTATTCTAAAGTATTGAGCTTTTTAGGATTAAGTAAAATAACATCAGGGGTGGCAATTTTTCCAATATCATGCAAGATACCAGCTTGGTGTATCTTTTCGCAATCTGCTTTAGAATATTGCATCTCTTCAGCAATAAGTTTACTGTAATGAGCCACTCTTTCACTGTGTCCAGCAGTGTAGGTGTCCCTGTCTTCTATCATCTCTACCATTGACAAGAGGGTTTTATCATAATTGTATTTTTGAAAATGTATCATACTGTTAAGTTCAGCTGTTTTTTGAGAGATCATATGTTTGAGATGGATCTTATACTCTTCATTTTGAGAAAATTTTTCTATTTTTTCAACAATTTTAAAAAGCTCATAATTAAGTTGTCCGTAATCAAAGGGTTTAATAATATACCCATCAATACCTATTTTTATAGCTTTTATCATGTACTCAGATTCACTATGAGCGGATGTAATGAGTACGAGTTGTTCTTTGTTAATAGCTCGTATCTTTTCTAACATCTCTAAACCATTCATTTTTGGCATAGATAAGTCTGTGATGACAAGGTCAAAGGACTCTTTTTGATAGGCTTTTAAACCAGCAAGTCCATCATCAGCTTTTACTACTTTCTGAAAGAACTTACTCATATAATTTAACATCTCATGCTGAATTTCTAAATCATCTTCAACATATAAGACAGTATAGTTACTAGCCATTGTTCGTAATAATTTTAAATCAATCATAATATCCACCATTGGTACATCTCATATAATACCTTAATTTTGGTTGATTTGGATATAAAACTTGGAATATATCACCCTCTTGTCTTTAATATAATATGAATAAGAGTGTGCTAGAATAGTAGATAAATTAGTATAAAGTGAGTCAATGATGAAGGAACATATATATATTGGAATAGGTGCTAGTGCAGGTGGGCTTAGAGCATTTGAAAAATTGATTCCTCTGCTTCCTACTAATAAAGAGTATATTTACATTATCGCTCAGCATCTTGATCCAAAAAAACAGAGTGCTTTGGTTGATATACTTTCCCATTTTACCTCTTTAGGTGTATCTGAAATCAAAAAAGAGACATTCTTCTTACCTAATCATATATATATAATTCCTAGGGGTCATAACCTTACTTTGCAGAACAATAACTTACAACTTGAGTACTTGGGCGAAGAGATTCACTCAGCCACGCCGTCTGTGGATAAATTGTTTGAAGCACTTGCCCATTATAAGGGTGAAAATAGTATAGGTATTATTCTAAGTGGTTCCGGTCATGATGGGTCTGAAGGGATTAAAAAAATTAAAGAGTATGGCGGGGTAAGTATAGCCCAAGACCCTACGGAAGCAAAATGTAAGAGTATGCCAGAAAGTGCCATTGAGGCAGAATCTGTTGATTATATCCTTTCATTAGAAGAGATAGCAAAGAGTTTGACAAGTGAACTCTATCCCAAATCAGCCACACCTATACTTGCCATTGAAAAACTACTCCAAAAACATGAAAATTTTAATATCACTAAGTATAAAAGCGACACGATTTTACGACGTATTAATAAAAGAATGTTACTTGTGCATAAAAAGACCTTAGTAGAGTATCTTAATTATATTAAGTCCAATAAAGATGAATTACATCTTCTGTATCAAAATATTTTAATTGGGGTGACTCGGTTTTTTAGAGATGAAGAGGCTTTTGAAAGTTTAGAGAAGGAAATTTGTCTTTATCTTAAAAACAAGCCTGATAATTATGAGTTTAAAATTTGGTCGATTGCCTGTTCTACAGGTGAAGAAGCCTACTCCATTGCTATTTTAATGGCACAAATTAATGAAAAGCTCAATAAAAACTTACAGGTGAAAATATTTGCATCTGATATAGATGAAAAGTCATTAAGTAAGGCAAGAACAGCTACTTTTTCTAAAGAAGCCGTGAAAGAGATAGATAAAGAGATATTGTCAAAATATTTTACTGAGCATGATAATGGATATAAGGTTATAGAAAAGATACGAAATCAGATTGTATTTACCAAACACAATATTTTAAGTGACCCACCTTTCATTAACCAAGATCTCATCAGTTGTCGGAACCTTTTAATTTACATTAAACCTGAGGTTCAACAAGAAATTTTCACACTTCTTCATTACACACTTAAAGATAACGGTCTTCTCTTTTTAGGTTCATCTGAGTCAACGCTTATTAGTATAAAGTACTTTATAACTCATGACTCTGAACATAAAATTTATGCGAAAGAAAAAATGGAAAATCCTCCGAAGATATCGGCGCATTACTTCTCTAAACATCTAGAAGAGAAACACACGGCATTAACAACTTCAAGTAAACAAAGTAGTGATTTAAAAATTGAAGAGAGCATCTCTAATGCTATTTTAGATTATTTTATACCTAACTGTATTGTCATTGATAAAGAGTTAAATATTATTTATAAAAAAGGAGAACTTCCTTTTGTTAAGATGCCTGATGGTTTTATTACCTTAAATATTTTAGATAACTTGCATAAGACACTTCAGTACGATGTGCGTAGAACAATCACCCTTGCGTTTACGAGTAATGTGACGCAAACGACAAAGTTTATTGAGTTGATTTTAGGTACGGAAAAAACCTTTGTGCGTGTTGTTGCTTACCCTTATAAAAAATCAAGTACAACGACCATGCTTCTGTTGTATTTTCAGCAACTTGGTGCGGATGATTTACAGTTTAATACGAATGCCTTGAATCTGCCAGATGAGTCTCTCATCATAAAAAGTTTAACCGCGCAACTTGCGCAGACCCAAGAAGACAACCACCTTCTTTCTGATAAATTAGTTGTGTATAAAGAAAATATGCAACTGTTAAATGAAGAGTTGCAAAGTTCTAATGAGGAGTTGCAAAGTTCTAATGAAGAGCTAGAGACCTCAAATGAGGAGTTGCAAAGTTCTAATGAAGAGTTACATGTTTCTATCAATAATGAGCAAAAAATCCAAGAGAAACTTTCTGGGATTTTAAATGCTTCTCAAAATGGAATTATTGGTTTAGATATGCAAGGAAACCATACCTTTGTGAATGATGCAACTGTAGAAATATTAGGTTTTTCTAGGGATGAACTTATTACGAACAATGCGCATAAACTCTGGCATCATACCAAGCCAGATGGTTCACATTTTCCTTTTGATGAGTGTAAACTTCATAACTATTTAGTCACTGAAATATCTATTCGCACTCAAGATACTTTTTGGAGAAAAGATGGGACTTCCATAGAAGTTGAAGTTTTGCAAAATCCGCTTATGGAAGAGGGCAAAGTAGTGGGCGCTGTTCTCTCTTTTCATAATGTGACAGAAAGAAACAGACTGAAAAAAGAAGCACAGTATGAGCATCAACTGGCAAACTTGTATGTCAATATAGTGGGTACCTTAGTAATGACCTTGGATTTAGATGGAAATGTCGCCATGATAAATCATGAAGGGGCAGAGCTTTTAGGACTTTCTGTAGAGGAGCTCATTGGTAAAAATTGGTTTAATAACTTTGTTCCTGAAGTAGAAAAAGAAGAGGTTCGAAACGTTTTTGAATCTATCATTGAAGGGAGTTTATCACTTGTTTCAAGTTATAAAAACTCTATAGTAGATGTCAATAATCAAGAACATATCATTTTATGGCGAAACAACTACATAAGAAATATAGAGGGGGAGATAACGGGTATTATTTCCTCAGGAATTGATATCACAAAAGAAGAAAAACTGTCTCAAAAACTTTTTGAACAAGAACATCTGTATAAACTTACTTTTGAAGAGGCAAATATTGGGATTGCGCACACCTCTCTTGAAGGTATTTGGATAGATACGAATGAGTATATGAGTGAACTTTTAGGGTATACAAAAAAAGAGTTTCAAGAGATGAGTGTTGCTGATATTACGTATAAAGATGATATAGATACGGATGAGCAGATGATGCAACAACTCTTGGATAAAGATAAGGTGAATTATCATATTGAAAAACGGTATATACATAAAGATGGTACCGTTATTTGGGTGGCAATATCGGTAGTTGTTTTAAAAAATGATATGGGTACTCCTCTGTACTTTTTAAAGATTGTGCGTGATATTTCACAGTTAAAACTTTTGATGTACCAACTTGAAGAACAAAAAGATAAGTTTGAAAAAATAATCAACTTTACTCCTACGCCAATTATGCTCTATAGCGAAGATGGTGAGATACTTTTTGTGAATAAAATGTTTATACAAAACAGTGGTTACTCTTTGAATGAGGTCGCTACGATAGAGAAGTTTTTAGATCTTCTTTTTAAACATGAAGATGAAGAAACACTGAATAAACTCAGAAAATATTATAAAAATCCAACAAAAGAACTGCAGGTACAGCAGTCGATTACAACACGACTTGGAGAGAAACGTGTAGGGATTTTAAATGCTGTTGAGTTAGATAATACAGATGGTAGCGCACGAAAGTTATACTTAGTAGCTATTGTTGATATTACTGATTTACAAAAGAAAGATGAACTTATGGTGGCCCAATCAAGACAGGCTGCTATGGGAGATATGTTAGCAATGATTGCACATCAATGGAGACAACCACTTAGTGTTATCTCTATGCTAGCCAACAATATAAAAGTCCAAGTTGAACTAAAAGAAGAGGTTAGTAAAGAAGATATTGATCATTTAATTGTTACGCTAAATAAACAGACTCAATACTTATCGCAAACTATCGATGACTTTAGAGACTTTTTTAAACCAGATAAGGTTAAAGAGTTAGTCAATATTAATACGGTGATTGAAAAAGTTGAAAATCTCATGTTAAAATCACTAGAAAACAATAACATCATTCTTGAAGTCCCTAGTATTAGTGAGATTAAGGTAGCTATTTATATCAATCAACTTATACAAGTGATTTTAAACCTTATTAATAATGCTAAAGATGCTATAAAAACAAAAGATATTAGTGAAGGTGTTATTCGTATAGGTGTGAGGGAAGATAAAGATAATATCACCATTAGTGTATGTGACAATGGTGGTGGTATAGATCACTCTATTATAGATAGACTAGGCCAACCGTATGTGAGCACCAAGTCTAAAAATAGTACCGGTCTTGGTCTATATATGTCAATTATGATAGTTGAAAACCATTTTGATGGAAAGTTACAGTGGCAAAGTGATGAAAAGGGTAGCTGTTTTGATATTATCTTACCTCTTCCTAAATAATACTTTTACCTAAGCTAGCCTACGCTTGTTTATTCATGAAGAAGATAAGATATTAGTCTCTTTTGATAGTTGTAATTTTGAGTCTTACAAGGTCACTCTGGTTTTTCTCTTGATGTTATTTATGAATATAAAGAACATCATCAAGAGAAATCATAAGGCAAGTTTTTTAAGTAACTCATCATCTTCAGATGCGAAAAGTGGCTTCGGATGCTGGATATGGAGCTACTTTTCATTAACCCTGTTTTCTGGGCTTTAGGTCTTTGCAGAACAGGCTTTTAAAGGTTTTTATGTAGCAGAATTGTTTTGTTTTTAAGTATCTTAATACCTGACTTGGAACTAGAAGTTTTTAATAGACTCTAAAACCTTTTTTGTATTTTTTGCACTCGTATCTATACCTCCGTAGATATAACACCCTTCGAGTGACATTCCACAAAAGTTTACTATCTGCTCTTTTATCATGTTCTTTAAGCGTCTGTTCGCTCCAGTGATAGTATAGATAAATTTAGGCGCACCCGTGGTTGTGAAGATTTTGACGCTTTTACTTGTCAACAGACCAACAGGTCTTGAGTTTATATATTTAAAAGCAAAGTCCTTAGAAAGATTCCAGTCAAAAAAGTTTTTTAAAATAGCAGGAAAACTTCCCCACCAGTAAGGGAAAACAAAAACTATTTCATCGGCTTTAGTCATCTTAGCTTGGTAGTACTGCATACTTGCTGTAGATTCTAAGTGGTTGGCATCTTCGTAATTAAAAAAGCCTTGTTGGTGTTCATCTCGGTAAAGATCTAAAACCTCGACTTCATCACCTCTATTTTGTCGATTTTCTTGATAGGTCTTTGCCATGGAGAAAGAGAGACTTTCTTGTTTAGGATGGGCAACTATTATTAAAATATTTTTCACCTATGTTTCCTTCGTTAAATTGTTTATTATTTGAGTTAAGATTTTAGTGGTTATTCGCAAGAGCGTTTGTATTTACGCTCTTGTTAATTAAGCTAAGTCTCTTGTGCTTAAAGTATACAGGGGAATGAATACTAAAGTAATCAAGACAGCAATTTCGACTAGGGTTATAAGTACTAGATTGATCATTTCGTTTCCTTTTGATTTTTGATATTCTCATTTTAAGGAATAATTGTGCCAAAATAGTGTGGATAGTTTTCTTTTAATATGAACTTGAGGTAGCATTAGGGGATAAAGTAAACCATATACTTTTTTCTTATAAAGTTAAAAGGGCTAGAGATTGCTAAGGTTTAAGGTATGCCTCAATATTTAGACTTATACTTGTCACCTGACCCCGATGTTTTCGATGTTTCGATG
>Ga0256826_1002654_pt1 | contig 10834 bp, 12 predicted proteins | sample CV79metaG_FD_185975 | JGI IMG/M metagenome (GOLD analysis project Ga0256826, IMG submission 185975) | Hydrothermal vent microbial communities from East Pacific Rise, Pacific Ocean - CV79 | ecosystem: Environmental > Aquatic > Marine > Hydrothermal vents | place: Pacific Ocean: East Pacific Rise... | reverse complement strand
TGGAAAAGAGTTGCAAATCAAGGCGAAACGGTAATATCTCAACAATAAAATATATGACTGACTCAAATATTTGGGACTAACTAAACTTAATATAAACTAGTAAGCATGAAAATGAAAATTAGTTCGTTCCGAAACATTTTTGTCAGTGTTAAATAAAAGAGGATAAATGAAAAACCAAGATTTTATAGATAGAGATTTAGATGTGCTATGGCATCCTTGCACCCAAATGAAAGATCATGAGTTTTTACCAATGATTCCAATTAAAAAAGGAAAAGGTATCTATCTTGAAGATTTTGAGGGAAATAGATATTTAGATGCAATTAGTAGTTGGTGGGTAAATCTATTTGGACATTCAAACGACTATATAAATAGTAAGATAAAAGAACAACTTGACACTTTAGAACATGTTATTTTAGCTGGATTTACACATGAACAAGTTGTAAGACTTTCTGAAAGATTGATCAAATTAACTCCAAAAAATTTGACTAGATGTTTTTTTGCAGATAATGGTTCAAGCGGAGTAGAAGTTGCTTTAAAAATGAGTTTTCATTATCATAAAAACCGAGGTGAAGTTAAACCATATTTTATATCTTTAAAAAATAGTTATCACGGAGAAACTCTTGGAGCTTTAGCTGTTGGCGATGTTGAGCTTTATAAAGAGATATATAATGAAATTATGATTAAAACTTTACAAGTAGCAGTTCCAAAAGATTCTTCACCTCAATCTGTGATTCAACCTCTTTTAGAACTTGAAGAACTTTTAAAAAATAGATCTCATGAAATTGCTGGTTTTATCCTTGAGCCGATGGTTCAATGTGCTGGATCAATGCACATGTATCATTCTGATTATCTTAAAGGAGCTAGAAAATTAACTGAAAAATATGGAGTTCATTTAATTGCTGATGAGGTTGCAACAGGTTTTGGACGAACAGGAAAAATGTTTGCTTCCGAACATGCTGAGATTTCTCCAGATTTTATGATTTTGTCAAAAGGTTTAACAGGTGGATATTTAGCTCTTTCAACAGTTTTAATGACAGATAAAATTTATCAAGAGTTTTATTGTGATTATAATTTGCAGAAATCTTTTTTGCATTCTCATAGTTATACAGGAAATGCTTTAGCTTGTTCGGCAGGAAATGCAACTTTAGATATTTTTGAAAATGATAAAATAATCGATAGTATTCAGGCAAAAATTAGATATTTTGCACAAGAAATTGAAAAGTTCAAAACTCTTTCTAATGTAAAAGAGGTTCGACAAACTGGAATGATTATTGCAATTGAATTAAAAGGATATAGTTCAGAAGAGCGAATTGGACTTAAAATTTATCAATATGCTTTAAATAAAGGTGTTCTTCTTCGCCCTCTAGGTCATATTATATATTTTATGCCTCCTCTAATTATTTCAAATCAAGAAATTGATAAAATGGTAGATGTAGCTTTTCAAGGAATTTCACAAATAATTAACTAAGATTTTTTCGTTTAGATATAATTGCAAAAAAAATTAGGATTCTTATTATGTTAGAAGGAATTATTAGAGAAAGTATCGGTAAAAAAGCTACAAAAGCTTTCAGACGAGATGGTTATCTAATCGCAAATATCTATGGAAAAGGGCTTGAAAATATCAGTGCTGCTTTTAAAATGGGTGAATATTTAAAAGCTGTTAGAAATAAAGAGAGTATCGCATTTGATGTTAAAATTGGAGACAAAGAACTTAAAGTTGTTGTTCAAGATTATCAAGTTCATCCAATTAAGGATACTCTTCTTCATGTTGATTTAATTGTTGCTCAAGTTGGTATTCCAACTCTTTATCAAGTTCCTGTAAGTGCTAACGGTATAGCTGCAGGTATTAAAGATAAAGGTGTTTTAATGGTTTCTAAAAAAAGACTTCCTGTTAAAACAACTATTGAGAATCTTCCAAATGTGATTAATATTGATGTTACTCCTTTAGCTGTTGGTGATTCAGTTCTTGTAAGAGATATTCCTGAAAACGATTCTTTAGATATTCGATTATCTGACAGAGTTGCTATTTTAAGTATTATTAAAGCTAAATAGATGACTCTAATTGTTGGACTTGGAAATATTGGGGAAAAATATATTAAAACCCGACACAATATCGGATTTAAAGTTATAGACTCACTTATTTCTGAATTTGACACCAAAGAGATTCGTAACTCCTCTTTTAGGGGGGAGTTACATCGTGATGGTCATCTATTTTTTTTAAAACCATCTACTTTTATGAATTTATCAGGTGAATCTGTAAATGCTGTTAAACAGTTTTTCAAGATTGATGACCTCATCATAATTCATGATGAGCTTGACCTTCCTTTTGGAGCAATTCGATTTAAAGTTGGTGGAGGAACTGGCGGACATAATGGTTTAAAATCACTAGATAATTTTACAAAAGAGAATGCTCTTCGAATAAGAATGGGAATTGACAAACCTCAACATAAAGATATATCAAATCATGTTCTCTCAAATTTTAATGATGATGAGGTAAGATGTTTTGATATTTGGGTTGAATCAGTCACAAACTCTATTCTTAAGATTTTGAAAACTGATAATTGGCAAAAAGTTGCTTCTCAAAATTCTAAAAAATCTGTAAAAGAGTTTTGTAAAGATAGTGGGAAGTAAAACTTTATATATCACTAAATACTATATTCAATATTCGCTTATTATTTTAAGTGGTTTGAGTATCTTTTTTGTAGTGATTGATTATATGCAAGTTGGAAAAGAGTTGCCAAGTTCAGCTAATCTACAAATTCTATATTTCTATTATAAAACTCTTCATGCTTCTTCAACTCTGTTTCCAGTATCTTTAGTTTTTGGGGCTGTTTTAACATTTGCAAGATTGGTAAAAGACAACTCTATAATTGCCCTATATTCCGTAGGCTATTCAGATAAAGATATTTTAACTCCTGTATTTATAACTTCTATATTAGCGGTTATTATCTATATATCTCTATTTACTACCGATTTTGCTTATTCTAAAAGTAAAGCTTATGAGATTATTAAGGGCAACAGTTTTAGTCGAAACAGTACAAACCTATTTTTCAAATATGATCTTCAAGAAGATAGCGGAAATGTCAAAAGTTATTATATATTCTTCTCTAAGTTATATCCAATTCAAAAATTAGCTGAAGGAATTAGACTTTTTAGTTTGGATAAAGATGGAAAGCTATCTGAAGTAATTAGAGCAAAACATGCTTATTATGATAAGAGTCGTTGGGTTATATATTCTGCTAGATTTATTAAAAATAGTAAAAATATTGAACTTAATAGTAAAGCTTTTGATATTGAAGATAAAGATAAATTTTTTGTTTTGAATGGTTTTAAACCTAAAATTTTAGATAAAATTTATGAGAGTGAAATGGCTTTTAACCTAATTGATCTTGTTGAAGCGATGGAGTTGATGAATTCTCAAGGTTTTAATATTGAAAAACTAAAAGTTAGTTTATATAATATTGTAATTTACCCATTTTTTGCCCCTCTTTTAATTGTAATTTTATTTAAGATGATGCCTATCAGTTCAAGATTTTCAAATATAAATTTATTTGTATTTACAGGCATCGTTACATCTCTACTGTTTTGGGGTGTTCTTTTCGCCTTGATCAAACTATCTTTTACAGGAAATCTATCTGTTGAAATTGCTACGACTCTTCCTATCCTGCTTTTAGCATTTACCTCTCTATACTTAATCTAAAATTGATAGATAAATTGATGGGTAGAAATCAAAAACAGAATAATTTGTTCCATGAATTAGATTAAACTCCGTTAAACATGTTCTGCAAACAGTAAGTTGTTGAGAATTTGTTTCATATAAAAGTTCTCCTATATCATTAAAAAAGCTATATTTAAAAAGATTATCAGATCGAGCAGTTACACTAAATTTGCTATTTTGCATAAATATATTATCAACCATCGGACATCTATAAAGGTGATAACGATTTAGATTTTCAGGTGATACACAATTTTGAGGTATATATCTATCAGTAGATTTCTGATTATCAATATACAAAATAGATTTTATCTTTTCACCTGTTTTCAGATTAAGATATATTCTATTTGATACATCTATCGAAATGCTTGATTGAGGTACTGCTTCTTTATTTTCTTGTCGAACTCTTTTTTTATCTAAAGAGGCTTCAACATTTATAATGTTTTCAACGACATCTTTAAACTCTTTAAACTCTGTAAATTTAATATTTAAACCTGCTCCTAAAATAGCCATAAAAATTTAAATCCTCCTATAATTTAATCTAAAATCGGGCTTTGCAACCCGAATAATTTTATTCAAAACTTAGCTGTAATATTTTTTTAAAAGTCCAACTTCATATTTTGAACCAAAAAAACATGATGAGGTGTCATGAAGATGTTCAGGTACTGTTTCAAGTAATCTTTCAGATTTATCATTAAAAGCTAATCCACCTGCTTTCTCATAAACAAGTGCAAAAGGCATAACTTCAAAAAGAAGTCTTAATTTTCCTTTTGGCTTATTATCTGAAGTTGCTGGATATGAGAATAAACCTCCACCTTTTAATAAAATCTGATGAAGATCAGGAACCATTCCACCTGAATATCTTAATCTATAACCCTCTTGAAAAAGAGACTCAACCATAGCTTTATGATGTGGAAACCATCTCTGTTGAGTTCCACCTGTTGCATTTAACTTACCTTTTTCATTTAAAGTTATCACTTTTACAAAATGAAATTTACCATCTGCTAACCTATAAAGTTTAACCTCATCTTGAGCTATTACCAATTCAACTCTTGGACCATAAACAATATAAGCAGAAGCAACTAAATTTTTGCCTAAAAATTGTTCCTCATAAATTCCAAAAATTGAACCAACACTTAAATTAACATCAACAAGACTAGAACCATCAAGAGGATCATAAGATATCAGATACTTTCCATCACTATTTAACTCTACCATATCATCTTTTTCCTCTGATGAGATCGCTTTAATTGAACCGATAGTTTTGAACTTATTTTCAATAATAATATCGCTTTCAACATCTAATTCAAGTTGATGATCTCCAGATATATTATCACTCTCTGAATATTGAAAATTATCTCTATCAATTATTTTAGCTATCTCAATTCCACTTTCGCGAATTGCTTCAAAAATTTCTTCCATATCTACTCCATTTTTATTTTTTATTATATTGCATTAAAAGAGAAAAATTATCTTTGGATAAAAATAGATTAAAGCTAGAACAGTAATTTGAATAAATATAAATGGAATAACTCCTCTATAAAGATCCACAGTTTTTACCATATCGCCAACTGCACCTTTTAGAAAAAATAGGGCGAAACCAAAAGGTGGAGTTAAAAATGAGGTTTGAAGATTTATAGCGATTAGAATTGCAAACCAAATTGGATTTATTCCAAACTCATTTACAATAGGCATTAAAATTGGTACAACTACAAAAGCTATCTCAATAAAATCTATAAAAAATCCTAGAATAAAGATTAATCCCATCGCAATTATCACAAATATATTTTTATCTTCAATATTGCTAGTAAAAATATCTAATAAGAGTTCAGTCCCTCCCCACTCATTAAAAACAAGCGAAAAAGCTGTTGCTCCAAATAAAATCATAAAAACCATACCTGTAATTTTCATAGTTTCTTCAGCTGATTTTATAATAAGTTGAAATGAGAAAGTCCTATTGAAAATAGTCAAAATTGTAGCTCCTAAAACACCTATCGAAGCTGATTCAGTTGGTGAAGCAATTCCCATAAATATAGAACCTAAAACCGAAAACATTAAAAAAATTGGTGGAATAAGATATTTTAAAAGAGTGAAAAGAGGTTTTTTCTCTTTAATTGTAATTTCTAAATGTGTTGTTGATGAGGTTTTCCAAACAATAAATATTAGATATAAAGTCACTAACATCATTGAGGGAATAATAGCAGATTTAAAAATATCTCCAATTGATAAACTCATAACATCAGCTAAAATAATTAACACAATTGATGGTGGAACAATTTGACCAAGAGTTCCACTTGCTAAAACTGTACCACTTGCCAACGATTTATCATATTGATATTTCAACATAATCGGAAGAGATATAACTCCAATCATCACAACAGAAGCCCCAACTATTCCCGTAGTTGTAGCTAATATTAAACCAACCAAAACAACGGAAATTGCAACTCCACCTTTAACACCTGAAAGAATAGAACCCATAGATTCAAGAAGTTTTTCAGCAATTTTACTTTTTTCAAGAATAATTCCCATTAAAATAAAAAGTGGAATAGACATTAAAGTAAAATTTTGCATAATTCCATAAATTCTAAATGGTAAAAGATTAAAGATCTCAAATCCAAAATCTAAAGAGATTGCTGTAAATATAATTGCAGTTGTGCCGAAAACAAAAGCTACGGGAATTCCGACAAGCAGAAGAGCCAAAGCTGTAAAAAACATTATTAAACCTATCAAATATTTTTCCTAAAACTCAAAATTTATTTTTCGATATTATCGCACACAGATTCTAATTTATCATATTAATTAATTCAATAGCAAAAATTTCAGAACTATTCATATCTTTTGTAGAAACTAAAATAGATTTTTTATCTTTCGATTTATATATTTTAAACATCTCAATATCTTTAGCAAAAACATCAAATCTTACAAAATGAAGATTATCCATCAAAACAGGAAGTTTAAAAGTAGTTGTTGATTCAGCTCGAATTAAAAGGTTACTTTCAGGATTCAAAAACCATTTTACATAAACAAAGTGTGAATTATATAGAGAGTTTTTCGTTCTTAATTCTAAAATTGAGTTCAAAGATTTAGTTCGAATAATTTTTAATTGTTTTGCTTCAACTAAATCCCGATTTAAAAGATTAATTAATATTTCATTTTTAGTTAAACCTTTATCTCTCTCTTCTAGCAACATATTAGAATGTCTTAAACCTCCTAAAGTTCCGTAAAGATAGGAGATTATAATTCCCATTAAGACAACTGAAATCATTACCTCAATTAGAGTAAAACCTTTTTTCATTTTAATGCTCCGTTTTTAAATTTATCTTATCAAAATTATTTTTACTAATCTATTACAATTCTAAAATTAAAACAGGAAAAGATTATGAAAACAATTGCAATAGATATAGGTTTAAAAAGAGTTGGAGTTGCAATCTCATTAGATAAAAATATTGTTACTCCACTAAAAGCGGTTATTCGAAAAAATAGAGTTCAAGCAAGTTCTGAAATTCGAAAGATTTTAGATCATTGGGAAATTGAAAAACTTATTATTGGAGTTCCGATGGATAGTTCAAACAGTGATGAGATGAGAAGAAGATTTGAACATTTTGTTAATTTAGTTAATTTTGATGGTGAAAAAATTTATCAAGATGAATCACTTTCAAGTTTTGAGGCAAAAGAGTTAATGCGAGGCGAGATAAAAGAGAAAAAAGATGGGAGAATAGATTCTTTATCTGCGAAAATAATCTTAGAAAGGTATTTAGAGAAAATCTAAAATTTATTATTCTTATGACGATACTTAATTTAGATATAGAATTAAAATAAATTAAAGGGTTTGTAATGAGTTATGTAATTAATACAAATGTGTCTGGAATGAATGCTTATGTTCAATCTAACCTAAATAGTAAAGCTCTTGGAACTTCTCTTGAGAGATTGGCTTCGGGTCAAAGAATCAATAAAGCTGCTGATGATTCATCAGGTATGGCAATTGCAGATTCACTTCGTTCTCAAGCTAATGCTCTTGGACAAGCTATTAACAATGCAAATGATGGTGTTGGAATGATCCAAATTGCCGATAATGCTATGGACGAACAGATTAAAATCCTAGATACAATCAAAACAAAAGCTACTCAATCAGCTCAAGATGGACAATCAACAGATTCAAGAAGAGCTATCCAAAGTGATATTAGACAACTTCTTGAGGAGTTAGATAACATTGCTGGAACTACAAGTTACAATGGAAAACAACTTCTTTCAGGAAACTTTATTAATAAAGAGTTTCAAATTGGAGATTCTTCACGAACAACAATTCATGCTTCAATCGGTGCAACAAGTTCTGATAAAATTGGACATGTAAGAGTTGAAACAACAGGAGCTGAACAGATCACATCTGCTGGAACTTCAACTTTAACTTTTACAGGTAACGATATTACAGGTGGAAGTATGACAATTGAATCTGTTGAGATCGGTTCAACTTCAGGAACAGGAATAGGTGTTCTTGCCGAAACTATTAATAGAAATAGCGATAGATTAGGTGTTAGAGCTGCTTTTAAAGTTGAAACTGTTGGTTCTGCTGCGGTATCTGCTGGAGATGTAACTAATTTAGTAATCAATGATATTAGTGTTGGTAATGTTGATGGTATCAAATCTAACGATTCTGATGGACGACTTGTTGCTGCTATTAATGCTGTAAAAGATGATACAGGTGTTAGTGCTTCTATTGATGAAAGAGGTCGATTAAGATTATCTTCTGCTGATGGTCGAGCAATTAAACTTTCAAGTGGTACAGATTCAAGTGGTGATGGTACAACTGATACAAACAGACTTGAAGATTTAAAAAGTGGAACTGATGGTTTTCACGGTGGTAGATTAACTTTTACATCAAATGGAGCAACTGATATTAAAGTAGCAGACACAGGTGTATTAAGTACGGCTATTACAGGAAGTTCAAATGCTAATCTAAACCTTAGAGGTATTTTAGGTGAATTTTCAGCAAACGAAGCTGATGCGATGGGAACTTATGCAACTTCAAACTCTATTGGAGTTGGCAACACATTAACTGCTGGTGTAACAACTTTAGATGGTGCGATGGCAACTATGGATATTGCAGATTCTGCTATGAAACAGTTAGACCTTATCCGTTCAGATTTAGGTTCTGTTCAAAATCAATTTGATGTAACCATAAATAATTTAAGTGTTACTCAAGTTAATATCAAAGCTTCTGAATCAACTATTAGAGATATAGATTTTGCTCAAGAATCTGCTAACTTTTCAAAACAAAATATTCTTGTTCAATCAGGAAGTTATGCTTTAAGTCAGGCTAATATTGTTCAACAAAATGTTTTAAGACTTCTACAATAGTAGCAATTTTGTAAAAACAGGTGTTTTAGGGGTACTTCAAAACCTCTAACACTTGACTATTATAAAAAAATCTACTAAAATTTAAAATAGTTATTCATACGAAGGAGTTATAAATGAAAAAAGCTGATTTTCTAAAAATTATTGCTGAAAAGACATCTCTCTCAAAGAAAGATTCAGAAGCTATTTTAAATGCCTCTCTTGAAACAATCCAAGAGATATTAATTAAGGGAGAGTCAATTACATTTATGGGCTTCGGAACATTTGATACAGTTGAGCGAGGTGCAAGAGAAACTACTCTACCTGGCACAAAAAGAAAAATTCAAGTGCCTCCAAGAACAAGTGTGAAATTTAAAGTTGGAAAAAACTTAAAAGAATCAGTTGCTCCTATTAAAAAAAAGGGATAAAATCTCTTGGCTAAAGTAGATTATTTCACTTTAGTCCTTTATAAGCCATAGTGGTGAAACTGGTAGACACGCTAGACTCAAAATCTGGTGATAGTAATATCGTGTCGGTTCGAATCCGACCTATGGTACCATCTCATAAATTTATGAAACTAATTTTTATTTTTCTAATATTTCTACAAACATCTCTCTTTTCACAATATGATCTTATGAATGATTATATTTTTTCAAACTCAACTATTACAGGCAAAGATCTTTTTCCAGATATTGATCAAGACATATTTATTTATAGAGTTCCAAATGGCAAAACTAGAGTATCTATAAATTCAAGTAGAGTTATTGAAAAATTTAAGCAGTATGGAATAGAGATTAATAAACGAGGTGTTAGAAGAGTAAAATTTATTAAAGTTCCAAAACATATCTATTTGGATTCGATTTCAGATTATATTGTTGAGGAGTTCCAAAATTTATATCCGATGATGGAAGTTGAAAAAGTCTATATCTACCCAAAACGAAATATAAAAAAACTACCTGAAAACTATTCAATTATTTTCAAAAACTCAAATCTTAAAAAATCTGAAGGCTACTTTTACATAGAAAATGAGAGACGAGAAAAAGTACATTTTAAATATGTTGTTAAAGCTTTTATAAATATAATTAAAAGTGCTGAACGAATTCATCGAGGTTCTATCTTAGATTTTGAAAATACATATTCACGACAAATTGAGTTTAAAAGATTTAGAAATAGTTATATCAAAGAAAATCAATTGGGTAGAATTATTGCAAAAAGTTATATTCCAAAGGATAGAGAATTAACTGAAAGACAAATTTCAAAAATTAAACTCATTAAACGAGGTCAATATATAAAAGGCTTTATTAGAGATGGAGTAGTTTATATTGAAGTTGAAGTTAAAGCTTTACAAAGTGGTGGCATCGAAGACTTAATCAGTGTTGAAACTCCAGAAGGGGTTAGATTAAGAGCCAAAATTATTAGCGGAAAGCTTGTTAAAATCCTTTAATCCAAATTTTTTTAATATATAATTATTGGTTGGGCTATCTCATTATCGGGCTTGACCCGATAATCTCTATTCTAAAACAGAGTAGCTTGAGGAGTTTTTTCAGCTTTTTTCAATTTAGCTAAAGTTGGTAAGTTTTCAGAAAATTGATTTTTCCAAAAGAGGGAAAGGATTTTTTTCTGAATTTTTTTATCAGGAGTGATTTTATGAACCTCATCGGAAAGGTTAGAGAGAAGTTTAGATTTTGGCTCAATCGATTTATCAACAATTTCAGAAAGTTCTTCAACATATTTCTCAATCGGAATAGTTATCCGCTTTTTTGATGATTTTTTCACAGATTTAGCTTT
>Ga0256826_1002652_pt1 | contig 10835 bp, 6 predicted proteins | sample CV79metaG_FD_185975 | JGI IMG/M metagenome (GOLD analysis project Ga0256826, IMG submission 185975) | Hydrothermal vent microbial communities from East Pacific Rise, Pacific Ocean - CV79 | ecosystem: Environmental > Aquatic > Marine > Hydrothermal vents | place: Pacific Ocean: East Pacific Rise... | reverse complement strand
CCACATCAATTGTTCCTACTTGGTCAGCTATTTTAGTGCTTGGGCTAAATGTAGTCTCACCTGGTTCAAACGCCAATGCCATATAGTTCGCTGTATCACCCTCATTTACTTCATTTGCAAATGTATACTCTCCAGCAACTAGAATTGGTGTTCCACTTGCATCACATGCAACTAATTTAATAATTACTTTCTCTACATTTGACTCTGGTCCATCATCTGTCTCTGGAGTGTTTGGAACTGTATTATCTTTGATTGTTGTTGTTACTACAGTTGTATCTATCGCTACATCTTCATAACCAGTTGTTGGAGTTGGTCTGACATAAGAACCCGCATCTATTGCAACTGTATAAGTCTCATCATTATCACTCATATAGTCATCGAATGTTGCTGTTGAGATTACTGTTCCTAAAGTGATAGTAGTAATTACATCATTATCATAATCTTGTGTTCCATCAGTTGCACTCTGAGAACCTGCTCCTGTCGCACTTGTGTTATTAAACGCCACATCAATTGTTCCTACTTGGTCAGCTATTTTAGTGCTTGGGCTAAATGTAGTCTCACCTGGTTCAAACGCCAATGCCATATAGTTCGCTGTATCACCCTCATTTACTTCATTTGCAAATGTATAGTTACCGCTTCCATCAAGAATTGCATTTCCATTTTCATCAAGTGCAATTAGTATAACTTTTGTAGTTTCGCTAAGTGCTTTTATTAGAGCATCATCACCAATAGTACCGGTAACGGAAGAACCCTCATTTAAGATATTTTCAAAAGTTTTTCCATTATCTGTAATTGTATTGATTGAGAGAGTATAGCCCTCTACATTCTCTGCAAAGATATCATCTAAAGTAGGATTTGTTATGATAGCCGAACCATTTCCTGTTGCTGAACCTGTAATAGTCACAGTAGTTTGAGCTGTAAAATCTGTCTCATCTGCACCATTAGTTGCATCAGGTGTATATGTTAAAGTAACTGTTACAGACTGACCATCAAGAAGTAAAACATCTACACCATTAGCATCTACAAGTTTTATCCCATGAACTAAATCACTACCTTCATTCACACTAGAGTTATCAGTAAGTTTTACAAAAACTGTATCTTCACTATCAAAACCATTTGCTACATCAGGGCTATCTGGATTATTTGGTTCACTTGGATTAGTTCCATCTGGAATACCATTATCTAAAATAGTTCCTTTACCTTGATCATCAGAGAGAGTAGCATTTGGACTAATGTCAGAAAGATTTAAAAAGAACTGTTCTGTATCTTCTACATAAAAATCATCTACAATTGGAACTTTAATAGTTGTACTATCTTCTCCTGCTTTTATAACACCTGCTCCAGTTACAGATGTGTAATCTGTACCTTCTTTAGCTGTCCCATCAGCTGTCTCATATGTAAAACTTATATCAGACCCAGCAACACTACTAGCAGTTACTGTAAATAGCATAAAACCATTCTCTTCATCCATAGTAACATCGTTTATAACTATCTCTGGAGTAACGGTAATAGCAGTCACCGGTGGTTTAGGTGTTGATAGTGTTGTCGGTGTCGCAGGAGGTGTTGGATTATTTGGCTCACTTATGATTGAAGTTAGTCTATCTATAGCTTCAGATTCAAACTTATCTTCAGTTTCATAAGTATGGCTTGGAAACTTAAATTTTGCATCACGAAGATCGGAGTTTACATCTACAGCATTCCCATCACGAGCAGCGAAGTCAGAACTTCCTTCTTCTTCCTTCTTTTTCTCATCCCCAGCTTCAGTCTCTTCTTCTTCAACATTTTCCTCTTGCTCACTAACATTTTCATCAGAATAAAGAGTTTCATCAAAAGCTCTATCTTCACTTAAAATATCATTTACACTATCAGAGAAAAGAGCATCTTCATAGTTTGTATCTTCAGATAACGAATCATCAAAAGCTTGTTCTTGGCTAGCCATAAGAAGTATATCTTTACTCCCATCTGTCGGTGTTATAGCAATCTGTGCAGAATCAAGATTATTAGCATCACCAAAAACTATCATTCCCTTAGTTATGGAGTCACCCTCGTTTAGTTCATGTATATTTCCATCTAAATCTTTCGTAAAAAACCTACCCTCTACGCTTGCTACATGTGCTACAATATTTGCCATTTTTTCCACCTTTAATAAAGAGTTTTAAATTATGATCATAGTATAGGATTTTAACAAATTATTAGCAATTGTCCAAAGGGACAATAGGAGAAAATTACTATTTTAAAAGGAGGGCGAGAGAGAGTCTATCTTTAACTTGAAGCTTTGTATAAATACTGCTAGCATGGGCCTTAACAGTTCGGGGAGTTATCTCTAATTCCTCGGCAACTCTCTTATATGTTGCACCATCTTTTAATAAATAAACAACCTCTTTTTCACGTGTACTTAGAGGAGCTATTTTTAAAGATATATCCTTCTTTTTTTGCAGAGGTATCTGATTTATAAGAGCCGAAGTAAATTCGGGGTGCAACCAGATCATTCCCTCTTCTATTGCATCTATTGCTGAGAGTAAAAAGTGTTCTTTCATAAGTGCATTTCCATAACCGTTCGCACCAAATGATAAAAGTTGTTTACCCGAGTCTATATCAGGCACACGATGAAGGACTAAAATACTATTAGCATTCTGTTTTAACTCTAAAATTATCTTCTTTTGTTTGTTCTTAAATGCTGAATAATTAATAATGATTATAGAATTTCGTACAACTCGAAGATCCTTTATACTATCAACAGTTATGCATTTTGATTTACAAATACTTTCCCAATAATCTAACAAATTTATATCATCACTATGAAGTACTATTTGCATAATTTACCTCTCACTAAATGTATACTGTTTTGTTTTAAGAATTGGTTTAAGTATATAGTCAAGCACACTCTTTTGCCCTGTTATTATGTCTACTGTCAGTGTCATTCCTGGAATAATTTTAAGTTTTTTTGTTTCGTCACCTAGATAATTTACTGCCGTTTTTATCTGAACACTATAAAAAACATTGTCTTTCTCATCCTTAATTGTGTCTGCACTAATATAAACCACTTCACCATCAAGCCCACCATAAATAGCAAAATCATAAGCAGAAAATTTTACAATTGCTTTTTGTCCATAATATATAAAAGCTATATCTGAAGGTTTTATCTTCACTTCGACAAGTAGATTTTGATCACTTGGAACAATCTCCATTATATCCTCACCTGGTTTTAAAACACCACCCACAGTATGAACAAAAAGTTTTTGAACAATACCATTCATAGGAGACTTAACAACTGTTCTCCTTACCTGATCTTGAAGTGCTGTTGAGTTTTCCCTGAGTGATCTAAGTTCTGATACTGCTTCATTTCGTTTTATTTTAGCGTCACTTTTAAACATATACTTTGTCTCATCTATAGTGCTTTGAACCTCTTTGATTGCAGAGCGAAGTCTAGGTATAGATTTTCTTGTAGCATCATACTTTGACTCTATCTCATTAGCCTCACGTTGCAGTTTTAAAAAGTCTATTTTAGATCTCACACCTTTTCTAACCATAGGTTCAGTCATACGAACTTCTGTTTCTATCATATCATGTGATGCTTTTAAGTGTTTCATTTGAGACTGTGCCTCACTTAACTCTTGTCGTTTTTGGGAGAGCCTCTCTCTTAGTGCATTTAGTTTTGAGTTTAGTTGGCGTTTATTTGTCTCATAAAGGCTCTCTTCATTCTCAACTATAAGTGGTATTTTTCTTTTAAGCTCTGCACTTACAGTAAATTTCTGAGCTTTGGACTCAGCTCTTAGACGAGCTATTTTTGCTTGAAGAGCATCAGCCCGTACTGCATTTGAGCTATATGATGAGGCTGACTTTTTATTATCAATTTTTAAAAGAATTTGTCCTTTTTGAACTTCTTGCCCTTCACTCACAAGTATTTCATCAACTATTCCACCCTCAAGATTTTGAATCATCTGATTCTCACCACTAGGAATGATCTCTCCATCCCCACGTGCTATCTCATCAATAAGTGCAAAATTTGCCCACATTAAAAAGCCAAAAATAGCAACTATCCAGAAATAAAGTACAAAACGTAGTCTTGTAGGTGCAACTTCTAAGACAGCCGAACTTAGAGAGTGCATAAATTCATAATCACGTTTAGAGAGATTTTTGTTTGTTTTATTTGCCATTTTGAGTCCCTCCTAACTTTTTAGTTACTTCCTCTTTAGGACCATCAAGTAAAACTTTAGCATGATGCATCACTATAACTCTATCTGTCATCGCTAAGAGAGAGAGTTTTTGAGTAATGATAATGACAGTCTGATCTTGTAACTCTTTTGAGAGATTTGAGAGAAGTTGCGCTTCACTTGTCTGATCCATAGCATTACTAGGTTCATCCATTATCATGATAGAGCTCTCTTGCATAAGGGCACGTGCTACACCAACACTCTGACGCTGCCCACCAGATAGTCCTGCTCCACGCTCACCAATTGGCATATCAAATCCAAGTGGATGTGTTTTTACAAAATCTTCAACACCACTCACTTGTGCAGCATTTATGATTTCTTCCACTGCGGGATGCTGCTCTGAAGAGACAATGTTTTCTTTGATAGTTCCACGAAAAAGATTTATATCTTGTGGTACATAAGCAACAAAACGGCGAAGATCAGCAGGATCAACCTGTGTAATATCGATGTCATCTATAAGTATCTTTCCGCTTGTCGGCTCATAAAGTTTCAATATAAGTTTTGCTATGGTACTTTTACCACTCCCTATTCGCCCTATCATCGCTACTTTTTCACCAGGATTTATAACGAAACTCACACTACTAAGAGCTGGAACTTCTGTCCCTGGATAGTTAAAAGAGACTTCTTGAAACTCTATCTTCCCTTTAAAACGAGGACGTTCTACAAACTCTTTTCCTGCTGGACGTTCTGCCTCTTTACTTATAATGTCATTTAACACCGTATAAGAGGTTTTTGCATCAGCATAGTTACTTATAAGTCCTGCTGCTTGTCCCATAGGAGCTACAGTACGCGATGTCAAAATAACAACTGCTATAAGCCCACCCATAGTAAGTTCAAACTCTTGAATTAGGTAAACACCAAATACAACTACAAAAACAGTATTGAGTTGAATGAAAAGATTTGTCACACTAGGAATAGATGAAGAGAGCATACGAGATTTAAGATTTTTTTCTGCTATTTCTCCTGTTGACTCTTCCCAACTCCACTGCTGTTTTGAGTTCATTCGCATAGACTTTACTGTTTCTATATTTTGAAGTGTCTCAATAAGAACTGAATTTTTCTTTGCACTCGCCTCATGTGAAGACTCTATAGATACCTGCAAAGGTTTACGAATGATGAGGGCATAGAGTAAGATAAGAACCATAGTTACCATTGGAACAAAGACTAAATGTCCACCAATGTAGTAAATGACTGCTAAAAATATAATCGCAAAAGGGAGATCAATCACAGCGGTCATGGTAGCAGTGGTAAAAAATGAGCGAACAGACTCAAAATCTTTTAAATTACTCGCAAAAGAACCGACAGATGGAGGATGTTCACTCATCTTAAGATCTAAAACTTTTTCAAAGATGATAGAAGACATAATAATATCACTCTTTTTTCCAGCTAACTCCAACAAGTATCCACGAGTGAGTTTAAGAAAAAAGTCTAAAACATAAACAAAAACAATTCCTATAGTAAAGACCATAAGAGTCTCTTGTGCATTGTTTGGAATAACACGGTCATAAACATTCATAGTAAAGAGAGGAGTAGCTAAAACAAAAAGATTTATAAGAAGTGATGCCAATAGAACATCACGGTAGATGGGAGTTGAGAGCTTTATAGTACTCCAAAACCAATGCTTTTGTTTGAGTTGTAGAGTACGAGAATTTTTCTTGTCATACTCAAACTCTTTTTTGAGCATATATGTAAAACCAAGATACTCTTTTTCAAGCTCTTCTACACTGAGCCACTGCTCAAGTCCATCACCCTCAGCATAAATTATCTTCGCTTTGCTTTTATCTTCATTAAACTCTTCTAAGATGCAAACATTGTCGTTACTTAAAAGTAAGATAACAGGCAAGTGAAGCCCTAACATATCTTCAATAGAGCGTTTTACTAGAGTTGATTTTAGACCAGCACGAGAGGCTACACGAGAAAATAGAGATTTACTACCAGTTTTTGAAAAAAGTTTTTGAGTATCGTGAACAGGTAAACCAGTTAAAAGAGCCTCTTTTGTAAATGGTTTGTGAAACAATTTTATAAAGAGAACGAAAACCTCTAGGAGAGAGTCTTCGTTTACTGAGAGTGCATGCTCATTCATAAGCTACCTTTATTATCTATTTGACTAAAGAGAGTTGTACTTCTGTTCTTCTATTTGCACGTCTACCTTCAGGAGTTCTATTTGACTCTATTGGGTCAAGTTCACCACGTCCAGCTGATGTTAAACGAGAAGCTTCCACACCCTCAGAGATAAGAGCTTTTTTAGCAGAAGCAGCACGTCTTTGAGAAAGATCCATATTGCGAACAGCCTTACCATTACTATCTGTGTGACCTATAATTTCAGCCTTATACATAGGATTTTCTTTCATAAACTTCGCAAAACGCTGAATTTCTGAATATGACTCTTTTAAGATTTTATCTGAAGAGGTCTTAAAGTTTAGATGTAACTTACTCTTAAGAGGACAACCATTTGGATCAACCTGTAGACCAAGAGGGGTCTCTGGACATTTGTCTTTGTAATCATAAACACCATCTTTATCACTATCTAAAGGACAACCTTTAGTATCTACTGCTACACCTTTTGGTGTCTTAGGGCACTCATCTTTATAGTCTAGAATACCATCTCCATCGCTATCAACAGGACAGCCATCACTATCTACTATATTTCCTCTAGGAGAATTTGGACATTTATCTTCTTTATCGAAGACACCATCTCTATCGCTGTCTATATCTGGAAGGTCATAGACATAGATACTAACCATTACACGGTTTGACAAGTCTCTTCCTTGTGTTGTTCCATCACTAAAACCTTGGTCCACTCCACCACGATACTCTGTAAATAAAATCTCTTCAGAAAGATTTTCGTCAACTAGTTTATCTTTAATCTCTTGAACATAATCACTACTTATATCTTTTGAACTATTTGTATCTAACTCATAACGAAACCAATTTTGAATTGTATTTGCATAAGTATCTGAGTCAATTGTAAGTTCATTGTCATCATCGGTAGCTCTATTTGTATGTCCAATAATAGTTACTTTTACAGCTTTTCCAGCATCTTGCAACTCTTTAACTTGTTTTACTGTTTTATCTACTATCTCACTTGAGCTATTGTTATCACTATCATCATCCATATTTATCATATCAAAACGAATAATACGTTCAAAATCACCCTGCATAAAAACATTGTAATTTGGTTTTATAGTCTCATTTAAGTCTGTTACTCTATAGTTTTCATCATATGTCGCAGCATTCAAACTTGCAGCTAAAAGTAGTGGTGCTAAAATAAAAGTTTTCATTATTTAACTCCTTTTTTTGTTAATTCTATCTCTATTCTACGGTTAGCTACACGACCTAAATAAGTAGTGTTATCTGCTACCGGTTCATGAAAACCTCTTCCTTCCGATGTAATTCTACTTGCATCTACCCCTTTTTTGATCAACTCTTTTCTAAAAGATGCCGCACGATCTTCTGAAAGTCTCTGATTAAAAAGATCTTTACTTGTAACTTCACGACTAGTATGACCAATAATTTTAGCATCATAATCAGGGTTATCTTTAAGATACTGTGCAAACTTAGCTATTTTTTCATCTAATTCAGTAGGAATAATTGAGCTAGACTTAGGAAATGTTACAGCTAGGGTTATAGAAGCAGTACAGCCATTTGTCTGAACCTTATATCCTATTGGTGTCTCTTTACACTCATCATCTCTGTCATAAACTCCATCGCCATCACTATCTGAATCAGGAATCTCAATAGAACAACCTTTAACATCTACCTCATCCCCTATAGGAGTAGTAGGACACTTATCAGCATAATCTTTTACACCATCAAAGTCACTATCTAGTGCACATCCATCTGGCGAAACATGAGCATTTTTAGGAGTAAGGGGACACATGTCTTTTACATCTATGACTCCATCACCATCACTATCACGAACCATTTTCTTACAACCATAAGGCATAATGTTATCTTCAAGAAGTGAATTGTCACAGAGGTCTTCATTATCAGCTATTTTATCATTATCTACATCGTATACAACGGGAAGAGTATCTAGTATCTCATCTGCATCACCCTGAGTATAAAGATTAACACGAGCTGTCATATCTTTCGTATCACCCACTATAGACATCGGTAATAAGCCCATAGCATCTAGTATACGGTACTTAGCAAACATCTGCTCATATTCAGCTGTAATGATCTGACTACGAGAGTTGATAACGTCATTTTGAGATGAAAGAAGATCAAGAAGTGAGCGACGACCAAGATCGTACTCCTCTTTATAAAGTGCTAATGTTATCTCAGAAAACTTAGAGTATTCACGAAGATCTTTTAACTGAAGCCCTATCATTTTGTAAGCATTCCAAGAGAGGTCTAGTCCTTCTATTACTTGGCGTTTAAGATCACGTCTGATCTCAACTTCTTGGTTAATTTTACTTATATCTTTTTGCACAGTAGCAGAATCTGCTCCACCATTAAAGATGTTGTAGTTCATAACTATACGAGCTTTGAATCTATCGTCCACTGGGTCAAATGCATTCCCTTTTCCACCTATTTGATTCCAATCATTATATGTTTGAGAAACTTCTAAATCTATAGTAGGATAAAACTCTTTCTCATGCTGTTTCCATAGAGACTGTGCACCTTTGATGTTATACTGAGAGACTAAAAGAGAGGGGTTATGATTTATAGCATAAAGAGCTGCTCTTTCTATACTCTCAGGCATTGGTGTGTTCATCTCTGGTTTTGTGAGTTCTGATAGTGTTGGCATACGACCTAAAATACGTCTAAAGTTAAACTCAGTATCACGAGCATTATTCTTTTGAACAGTAAGATTTGAACGTGCAAGAGAGAGTGCTGACTCTATCTTCTTCACTTCAGAGTCTGTTGTAAGACCAGCATCATAAAGATCTTTTACTTTTCTAAAGATATCTTCATTTATCTGTACATTTTCACGCGCAGTTTGCAGAAGTTCATACGAACGAAATACATTTAAGTAAGCATTTGTCATCTTAAAAGCTATATCATTTGACTTCTCCACATAGTTGTATGCAGCAGCAAGGATTCTTGCCTCTTGATAATCAACTTTATTTGTTGTACCAAAACCATCAAAAAGATTTTGTGTCAGTTTAAGCTGTGTCTCATAGTTACTATAGTCTTGGTCAGCTACTCCATGATGCCAATCTCCTCTATCCTCAGTTTTTAGTCCACCTGCATCAGTATAACCCACTGAAGCACTTAGATCAAGCTTTGGATAGTACTCCGACTCTGCAACATTTAAGTCCTGTTGTGTCGCTCTATAGTTTTTGAGTCTCTCTTGAACCACTGGATTAGTATTTATAGCTTCTATTACACTCTCTTTAAGTGTTAAAGCATCCAGAGATGAAGAGAGTAAAGCGATAACAGCAGTAGAAATTATCAATCTTTTCTTAAACATTATTTTACCCCTAAAATTTAATTATTGAGAGTATATCAAGAGATAGTGAGTAAGTAGTGAGTTTTCTTATCCCTGCCGTTAATTTATAAAATTTCTTCATCCTAGCAGATATAATGTGATAATTACATCACATAATAGGCTCTTTACAAAGGTTTAAGCATATCTGATTTATAATGGTAGTATCTAGTTAGAAAGGAAATGTTATGTTTGTATCATCATATAGTACTTATATTGATACCACTGCAACAAAGAGAATTCAGAACGAAAAAAGTGATGCTTCTAAAAAGACAGCCTCTTCCTCTTTTGAATCAAAACTCCTTCAAACAACTCCAAAGAGTGTAGTTTTAGATGCTAAACTTCCACTGAACTATATATCAAACTATAAAGCTCTTAACAACCAACAAAAACTACAAGAACAAGAGTTAGCCAAAAATCCTGCAAAAATGAAGTTTACTAAAATAAGTTCAATGAATAGTGCACATGTAGCCTATGGGGATAACTCAAAAATGTTTTCACTTGTTCTAAGACCAAAACAGACTATAGATCAAACGCCAAAGTTAGATAAAAATTTACCAACTAAAGCTCAAGAGATTCAGGGTGATTTTATGAAAACTAAAATGATTAACACTTATATCTCAAACGAAAACTACTACCGAATAACGGCAGCTTAGTCCTCTAACCAAGCCTCACTCTTCATAACTCGTCCATCACAGAACTGTTTTAGTTTATAAGCAGAGTTACATTTTCCCTCTTCTATTTTCATTATTGCAACTTGAAGAATAGCTTTACATTTTTTAGGTATATCAAAATGCCCTTTCATACCTGTAAGAAACTGCTTGAGTGGTACTTTTTTATCCATACCTATGACATTGTCACGACAACCTGTTAGTCCTATATCTGTAAGATATGCTGTACCTGAAGCTATTTGAAAGTCATCTGTACTTACATGAGTGTGTGTTCCTATGATTCCACTTACTTTACCCTGAAGAAGCATCATCATTCCACGTTTTTCACTTGTCGCCTCTGCATGAAAATCTATAAATATATTTTTAATACCTTTGGCGTTTAAATCTTCTACAGTTTTAAGTGCACATCTAAAAGCATTATCACTATAAGGCATACCATAGTGTCCCATCAGGTTTAAGACTGCTAGTTTCTCTCCACATACATCATAAACCTTACAGCCTGTTCCAGAGACTTCC
>Ga0256826_1002651_pt1 | contig 10835 bp, 11 predicted proteins | sample CV79metaG_FD_185975 | JGI IMG/M metagenome (GOLD analysis project Ga0256826, IMG submission 185975) | Hydrothermal vent microbial communities from East Pacific Rise, Pacific Ocean - CV79 | ecosystem: Environmental > Aquatic > Marine > Hydrothermal vents | place: Pacific Ocean: East Pacific Rise... | reverse complement strand
ATAATTATGGAATACAAAAATTCAAATTTTAGGTTTACTTTTGATTGTGAATCATTACATTACTATGAAATTCTTATTAATTATTTTTATTGCTCTCATTAGCCTAAGCATTAAGGCTCAAGATTCGAACTTTAATGAAAACGATTTTGAATCTATTGCTATTTTTAACGAAGCGATTCAGACTATCGATAAAGGTGATGCTTTCTTTTTTGCAGGTAATTTTAAAAAAGCCTTACCTTATTATACAAAAATACAAGCCCTCAACTCCGAGAATGCCTTATTAAATTTCAAAATTGGAGTTTGCCATTATAAACTCAGACACTTATCTCGTGCATTACCTTATTTTGAAGCAGCAAAATTATTAAATCCTTATGTTGATCCTAAAATTGATTTTGCTTTAGCTCAATCGTATCAAGATGCACAAGAATATACAAAAGCAATTAATGCATATCAAAACTATTTATCTCAATTATCGAAAAGTAAAAAAGCCTCCGAAACGCCAAAGGTTCAGAAAGAAATAGACCTTTGCCTAAAAAAACAAAATACAACTCCTTCGCAAAAAGAATTAGCTAAGCAAGATAATCAGAAACAGAAAACAAAAAGCTATCCTCAAACAATAACAAAACAAAAAGTCCAAAAGCCAGAAAATAAAAAGCCATCCGTAACAAAAGGAATACATTATAAAATACAAATCGCAGCATCTCCAACAATGGCGACAAAGAACGATTTGAAACAAAAATATTCTGGTGAGTTAGAAATTACTCAAAAAAGAATAAATGGTTGGTACAAATATTTTATTGGAGATTTTAAAACACAAAAAGAAGCCCTAAAGGCCAAAGAACAATCAGGTGTCGTTGATGCTTTTATTGTTAAGTTTAAAGATGGTGAAAAATTATAACCTCTTTTTATCCTCATAAAAAAACGAGAAGCCAAATTAATAGCCTCTCGTTTAAATTTATTTTAATAAATTCTATTTTATCATATTTAATGCATGATCTAAATCTGCAATAATGTCTTCTACATTCTCGATACCTACAGAAAAACGTACTAATTCGTCGGTAATATCGGCTGCCAATCGAGCCTCTGGAGTCATTGCTGCATGAGTCATTGATGCAGGATGCTGAATTAAAGACTCAACACCTCCCAAAGAAACAGCTAACATTGCCAAATGAACATTATCCATAACAACCTTACCACCTTCTAAACCACCTTTTACTCCAAAACTAATCATACTTCCAAAGCCTTTCATTTGCTCTTTAGCAAGATCGTATTGTTCGAACGATTTTAATCCAGGATATTTTATCCATTCCACTTTTGGATGTGCCTCTAAAAACTCTGCTACTTTCATTGCATTTTCTTGAGCCTTTTCTACACGTAACGATAATGTTTTTACACCACGAATAACTAAATAAGCCTGATGAGGATCCATATTACCTCCAATGTAAGTCATTGCTTTACGCAATTTTGCATAAACATCTTCGTTTTTAGCAATTAAAGCTCCTCCTACAATATCGGCGTGACCATTAATAAACTTTGTTAAGGAATGTAACACAATATCAGCTCCTAAATCTAAAGGATTTTGTAAAACAGGACTTGAAAAAGTATTATCAACACAAACCAAAATATTATGCTTTTTAGCAATCTCACAAGCTTTCTTAATATCTGTAAGCTGAATAGTTGGATTTGCAGGTGTTTCTAAATAAAGTAATTTAGTGTTGGGCTGAATGGCTTTTTCTATATTTTCTATTACAGAAGTATCGGTATAAGTTGATTCAACACCAAAATCAGAGAAAATACTTTCCATTACAGCTCGACTTGGTCCATAAACTGCACCTGTGCTTACCATATGATCTCCAGAAGATAACAATGCTGCATATAAAGTTGAAACAGCAGCCATTCCCGATGCTAACGCAACGCCTCTATACCCATTTTCTAATTGGGCTAATTTATTCTCTAAAGCATCAATGGTTGGATTTCCTATACGTGTATAAATAAATCCTTTTTCTTTTCCTGCAAAAAGATTTGCTCCATGGTCAGCATTCTTAAATGCAAATGTTGATGTTTGATAAATGGGGGTTACCGCACTTCCGTGTGCATCTTCAAAATCGCCAGCATGAACCAGCTTTGTATCGAACCCTAAGTTTTTAGTATCCATATCTTTATGTGTTATTGTAAGTAAATATATAAACTCATCAAAAGTAACAATTAATAAAATAAACATTTACTAATACGCATATTATTTAACATAATTGGTATAATACTTGACTAAGAAAAAAATAAGTTTGAAACTAAAGTATTTTTTGGCTTAACAATTTATTCTAAATTTGTATGATAAAATAGTTATAATGAAGTTTTATATCTTTACTTTTTTAATTCTCACAAGCCATTATCTATTTGCACAAGATTTATTTTTAGACAATTACGTTTACCAGTCTAATATTAAAGCGGTAAAAATGGAAGTGGCTAACTGGGAGGTTTCGTATCCTATTCTTGATTTGTATAGTCAGCGTCAGCTTTTGTTATCGTTCGACGATCTATCGGACGACATAGGAGACTTCTCGTACAAAATAATTCACTGCAATGCAGACTGGACTCCTTCCGATTTAGCCGAAAACGAATATCTTGACGGCTTTTTCGAAAATCAAATCTTAAGCCCTCGCTCTTCATTCAATACTTTTACAAAATTTTATCATTACAAATTATTTTTACCAAACGAAGATGTTCAGTTTAAAGTATCAGGCAATTATGTCGTTAAGGTTTATCAAGATGGTGATGAATCGAATTTAGTTCTGACACGACGTTTTTCGATAAGTGAAAATAAATTTGAAATCTTAGCATCTACTCGAAGAGCCATTTTATCAAAATATAGAAGCACTCACCAGCAAATCGATTTTAAAATCTTAACGCAAGATATTCTTATTAACGACCCTTATACTGATATAAAAGTGGCAGTTGTCCAAAACAATATATGGCAGTTGGCAAAAACAAATTTAAAACCCCAGTTTGTCAGAAGTGGAGAATTGATTTATGAAGATACCGAAGATAATTCGTACAAAGGTTATAACGAATTTCGGGTTTTCGATATGAAAAGCTTAAAATATTTACAAGAAAGAATTGCTAAGGTTTTTTTCGAAGATAATATCTATTATGTTCGTTTGATGGACGATCAAAACAAACGATTCAAGGTCTATTTAAACGAAAAAGATATTAATGGTTCTTATATTGTTCGAAATCGAGATTATAAGGACTACGAAGTCGATGCCGATTTTGCCAGAGTCTATTTTTATCTTCCAATGGACGTTCCCTTGGCCGAAGGCGATTTATATGTCTTTGGAGAATTAACCAATTGGCAGACCTCCGAAGAAAATAAAATGGTTTATAACTACGAAAGAAAGGCTTATCAGTTGATGTTATTCTTAAAACAAGGTTATTATAATTACGAATATGTTTTTGTAGATAAAAAAAGGCACATTTTCGATCCTCAATTTATAGAAGGCTCCCATTACGAAGCTGAAAACAATTACCTCATTTATGTTTATTTAAGAGGTTTTAACGAAGACTACGACCGCTTAGTAGGGTTTCAAATCTTTAATACAGTTAAGGATAATTCATCAATATTTGATAAATAGAAATTTGAAATTAAAGAAAAAAATATTGTTTTTATCGCCTTATCCACATGGGATAGGACCTTCGCAGCGATTTAGATTCGAACAGTATTTTAATCTTTTATCAGATAAATTTGAAATAACTCAAAAAACATTTTGGAACGAAAAGTCTTGGAATATATTATTTTCCGATACGAATTTCTTGATAAAGTTTTATTATTTAACCATTGCATTTGCTAAACGAAAACTTTTATTTTTTTCACTCTCAAAATACGATTTAATCTTTATTCATAGAGAAGTGGCTCATATTGGTCCTCCAATATTTGAATGGCTTATTAAATTTGTTTTCAGAAAAAAAATAATCTACGATTTTGATGATGCAATATGGCACTTAAATTATTCGGATAAAAACAAAATTGTACGTTTTTTCAAATCGACATGGAAAGTTAAATATATTTGTAAATGGGCCGATATTGTAGTAACAGGGAATAGCTATTTGGCTAATTATGCCAAGAAATATAACCCAAATGTTATTATTATTCCAACCACAATAGACACAACTTATCATAAAAAGAAGAATCTTAAGAACGAAAAATTAACGATTGGCTGGACAGGGACTTTAACCACTTTAAAACAATTAGAAACAGCCTTACCTATAATCAAGAAACTAAAACAAAAATACAATTTTACATTTTATATCATTTCAAATGAAAAACCTGACTTTGAAATAGATTTTGATTTTAAAAAATGGCAAGTTGATTCTGAAATTGAAGATTTATACAAAATTGATATTGGCATAATGCCATTACCCGACGATGAATGGGCAAAGGGGAAATGTGGACTTAAAGGCTTACAATATATGGCTTTAGAAATACCGACCATAATGTCTCCCGTAGGTGTTAATACTGAGATAATTCAAGATGGAATTAATGGATTCTTAGCAAAGTCCGAACAAGAATGGTTCGATAAACTTTCATTATTAATCGAAAATCAAGAACTAAGACATCAATTAGGAAAAGCGGGAAGAGAAACCATTGTTAGTCGATATTCTATCGAAGCTAATCAACAAAAATATTTCGAGGCTTTTGATTTAATTCTGAAGGGTATTTAAATACTTCAAAATAGAAAAAATTTCTACAACTGTATAAATAATATACAGCACAAAAAAGATAAGTAAAAAAGGAATGGCATACTGGGTTAATAGCAGGATATATATCAATAATATAAACAAATAAGACAATAATTTTATTCCTGTAATAGCCATAAATATAGTAATAAATTTTTGAGGTCTTTTATTACCTGCCAAAATAAGTTTACGATGTAACAAAGCGGTTACGGTAGCTAACAATATAGGAATTATCAATAATGAATAATGAAATTTTTGTGGAATTATACCAAAAAAAACAACCGCAATTATAACATAACTCAAGGCTGTTATTAGAGCAATCTTAATATTAAATTTTTTTATTTCTGATGAATCATTCATAACTCCATAATTAAGATTAACAAAGCTCTAACTGTTGTATTTAATAATATCTTTAATAGCTAAGTAAATAGCTAAGGCAACCGATAAAAGAGAAAAACCTAAAGTAAACAAGGGGAACGATAAGCTTAAATACCGATCTATTTCTAATCCCCCAAAAGTTCCTGCTACCACAATAATTCCCATTTGAATAGCTATCCCAGAATATTTGACGTAACCTTTTAGTTTTGTTGATTTCTCGATGTTCCCCTCCGAGTCTTCCTGTTTATTTTTTTTCTGGAGTTCTGACATCTTTAGACATCTTACATGTTCCTGTGAACAAAGAACCTGGTTCTACGGACAATTGTTTAGTAATAATATCCCCCAATATATTTGCAGTTCGTCGCAACGATAACAAACCTTGAACCGAGATAGTTCCTTCAATACGACCTTCTACATCAGCATTTTTACATTTAACATCTCCTTCTACCTTCCCATTCTGACCAATAACCAATTTCTCCGATGTCTCTAAATTACCCACCAAAGTACCATTAAGACGAATAACACCATCCGTTCTTAAATCTCCCTTTATAGACGTTCCTGCTGCTATAATATTAATATTTTCTATCTCGTTATTGTTGCTCTTAGCCATCGTAATAAAAATTTATTCAAAAATCTTGAATCTGCAAATATACAAATTTATTCAAAAAAGACACTTTAACTTTTGCTAAGTCTATAATAATAGAGCTATTTTCTATTATTTATAACTTCCTTAAAAGCTCTGCTGCCTGTTCCAATTCACTATTATCTTTCGCAAAACAAAACCGAATAACCTTATGGTCGGTCTTTTCGTGATAAAATACAGAAACAGGGACACTCGCTACTTTCTTTTCTTGAGTTAACCATTCTGTAAATTCAATATCCCCTTTTTTTGATATTGCAGAATAATCCATCAATTGAAAATACGTTCCTTTTGAAGGAATTGGTTTAAATTTAGAATCTTTCATAACATCGATGAAAAAATCTCTTTTTTCTTGAAGAAAAGAACTCACTTGTAGATAATTATCGGGATTTTGAATATATTCGGCAATAGCATATTGCAAAGGTGTATTTACAGCAAACACAACCCACTGATGAAGCGAACGAAAAGCTTTAGTTAAAAAATCGGGAGCTAATATATAACCTATTTTCCAACCTGTAGCGTGTAAGCTTTTACCAAATGACCCTGCTATTAAACTTCGATTTCTTAGCTCAGGATAATCAGCAATCGAGCAATGCTTTTTTCCATCAAAAATAATATGTTGGTAAACCTCATCCGATAAAATTACAATATTTGAACCCTTAACAATTTTGCTCAACTTTTTTAAATCATCATCTTCTAAAACAGCCCCTGTTGGATTATGAGGATTATTTAGAATAATCATTTTTGTTTTAGAGCTAATTCTTTTTTTAACATCCTCCCAATCAATACTATAATCTGTTTGTTTCAGCGAAACATAAATAACTTTTCCACCATTTGCTTCAATACTTGGAACGTAACTATCGTAAGCAGGTTCAAAAACAATAACCTCATCACCTTCGCTTACAAAACTTGAAATTGCCGTATAGATGCCCTGTGTAGCACCTGCCGTAATCGTAATTTCTAACTCAGGATCATATTCATAATTTGATGTTTTAAAATGCATTTTACTAATAGCTTCACGCAATTCAAGAACACCAAGCATTGGGGCATATTGATTTAAGCCCTTATTCATATATTTATGAACCAATTGTATTAGCTGATTATTAATAGGATATCCTGGAAAACCTTGCGACAAATTGATAGCACCATACGTCTTTGCCATTCGAGACATTACAGCAAATATACTTTCTTTGGATGAGGGGAGTTTAGAATTTATTTTTATCATAGTCTGATTTTTTCTTTTTTGGACCAACAAAGTTAAAGCATCCTATTTAAATACAGATTAAAAATTTTAATAAAGTGAACCATCTATTATTCTTACGAAAAAAATACTGACTTTAGAAGTCTTAATTAACAAAGTTTATACAAGTATAATTTAATTCTAAAATACGATTTTAACACAGTCACAATCGCCTGATTATCTTTCTATTACATCTTCTTTATTATTTAAGAAAAAATATCTTATCATTCGACTTCTTATTTAAGCTAAAAAGTAATAAATTTGCAATCTCAAAATAGATACTAATAAAATACAATACAAATGTCACAAACTACTGGTAAAGTAATTCAAGTAATTGGTCCTGTTGTGGACGTTAGTTTTGAGGCTGAAGGCTCGATTTTACCCAGAATTCATGATGCTTTAAAAATATCTCGCAAAGGCCAAACAGATTTAATTTTAGAAGTTCAACAACATATTGGAGAGCATTCGGTAAGAACGATTTCTATGGAATCGACCGACGGTTTACAAAGAGGGATAGAGGTTGAACAAACAGGATCTCCTATCAAAATGCCAGTGGGTGACAAAATAAAAGGTCGTTTAATGAACGTAGTTGGTGACGCTATTGATGGAATCGGTGAGTTAGATAAGTCTGACGGATATCCTATTCACCGCGAAGCTCCTAAATTCGACGAATTATCTACAGAAACTGAAATTCTTTTTACAGGAATTAAAGTTATTGACTTAATTGAGCCTTATTCGAAAGGTGGAAAAATTGGTTTATTTGGTGGTGCTGGTGTTGGAAAAACAGTACTAATCCAAGAATTGATTAATAACATTGCAAAAGGACACGATGGCCTTTCTGTTTTCGCAGGTGTTGGTGAAAGAACTCGTGAAGGAAACGATTTACTTCGTGAGATGATCGAATCTGGCGTAATGACTTACGGAAAAGAGTTTGACAAAAGCATGGAAGAAGGTGGATGGGATTTAAGCGTAGTTGACAAAGAAGCTATGAAAACATCTCAAGTATCTCTTGTTTTTGGTCAAATGAACGAACCTCCGGGGGCTCGTGCTTCAGTTGCTTTATCAGGATTGACTGTTGCCGAAAGTTTCCGTGATGGAAATGAAGAAGGAAAAGGAAAAGACATTTTATTTTTTATAGACAATATCTTCCGATTTACTCAAGCGGGTTCTGAGGTATCTGCTCTTTTAGGGCGTATGCCTTCAGCAGTAGGATACCAACCTACTCTTGCTACAGAAATGGGTAAAATGCAAGAGCGTATTACTTCAACAAAAAATGGTTCTATTACTTCTGTTCAGGCCGTATATGTTCCTGCCGATGACTTAACAGACCCTGCTCCTGCAACAACTTTCTCTCACTTAGACGCAACAACTGTATTGAATCGTAAAATCTCGGAATTAGGAATTTATCCTGCTGTGGATCCTTTAGATTCTACATCAAGAATCTTAACACCAGAAATTGTTGGAGATGCTCACTACAACACTGCTCAGAGAGTAAAAGAAATGTTGCAGAAATATAAGGAGCTACAAGATATTATCGCTATTTTAGGTATGGACGAATTATCAGAAGAAGATAAATTAGTTGTACATAGAGCACGTCGAGTTCAGCGTTTCCTATCACAACCATTCCACGTAGCCACTCAATTTACAGGTTTAGAAGGCGTATTGGTTGATATTGAAGACACTATTAAAGGTTTCAATATGATTATGGATGGCGAAGTTGATGAATATCCAGAGGCTGCTTTTAACTTAGTTGGAACCATTGAAGAAGCTATCGAAAAAGGAAAGAAAATTTTAGCCGAAGCAAAATAATTTGAACATTATGGTATTAGACATTTTAACACCAGAAAAGTCTATCTTCTCAGGAGATATTAAATTAATTAAAGTTCCTGGAACTAATGGTTCTTTTGAGGTTATGGACAATCACGCTCCTGTTATTTCATCTTTAGATAAAGGCGAATTAAAAATTACACCTAACAAAGGCGATGATATATTTTACCAAATAGAAGGCGGTGTTATAGAGGTTAATCATAATAAGGCAATTGTTCTTATCGAAAAGATCTTAGATTAATTCTGATAAGCATTAACAACAAAGGTCCCCAAATTTAAAATCCATTTAGCGGAGAAATTTATTATTGGTTCCTATAGTCTAATTTTAAACCTATATTTAAAGACCAGGTTCCATTATACGAATTGTATTCTGGGCCGCAAAAGAGGACTGTTCCATAATAAACATCTTTATTAAACTGAGATTGGCTCTTGTCGTATCCATGTTCATTAAGTTCAACACCAATTATAAAAGCATAATATTTAGTATTTCGGTATAATTCTTTTCTATATCGTCCATGAAGCCAAACATAGGGAAAAGGCTTAACATAGATATCAAAAAGAGAACGACCATTAAACTCTCCCTCTGCAAAAAATCCCCATTCACCTCTTCTATATTTTGTTGTTTTATCTCCCCTCGCCGATTTACAAACATGGTAATAAAATATTGATACTCCTGCGTTAATATATTCTACACTCTGCTCGAGAGGAAGAAAGCCTTTAAAAGGATTATATTCTGCTCCAAAAAATGCTCCAAAACGAAGTCTATTCCATCGCCTAAAATTATTTAAGAAACGACTATCTTCAAAAGGCTCTCGCATTAAATTAAATTCATAACCCACAAACTTTGCCCCTACCATACTATCTTTAAAATAAATGGAATTATAATAGTAAGAATCCGTTTCCTTTTGGTATTTATTATAAGTTTTTCGATAAAAAAGACTCTGCTCAAAATTAATATTCTCAAAATACCGATAAGCATCCAAATCAGGTTGATAAGAAACTGTAGAGCTTTCAAAATAAGTCGACGATTTTATTTTTTGAGCCCCTGCATAAGGAATCGCAATAAAACTAAAAATTAGAATGTATAAAACTTTACATTTAAACATTATCGAATAACTTATTTTTTAATTAATATTTCTCATCAGAAATTACATAAGTCAAATATATGGCTTTCAAGATAAATTTTAGGATATAAATGAAGAAAAAAACAATTTTTAAATAAAAAATAAATACTTTTGGATAGAAATTAATAAAATCAATAATTAAGCATGGATTTATCAGTAAAATATATGGGCTTAAATCTAAAAAGTCCTTTAATTGTCGGTAGTTCTGGACTAACAAATTCTGTTGAGAACGTTAAAGAACTGGAAAAATTTGGAGCAGGAGCTGTGGTTTTAAAATCACTTTTTGAAGAACAAATTTTATTCGAAGCCGATGCTGCAAGTAAAGAAAATGAATATGACTATCCTGAAGCTTTAGACTACATTAAGTCATACGCTAAAGAAGAAAGCATAAGCACTTATTTAAAGCTTATAGAAGATTGTAAAAAAGAAGTATCTATTCCTATTATTGCAAGTGTAAACTGCGTAACTGATGGTAAATGGTTAGAGTTTGCCAGTAAAATGGAAAAAGCAGGAGCAGATGCTTTGGAATTAAATGTTTCGTTATTACCAACAGATTTAGAAAAATCAAGTGCTGAAAACGAAAAATTATATTTCGAAATTATAGAACAAGTGAAGAAGGTTGTTAAAATACCTGTTGCTCTTAAAATGAGCCATTATTCTGCAGGTTTAGCTCACTTGATAAAAACTTTAGATTGGACTAAAAATATAGATGCATTTGTATTATTTAATCGTTACTACAATCCTGATATAGACATTCATACGATGAAAATAACATCATCAGGTGTTTTTAGTAGCCCCAGTGATATTGCAGCTTCTTTACGTTGGGTTGCCGTATTATCTGATAATATTAGAACTAATATCTCAGCTTCAACAGGGGTTCATTCTGGAGCCGATA
>Ga0256826_1002650_pt1 | contig 10836 bp, 4 predicted proteins | sample CV79metaG_FD_185975 | JGI IMG/M metagenome (GOLD analysis project Ga0256826, IMG submission 185975) | Hydrothermal vent microbial communities from East Pacific Rise, Pacific Ocean - CV79 | ecosystem: Environmental > Aquatic > Marine > Hydrothermal vents | place: Pacific Ocean: East Pacific Rise... | reverse complement strand
GAAACGAGAGTTAGAAATAAAAATCAGTCAAGAAGAAAAAGAGGTTCTCTTAGATCAATATTTAAAAGATGTTAAATTTAATATATAAGTTTATTTGTATATCTTATAATGTGTACTTTATGAGACACTATCTAAAATTTAGAAGAATATTAAAATATAGTGTCTCAAAATATATCTCATTTTGGTGTCTCATTAAGTCTAAGAGAATATAATACACTTATTTTAAATAAGGCTTAAAATGAAAGTAGGATATGCAAGGGTAAGTAGTATAGGTCAAAATTTAGAAGCTCAAGTTGAAGCTTTAAAAGAATTTGGATGTGAAAAAATCTTCCAAGAGAAAAAAAGTGGAAAATCAATGGATAATCGAGTAGAGCTGCAAAATGCTTTGGATTTTGTTCGTGAGGGAGATATATTTATTGTGACACGACTTGATAGATGTGCTAGAAGTACATTAGATTTATTGAAAATTTCAGAGCTTTTTGAAAAGAAGAGTGTTGAAATGAAAGCAATACATCAAGAATTTGATTCTACTACAAGTACAGGTAGATTGATGAGAGGCTTACTTTCTATTGTTAGTGAATTTGAAAATGATATACGAAAAGAACGACAAGCAGAAGGGATTAAATCTGCATTAAAACGAGGCTCTAAGTTTGGAGCTAAACGGAAAATGACTGATGAACAGGTAGTTGAAGCGATGGAGTTACAGAAAAAAGGTGAGATGACCAATCAGCAGATAGCAGATATGTTTGGGGTTGGGCGTAGTACTCTTTTGAGGTATTTGGCTGAGAGTAAAAAAATGAAAATAGCTACTTAAAAAATAAGTAGCTATCAAATTATATTCTCTGCATCAATAATTTTTTTCTAAATAAAAACAGAGAAAACAATAAAATACTCAATAAAGGGTATTTGAATATACTGATAATAATAGTAAGTATCCAACGTGTAAAAGTACGAAGATATTCATGATTTGCAATATAACTGGCTATTGGTGGAGAGTATTCATAGTAGACATTAACAAATTCTTTTCCTAAGACATTTGTAAGTAGATATGTATCTCTAAAATTTCGTAAAAGTTGAACATCTTTTTGTAAATAGCTACCATAAGCAGCTGTTGCTATAAAACATCCACCTTCACTTGAATCTTCACTACTTGTAGTTGTAGGGGTCACTGTATTTTTAGTAGCTAACGCAAAAAGACCTATAAATTTTGTATCTCTTGATTTTCCTTCATTGGCAACTATATACCATTTATTTTCTTCATAGCTATATCTTAATAGTTTGTCATTTGATACATGGTCAATATGCATATTTTGAGTTAATTTATTTGTACCATTGAATATGAAAATCTTTCCATTCTCGCTTAAAAAAGTATAATTGGTTGGTTTATTTGGTAAATCTTTTAATGGTATATCAGCTGTAAATAGTTTACCTATACCAAGGTTTTTAGGAAACTTAAACTTAACTCCTGAATGATAAATTTCTACATCTTCTTTACCTGTTTCTATATAGCTAAAATCATAAGTTTGTTTGGTTACAAATACAGTCCATGTTTTAGAGGTAGTGTGATTATTTCCATCTGAAAGTATTAGTTTGAGATAATGTTTTCCAAGTGTTTTGTAAGTGAGGTTTACTGTATCAAAATCTGAAATCTCTTTCCCATTGGCTACCCATGAGTAGGTTATAGTATCTCCATCTGTATCAAAAGAGCTAGATGCATTTATGTTTAATGAGTCAGAAAGAGCTACTGTTAAGGTTTTGAAGTCATCTTTATCTGTTTTAATAACAGGTGCTTTATTGTCTGTTGTATTATTTAAGTTATTATCTTTAACTTTAGGATTTGTACCTAAAAAGTACTCATCATAAGAGCTAATACCATCTCCATCATAATCCTCTGATAAATCTCCTACATTGTAAAACAGCTCCCAATCATCAGAAACTCTATTTTGGTTACTATCCATATTTAGGTAAGGGTTGGGGTCATCCTTATCTGAAACCTTATCAGAATCTGTATCTCCATTTGTTGGTAAAATATACTTTGTTTGCTCATCTAAATTTGTTACTCCATCTGAATCAAAATCATCATCTGTTGATTGATTTAAATTTCCAAAATATTTTTCTTCCCAATCATCATAGAGTGAATCATTATCGGTATCTATTTTATTTGAGACCATAAGCTCTTTTGATTTGGATATGCTTTCTCCACAGGAATTAAATGCTTCAATGGTTACGTAAACTCCTTCTCCGACTAAAGAAGAGATGTCTATTTTACCTTTAATCTGTCTCTTCTCTATGTGTTTGAATTTATCAGTGTATGATTGAATATCTACAAGGTAATAACTGGCATCAGTTGTTTCAAAATTTAGTAAATAGCCATTGTCAAACTCTTCTGTTATCTCTAGCCCTTCTAAAGCAGAACAGGTTTTTTGTGCATCAACGGTAAACTCTTTAGTAAGTGTATCAACTATTTTTCCTTTATATTTAGCTTCTATTTTTAAAGTATACACTCCATTTTGTAAGTTTTCTTGTGAAAAATTAGGTAAATTTTTGTCATAAACATTTGTAGTAGAGCTTGTTTTGTTAGTAAGTGTAACATCAAACCCTTCTACAATGTTAAGGCTTTTCCATTCAGAAGTTAAGCTACTTTTACTTGAAGTAACTTCTAGGTCATCTATGAATTTTGAAGGTTCAGTTATAGTTATAGTCCCTAAAGAACTCTCTTTATAGGCTCGTAACCCATCTGTAGCAAAGAGTTTTAATTCAAATTCTCCTATTTTAGGAATGGTTAACGCTATTGAATCATTATACGGTACAGATATGTTATTGTCAAACAGTACATACTCTTCGCCTTGTTTCCCTATAGCCACAATCTTTACATAGCCTCTTGGGCTATCGGCATCTTTAAAGTCAAGATTAACTGAGAAGTTTGAACCATACTCTACACTTGTTATAGAAGTTGATGCACTTACCGTAGGTGCTTTGTTCTCACTATAGACTAAAAATTCATAATCAGTATTTTTAAATTTAAATTTCCATGTACCACTATTAGGATTATTCAGCCCTATGGTTACAGAATCTGTAGACTTTTCAATGGTCACACTTTCAAAGTTGTCTGCATTTCCTGCATTAACAATCTCTCCTGATGCCGTTGTTATCTCAACATCAGTAACACCTTTAATCAACACCAAAGGTCCACTATTATTTTCAGGAATAACAAGTGTTTCTACTACCTTGTCTCCCTCTATGGTTTTGTTCATGTTGAATGGTGTATTTGAAACTTTAGATATTTTTCTATATTGACCATCTTGTTTATTTTTAGAGACAGTATCTTTTACTTCTATCTTGAAGTTAGTACCATATAACCATGTTTGTTCTTCTTCTACATCTTTAATTTTAAATGGAAAGAAACTATAAAAGACTACAGCTTCTTTTCCTGTAATTGATGCTTTACCATAAAAACCAAAGAGACCTTTTACATTTTCTACTTTTTCTGTAGTTACAAAAAGCCCTTCATCATAGTAATGTTTAACATCAAATGGAGACATTCCCACACATAACTCTAACAAGTTTATATCTTTTGTGGGGAAAGGGAAGACTGTACTTTTTGATTTTGGAATTTTCATAGAAAGTGAACCAGAACCTGCAAGGTTAGCTGTTAATTTAGGGTCAGAAAATTGAATGGCATTAGCGTTTCCTTTTTTAACTTTTTCATCCATCAGTACTTTGAATCCAAGTTCTGCATTTGCTTCTAAATAAGGAAATGGATTTTCCCATGGATAAGCAGCACTAAACCTAGACTCATAGTGAGGTTGAGCTTTCATTCCAAATATGTAACCATTGGCAATAAGAGCATTTTTTGATATGTCTAACTTTGAAGCACATGAACTGCTAAGGTTAGGACACTCTGCAAGACTCATAAATGTTGGTGTTAATTTTCCACCTAACATACACCCCTCTCCGAGTATAAATCGTTTGTTATTGGTTATGCTTAACCCAAAGTTTTTAATGGTTGCTCCTAGAGCAAGGTTGTCTCCCCAGTTCCAATAGAGAGAGCCTCTTCCTCTATATTTGACTGCTTCAATACTAGCACTTGCTTTCCAAAGAAAATCATCTAAGTTTGTGTCGTATCTGTATTTTCCTTCTAGCTCTTTTAGTTTCAGACCTTTTAAGTTTAGAATATTACTTGTTCCATCTGTTCTGTAACCTAAGTCTGCACTTAAAAGTAAGCCATTGTCATAATGAGCTACAGGGAAAGGAATAACTTTGAAATCAACTGTTAATGTATTTTTATAGTCATCTCCTGTTGTCCACGAATTGTTCATTGAGCCAAGTGGGTCATTGGGGTCTACTTTGTTTGGTGCAGACTCTTTAACATACTCTCCATGTCCTTTTAGGTAGACATAAAATTTAGATTTTGTAGGACTGTGTGTGTCTGTAAATGCTACGGGCCAATCGTCAGTATCATAAATAGAGCTACGCCCTACAAAGTAAATTCCTGCTGATACATTTTTAATGGAACGACCTTTTCCCAAAGGTATGTTTGGTATGGAAAAGTTTGCTCCTCCATCATAACTTATGAGTTCATACTTTCCATTTTTCTCTTCAAGTTTGGCATTGTTTATGTCAAACCCAATATTGGTTGTAGAACTTTGGTTAAAAGATAAATAGGCTTTTGCTTTTTTGATGGTTGCTGTATTTTTTCTAAATTTATCGTTATCAGATGTTTTAATAACTTTTGTCTCTAAAACCAATGATTTAGAATCACTAAATTCTAGTGTTAATGCCTTTATGTTTAGTTTGCTTTTTCCTACTTCTGTTTTGGCACTACCGTCTGATTTTAGTGTATAGATAAATGGTATTCTTCCTAGACTTTTAGCTGTAGAGAGTAGTTTTGTTTTACTTCTTACTGAAGCTATATCGGTTAATAATGAGTAGTCATTTCCTTTCATGTTAAATGTAGACGCAGCCGAAGCCAAAGCTGTTAACTTAAACTCTTTTTTCTCTAAGTTTAGTTCTCCACTCCAAAGGAAAGGGGTTGCCATTAGTGAGGGGCTTAAGCCTATGGCATTAGCATCTATTCCTGCTAACAGTGTAGCATCGGTTACAGGTGGTACATTTTTAGATATAAAGCTAACCAAAGCACGGTCTAGTTTTGTGTTGTCTATTAACTCTTTACATTTTTGTTTTTTACTATTGTCTACAAGGGTTTCATAGTTAGTTACATCTTCACAATATTTGTCTACATCTATGACACGGTTCAGTTTCTCTTCATTCATAGCTTCTGCTATGAGCAGGTTACGAAGAACCCCATCTTCTATTTTAAATTTTCCTCTAAAAAGAGGGAGCTTATCATCAGTAAATGTAATGTATGCCTTATCATCTGTACTGATTATTTGGTTAGAATAAACCTTGACTTTACTTGCATCACTAAGGGTAATATTGGCAATAATAGCATCTTTTTTACTGTCATAAATACCCAGTTTTTTACCTGTTGGTCTATAGTAGTTTCCTGTTCTGTCTATGCCTTCTTCAAAATAACTATCTATAGCGACTATTTTTCTACCTTCTCCTATGGCTCGTAAATCTTCTAAACTATTGAGTTGTGTGGTAACTTTTAACTCTTTTGTTACTTCTCCTTCACTTCCTCTGTTTATGGTTAAAGTAATGGTTGTTGAGGGTTTGGTAAAGGTGTAGTCAAGATAGTCTCCACCATCTTTTCCTAATGCTTCTTTAACTGTTTCTCCATCAACAACCCATTTAAAGTTAATGTCATCCGTTGTATTAACATTAGTTACAGCTAGAAGTGTTAAAGGTTTATTGGTCGGCACAGAGTCTGCTTCAAATTCATTACTATCTGCATCAGCTATTCCAATTCTTTCTATGTTATAAGCTATGTATTCCCCATCTAATATAGCTGTAATTTCTTTCGTTACAATGGGTTCTGTTCCTCGTTGAATTGAGAGTGAAATTTTTGTATTACTATTCGTAAATGTATAGTCAAGATAAGAATTGTCTGTCCCAAAACCTTCTTTAATTAAAGTCCCATCTATTGACCATTTAAAATTTATATCATCAATAGCATTAATATTTGTATCAGCTATTATAGTTAAAGGTTTATTTGCAGGAATTTTATCTAAAACATATTCATTAGAATCAGCATCAGCAATAACTAGTTTTTCTATTTTATAAGATAAGCTTTCTTCAGTTAATGGGACATCATGTGTACTGTAGTAACTCTTAATAGAATTTTGGCTGTTGATAAGATTTTTCCAGTTAATAGTATAAGTATTATATTCGCCTGATATATAAATATAATCTCCCTCGAAATAAGAAATCTTTGTCCCATTATTTCTTAAAGAAGTTCTCAATTCTAGTTTAATCTTTTTAGAATTATTTAGATTTAATATTATAAATTCATATTCATTTAATAAAAAAGCATAATTTTGATGTATTTGTAAAGATTTAAACATCTGATTCATTGTTCTTGGTACTTTAAAATCATTGATTATTTTTAAATCTTTAGGATTGCTTTTATCAATAGTTAAAAATTTGTAACCATCAGTAAATGAATACATAAGTGTATAGATATTATTATTTTGAATAGCTAGATTATATATATAGTTTAATTTTAAAGACTCTTTTATCATATATGTTTTTGAGGGATTTGAAATATCTATTATTCGTAGATATTTACCATATATATAAATATAATTATCTACTAATTTCATAGTACCATCAACTATATCAATTGTATTTATTTTTTTTGGTTTAGATAAGTCTGATATATCAATAATATCTAATTTATAAAGAGCATTACCTTCATTATCTGTTTCATGGTATTTGAGATATAGATAGTTATCTTTTATTTTAACAGAAGTAGATGTACTTGTGGTAATTACACTTTTTTTACTAAAATTTGAATCATTGGATAAATCATAAAGTGTAACATCTTTCCATCTACCAGAAAAAGCAAGTCTTTCTTTATTTATATCAGAACGATAAGAGTTTAGATTAGGTATATATTGTGAATATACTACACTAGGATTTTTAATGTTAGACATATTCATAATATTTAAAGTGTTATGTATATCAGAAGCATTCCCTGAATCTTTATTATCCCCTATAGAGAATATATGATTTATATCTTTTTTAAAAAAAGATATATTATGTATAATATTTTCAATATTTCCTTTTTGAGGATTACTAATATCAAAAATTTTCAAAAAGCTACTATCGAAATCTGTAGCAATTAAATAATTATTTTTGACTACGAATGAGTGAAGACTATAAAAACCTTTGTTATGAGTAGATACTAACCTTGGATTTAATGGATCACTAATTGAAAATGTTTGCATTGTTGTAGAACCTGAAGAGTCTCCACGAAATGAGGTGTAAAGATATTTATTATTTTGAAAGTTTACATAAGGTAGATGACTTTTTATCGTTTTCTTTAAAATAAATTTATTTGGATTTGAAATATCATATATATTAATATATTGTTTATCCTCCCAAGAAGCACTATATGCATAAAGATAATTTCCAACTATTATGAAATAATTAGCTTTTTCTATGGATAAAGATAGCTTTTTAATTTCAGTTTTATCTGATATATCATATCTAACGAGTGGATATCTATCTCCACCAGCAAATAGTGAGTCTCCTTTAATGTAAAATTCGCTACTAATAGAAATTTTATTTACTAATTTTGGATTTTTAGATTCTAAAATATCAACTATATATAGCTTGTTATCTTTTTGTATATAAGCATAGTTATCTATTACTTTTATTGTTTGAGAATTACTTTGACTTGCTTCAATTTCTAAAGTACTAATAATTTTTGACTTCTTAATATCAAAAATACTTAGACCTCCTGTGTGTGAAATATAGATTAGACTATTTTTAACTTTAATATCAAAAATGAAATTTTCAAAATTATTTATAATAAACTTTAAAAATATTGGCTTATTAATTATTGATATATCAATAGATACAATACTGTCACCACTTCCAATATAAGCGATATTACCTTCAATATCAAGTTTACCATATTCTTTACGTATATTGAAGTTATGAATAATTGTATGTATACCTACACTACACCCAATTTCCGTAGCCCCATCAGGACACTCTTGTGTTTCAGCAAAAAGATTTGAAGTAAATAAAAGATTAAAAAGAATAATCCAAACTAAAGAGAGTCGTTTAAAAAAGTGTTTATGGTACAAAATATAATCCTTCTATATTTTAATTAAATAGATGTTCAGAATTTACTTTGGTTAAACTTTGTAGATATAAATGAAAATATACTTGAAGTTGCTTTGTAAACAGTGTTCCCTATTTGAACTATTTTACTTTTATATTACTTAATACCTTAAGATAAGTAATAGAATAATTTATTTAAGAACATAATATGATTTATGTTAGCTCTAAATTTAAGTATTAAGAAACAATTTATGTTGTATATTTAAATTCGGGTAAAATAAAATCATTTAAGGAGTACAAAAAATGCAACATCAAGAAAATGATTTGTATAAACTTCTTTTAAATCATAATGATAGCCCCAAAGGAGCATACAATCATTCTGTATGGGAAGTTTACACTAAAGGTCAATTAGATTCAGATGCTATTTTGTTAACAAGCATACATGAGTCGATGCATAACCATCTTAATAATGGTACAGCCTATGGTTTGGTTTTGATTATTGTGGCTCATTTGAGTAGAGAGAATATGATTGAAAAAAAAGCTTTACTTAATATGGTAAAAATGTGCCGTACTTCACATGAAATCTTTGCTACCTACACAAGTTTGTTGATTCTTTCTCCCCAAGGGATTCAAAAAGAGATTATTGAAAAGAGTTATCCTTCTTACAAAAAATATCTTGACCAAGCCTCTTTTCTAATGAATGGTGTTAAGAAAAATCATCTTCAATACGCTCTTATTAATAGTTTTATTAGAGTCTGTTTTCAAAACCCTGAATTAGCAAACTATCTTAAAAATGATACGCTGTTAACTATTCCATATAAAGAGAGTCCAGATGCTAGGTTACGACTATTATCTAAATATCTTAATGAGACACGATTAAACAAATGGTTACAAAAGTTTGTTGACACCCATAAAACACCAAATGAAGCAAAAGCATTTATTGAGCTAGAAGATGACCTTAGTATTTTAGGGTCAGAATCAGTACAATTTAATCTTATGGGTCAATCATTATCAGATTTTATCTATGAAGAGATTAGATGTGACAAATCTGTTGGTTTTTCTACCATGTATGGAGATGAGCATTTGACTTTTTTTGATGACCTTTTAGTCTATGCAAATAACATTATGCCTATGGATTCAATAATAGTTGCAGATAAGGAGTATGATAAAATCAATGCTCTATCTCAACATGAATCAGAAGTGGTATTTTTTAATACAATGTTAAAAGATGCTATTGTTGTACCTTTCTCTGATTATCCTACTACGGCATGGAAGCAACTGTTGGTTGTAGCCGATGGAGAAGCATATATCTATATTGTTTCTCGTGTAACAGAACGTCTTTTAGAACAATATAACTTTAGTAAAGATGATGTTGAATGGTTAATAAAAAATCATTCTGAATTCATTACAGCCGTGTTAGTAAAGCAGATGGTAAAGGGTGTTGAAAAAATGGTCTTTTTAGTGTTTGATTCACCTGCTCAAATAGAATCTCTTTACGTTAGTGACTATTCAATGATTTGTAATTCGGCTATGATTCTATCTTCTGATAAACTTTGGGAGCAGTGGGGTCTTGTTCTTGAAAAATATACAGCTCACTCTTACTTATTTGATTTATCTCCTTCTGCTCATATTGAAAGGTCTATTGGCATGCATGATAAAGTTTTGTATAATAGCTTTCATCTTGAAGTAGAAAATGGAGAATATGCTTTTGTTATTCTTCTTGGAGAAGCTAAAGGGCAAAAAATGAATATTTTTTTCTTGCCATGTAGTGCTGTTATGTCTAATTTACTGTTGGAACATTTATCTAAACAAGGTAAATCTTTCTCACTTTTAAATTCAGAAAAAGATTTAAGTGATAATATGTTTTGGTTATTAAGAGTGCAGATGACAAGATTATTAGATGAATCACGTTTTGATTTTATGGCAGTAAAAAGTAAATATGCAGATAAAGGATTTGAAGATGGTAGATTTTAGACAATTAGATAAACAAGATAATAAAGAGATTACTCTAAGCAATGAAGATTTTTCTAAAATGATTGATTATTCAACATTTTCTACAGAAAATATAATTATTGATGAAGATATAAAATCTATTATTGAACAATCATTTCTATATTTGGTGGGACATCCAAAAGATGCTGAAGAGTTAGCTTTTGGTGAGAGTACATGGCAAGTGAAACTGTTTCCCAATATCGCAAAAATAGCAACAGTAACAGCAATTTTGAGTGGATTATTGTACTCTAGTGGGGTTGTACAATTAGCAGGACTCGCAGGAATGGTATTACCTGCTGTATTGCCTCTATTGATTGATATAGAGACCATTAAACTAAGTGTAAAAGACAATTATATATTGACTGAGATGCATCGACATAAGCGATTGATATATGAAGAGTTTGAACCTAAAGAGATATACAATAAACTTGATGCTGAGATAAAAGAGCAAATAAGTTTTAGTGAGTTTTTAGATATTTTAGAAGTTCTAAATTTAACAGGTCATGTAGATGCTTACCAAGATGGAAAAACATTTAAACTAAATGAAACTAAAGAGTTTAAATTGCAGATATTGTAGGTTGTTGGGATTTAGTCACTTTATATCCCATTTAGCTACTGGTTTACATAACATATATTCTATTGAAAATA
>Ga0256826_1002649_pt1 | contig 10842 bp, 8 predicted proteins | sample CV79metaG_FD_185975 | JGI IMG/M metagenome (GOLD analysis project Ga0256826, IMG submission 185975) | Hydrothermal vent microbial communities from East Pacific Rise, Pacific Ocean - CV79 | ecosystem: Environmental > Aquatic > Marine > Hydrothermal vents | place: Pacific Ocean: East Pacific Rise... | reverse complement strand
CAAATAGTGTTTCAGGAATACCAGGAGCTGGTACTAATTCACCTTTTGTAAGTGCTTTATATGCACGTACACGACCATCAACATCATCCGATTTAATAGTCAACATCTCTTTAAGAACAGCAGATGCCCCATAAGCTTCTAAAGCCCAAACTTCCATCTCTCCAAATCTTTGACCACCAAAGAGTGCCTTACCACCGACTGGTTGTTGTGTAACTAGAGAATATGGCCCAGTAGAACGTGCATGAATTTTCTCATCAACCAAGTGATGAAGTTTAAGAATATACATATAACCTACATTTACACGCTCTTTAATCTTTTCACCAGTTAAACCATTATAAACAACAGTTTTACCATCCGCATCCATTTTTGCAAGTTCAAATAATTTATCAAATTCTGCTTGATTTACACCTTCAAAAATTGGAGTAGCAAATCTAACACCACCTTTAGCCCAATCTCTTGCATATCCTAAGAATTTCTCATCACTCATATCACCGATAACTTTTACTGCATTCATCATTCCTGCAACATCAGCAATGGCAATCATACGTGAACGTAAATCATCAATAAAATCTTTCTGTTTAGTTTCAAACTGTTCTAAAATTTGATTTCCTAATTGACGACCAGCCATACCAAGATGCATCTCTAAAATTTGACCAATATTCATACGAGAAGGTACACCTAGAGGATTTAAACATACATCTACTGAACGTCCATCTTCCATATATGGCATATCAACTTCTGGAACTATAATAGAAACAATACCTTTATTTCCATGACGCCCAGCCATTTTATCACCAACTTTAAGTTGACGTTTTGTAGCTATATAAATTTTTACATATTTCACAACACCATTTGGTAAAATATCATCTTTTTCAAGAATTGTTAATTTTTCCTCATGCTCATCTCTAAAAATACGTTTCTGTTTCTGAAAATGATTTTTAGTTTTAGTATACTCATTTTGAATCTCTTCACTAAATGATTTTACAATTGCATTCATTGCAAAACGATTTACTTCTACTAAATCATCTGGATTAATTGTATCTCCAGCTTTATACTCATTTTCTCCAACTTTAATATCTGTTCTTAAAGATTCTCTTGTTAAAAGCTTTGCAACTCTTAACATCTCCTCTTTATCTATCATAAGAAGACGATCATAATGTTCACGCTCTAAATAATCACGTTCCTCTTTCTCTATCTCTAAAGCACGAGCATCTTTATCATAACCTTTTTTTGTAAAGATTTTAATATCAACAACTATACCCTCCATACTTGGTGGACAATAAAGTGATTTATTTACAACATGGCCAGCTTTTTCACCAAAAATTGCACGTAATAAACGCTCTTCAGGAGTTGGTTTTACTTCTCCTTTTGGAGAAACTTTACCAACTAAAATCATACCACCACTTACTTTAGTACCGATTTTAATAATACCACTATCATCAAGATGAGCTAACTCATCATCTCTAACATTTGGAATATCACGAGTAATCTCTTCAACACCATGTTTAAGTTCACGAGCTTCAACCTCTTTCTCATAAATATGAACTGATGTAAAAGCATCTTGACGAATTAAACGTTGAGAAATAACAATAGCATCTTCAAAGTTATAACCATTCCAAGGCATAAAAGCAACCATAGCATTCACACCAAGAGCAAGTTCACCTTGATCCATATTTGGACCATCTGCAATAATTTGACCTTTAGCTACCGATTCTCCAACTTTAACAATTGGCTTTTGAGTAAATGATGTGTTTTGATTTGTGCGAAGATTTTTTTGTAATGGATAATAATCTATATATATCTCTTCATCTTCTGTACCCATAACATAGATATGTTTTCCATCTACTTTTTCAATAATACCAGCACGTTCAGCCTTCACACACTCCCACGCATCACGAGCAACAAGTTTTTCAACACCTGTCCCTACCATTGGAGAGTTTGGTCTTAAAAGTGGTACTGCTTGACGTTGCATATTTGAACCCATTAAAGCACGGTTGGCATCATCGTGTTCAAGAAATGGAATAAGTGATGCAGCTACACCAACAACCATATGAGATGAAAGGTCAGCATATTCACACTCTTTTGGAGATTGTAATAAAATCTCTCCATCTTGTCTTATAGAAATTAATTCTTCAATAAACTGATTATCAGAGTTAAGTTTATTTGATGCAGCAGCTATTTTCTTACCCTCTTCTTGAGTAGCAGTTAAATAGATAACTTCATCTGTAATTAAACCATCTTTCATCACTTTATATGGAGCTTCAATAAAACCATGTTCATTTACTTTAGAGTATGTCGCAAGTGTATTAATAAGCCCAATATTTTGACCCTCTGGAGTCTCAATAGGACAGATACGACCATAGTGAGTAGGATGAACATCCCGTACTTCAAACCCAGCTCTTTCTTTAACAAGACCACCTTCACCTAAAGCTGATAAACGACGTTTGTGAGTAACTTCTGAAAGTGGATTTGTTTGGTCCATAAACTGAGAAAGTTGTCCACCAGAAAAGAATTCCATAATCGTAGATGTAATCATTTTAGAATTGATTAAATCATGAGGCATTAATTCAGCAATTGGTCCACTCATAGTTGCTAATTTATCACGAATAGCTTTTTGCATTTTTACAAGGCCATTATGTAATTCATTTCCTAAAAGTTCACCGATAGAGCGAATACGACGGTTCCCTAAATGGTCCCTATCATCTATATGACCCTGACCATTTTTAACTTTAATCACATATCTAACTGATTCAATAACATCTTCATGTGTTAAAACAGTAATATATTCAGGAATATTCATACCCAATTTATGATTCATTTTCATACGACCAACTTTTGTTAAATCATATCTTTCTGGGTCAAAAAATAGTTGATTTACAAATAGTTTTGCAGCTTCTTTAGTAACTGGTTCACCTGGACGCATAACTTTATAAATACGGATAGCTGATAAATCATTTTCATCTTCAATATCTTCTGTTTGTTTAAGAAGTTTTAATGAATCTGCATCTGCATTAAAAGCATTTATAATAGAACTATCTACACCTTCTGCTAAATCATTAGCTATTTTAAATTCAGTTACACCAATTTCAGCCATTTTTTTCAATTTAGCTTCATCTATATGTGACATAGTATCAAAAAGAACTTCACCTGTTTCAGGGTCAATTATAGCCTCTGCAAGATATCTATCTAATAAAGTTTCTGTTGGATATTCTACTTGTTTTAAACCATCATCTATTAATTTTTGTGCTTTTTTAGATGAAAGTCTTTTTCCAGCAGCAAGAATTAATTTACCTTTAGTATCAAATAAATCGTATGAAGTTCGTGAAGAATAATCCTTAGGATTAAAACTTATAGAAAAACTATTATCAATAATATTAATTGTTTGAATTGGATAAAAAAGTTTCAATATATCTTGTTTTGAATATCCTAATGCACGAAACATAATTGTCACAGGAACTTTACGACGTTTATTTATTCTCATATACAGAATATCTTTAGGGTCATATTCAAAATATAACCATGAACCACGATCAGGAATAATTTGACCTGTATAAATTAATTTATTTCCTGCTGTTGTTGATTCTTCCTCTTTAAAAATAACACCTGGAGAACGGTGAAGTTGATTTACAACAACTCTTTCAACACCATTGATAATAAATGATGTTCTATCCGTCATTAGTGGAATATCACGAACAAAAATACTTTGCTCTTTTATATCTTTAACACCAAGTTTTTCTTTGGTATTTTCATCTCTATCCCATATTACTAAGCGTGTTTTCATTCTTAATGAGATGGCATAAGTAAGACCACGTTCCATACATTCTCTAACTGTATATTTTGGTTTTCCTACTTCTGAACCAATATATTCAACAGTCAATCTATTTTGTGTATCGTGAATAGGAAAAACTGATTGAAATACATTTTCAATACCACTTGTTGATCTATCTTTCGCATCCAACATCAATAATTTATCATAAGAGTTTTGTTGTAATTGTAAAAGATTAGGAACTTCAATCTGTTGAGGAGTTTTAGAGAAGTCTACACGAAGACGATTTCCGGAGTATAAAGTGTTTAACATAGGCTAACCTCGATGAGTAATTGTATCAATTCAAGCGTCCTTGATTGATTTTATTGAGACTCTTTTAAGAGCTGAAATTTTATAGTGCTTATAAACGACATAAGGGCACTTTTATAAAAAGATTAAATCTTCTTATAAAAGCGCCCAAAAGATGGAGGGAAACCCCTCCTAATAGTTTTAGTTAAAAAATTATTTAACTTCTGCTACTGCACCAGCTGCTTCTAAAGCTGCTTTTGCTTCTTCAGCAGTTTCTTTATCTACACCCTCTTTGATTGTAGATGGTAACTCTTCACAAGCAGTTTTTGCTTCTTTAAGTCCTAAACCAGTTAAAGCACGAACAGCTTTAATAACACCGATTTTTTTAGCACCAACATCAGTTAATACTACATCAAATTCAGTTTTTTCAGCAGCAGCTTCACCAGCTACAGCACCACCAGCAACTGCAACAGGTTGTGCAGATACTTGAAATTTTTCTTCAAATTCTTTTACTAATTCAGAAAGTTCTAAAACAGAAAGTCCTGAGATATAATCTAATACGTCTTCTTTAGTTATTGCCATAATTTTTCTCCATTATGTATAATAGATATTATAAAAAATATCTATTTATGATTAAAAGCTATTATGCTTCCTCTTCGTTTTTTTGTCTAAGTGCGTCAAGACCAATTGTAAAGTTTGTGATTGGTGCCATCCAAGTAGCAGCAAGCATTGCAAGTAACTCATCACGTCCTGGAAGTTTAGCAAATGCTTCAACTTTCGCAGAATCAGCAACTTCACGATCAATATATGCTGATTTAATTACAAATTTCTCATTCTTTTTAGCGAATTCAGAAACTACTTTAGAAGTAGAGATAGAATCTTCACCCCAAACAAGAATGTTTGTATCTTTTAATTCAACACCTGTTAACTCAGCTTGTGAAAGTGCAATAGTTGCTAAAGTATTTTTAACAACTTGTACTTTTGTCTCTTTTTCAGCAGCAATATTTCTTAAACTTTCTAATTCAGAAACTGTTAAACCTTTGTAATCACAGAAGATTACAGATTGAGCAGTTTTAAATTCACTAGAAAGTACTTCAATAATTTCAGCTTTTTGTGTTTTTGTCATAGAATTTTCTCCTTTCCAGACAACACTTCAAACAGGAAAATTAAGCTTTACAGCTCCCGTTATCTTTAGTCCATAAAATGCAGTTACCAAAGTAGTAACTTTAAAGTGTCCTATAAATAGGACACTAAAAATTACTAATTTTTATTTAATATCAGCTAATTCAAGAAGATCAAGTTTTACAGCAGGACTCATAGTTAATGAGATAGCAGCATTTTGAATATAACGCCCTTTTGCTGATGCTGGTTTCTGTTTATTAATAGCAACAATAAAAGATTTTAAATTTTCTTCTATTTTATTTACATCAAAACTAACTTTACCAATACCTGCATGAATATTACCTTTTTTATCAACTCTAAATGCTACTTGACCACCTTTAACATTGTTAACAGCAGTTGCAACATCTGGTGTTACAGTTCCAGTCTTAGGATTCGGCATTAAACCTTTTGGCCCTAAAATACGACCAATTTGACCAACAAGACCCATACAATCTGGTGCAGCAACAACTACATCAAAATTGAAAATTCCTTGTTTAATATCTGCTACTAAATCATCAGTACCAACAATATCAGCACCAGCTGCTCTAGCTTCATCAGCTTTAACACCCTTAGCAAATACAGCAACACGTACTGTTTTACCTGTTCCATGAGGAAGTACAATCGCACCACGAACCATTTGGTCAGCATGACGAGGATCCACATTTAAATTCATTGCAATTTCAACAGTTTCGTCAAATTTTGCACTTTTTAAATCTTTTATTAAAACAGTTGCATCTGTAACACTATATGCTTTTTTTGCATCAATTTTTTCTACTAATTGTTTATATCTTTTGCTCATTATCAAATTCTCCTATAAATTCTTCCACATTATTTTAAATCATTGTGGTTTATGATTGATTTTAAAATCTTAATCTACGATTTCAATACCCATTGAACGAGCTGTACCAGCTAAGGTATTAGCCGCCATATCTTTATCATTTGTATTTAAGTCAGCAATTTTTGCTTCAACTACTTCCATGAGTTGTGCACGAGTAAGTTTTCCAACTTTATTTTTAAGTGGATTATCCGTACCTTTTTTAAGATTAGCAGCTTTCATAAGAAGAGCAGATGCTGGTGGTTGTTTAGTAATAAAAGAAAAACTTCTATCTGTATAAACAGTAATTACAACAGGAACTTTAAAACCCATTTTATCTTTTGTTTTTTCATTAAATGCTTTAGTGAATTCCATGATATTAACACCACGTTGTCCTAATGCTGGTCCTACTGGTGGTGCAGGGTTTGCTTTACCAGCATCAATATGTAACTTAATATAATCCATAACTTTTTTTGCCATGTTTTTTCCTTTTAATTAAATTTAAAGTATCTTTTCAACTTGTGTATATGAAATATCAACTGGTGTAGCTCTACCAAAAATTGAAACATTCAATTTAAGAGTACCATGTTCTAAATCATATTCATCTACAATTGCTGTAAAATTTGCAAATGCTCCATCAATAATACGAACCATCTCTCCGTTATCAAAAAATACTTTTGGTTTTGGTGCAGCACGATTATTAATTCTATCTAAGATAACATTTATATCATGTTCACTTAATGGTGTTGGGATATTAGATTCACCAATAAAACCAGACACTTTAGGTATAGATTGAATAAGATGCTGAATTTCAGTATTTAAATCTATTTTTGCAAATACATATCCTGAATAAAGCGATCTTTCCGTAACTTTCTTTTTACCGTCTTTCACTTCAATAACATCCTCAGTTGGAACAATAACTTCTGTTATCGATTCCTGAAGACCCATCTCTTCTATCATGTTAAAGATTGCATCTCTAACCATTCTATCACTTCCATAAGTTTGAATAGAATACCATTGGTGAGCCATTTTTTCCCCTTAACCTAAGATTGCAGACATAATTGATGACATAAATAGATCAACTAAAGCTAAAAATGTAGCAACAACACTTACAACTATTATTACTGCGATATAAGCCTGTTTCACTTGACCTTGAGTAGGAAAAATTACTTTAGTTAATTCTAATTTAGCGTTTTTAAAATGTGTGTTTAAATTCATTATTGTATTTCCTAAAGTAGCATTTATTATAAATAAAACTCTAAAGTTTCAGTCATAATAAATCTATATGGCAGGCGTGGAGGGACTCGAACCCCCAGCACCCGGATTTGGAATCCGGTGCTCTACCATTGGAGCTACACGCCTAAATAATTGATTAGCCAAAAGGCTAATCAAAAAACAAAACTGAAATTACAGTTTCATCTCTTTATGTATTGTATGTTCTCTACAAAACTTACAATATTTTCTTACTGAAAATTTTTCAGTATGAGTTTTTTTATTTTTAGTTGTATGATAATTACGTCTAGTACATTTCTCACAACCTAAGTGAACTGCTTCTCTCATATTATTCCAACCTTTAAAGGATTAAACAAATCGCAAAAGCGATCTATTTAACAATCTCTGCAACAACACCAGCACCAACAGTTCTACCACCTTCACGGATAGCGAAATTAGTACCTTTTTCCATTGCAATTGGGTGAATTAATTCAGCAGTAATACTTACATTATCACCTGGCATAACCATCTCTGTACCTTCTGGTAAAGTGATTGCACCTGTAACATCAGTAGTACGAACATAAAATTGAGGACGGTAACCATTAAAGAATGGAGTATGACGACCACCTTCATCTTTACTTAGTACATAGATTTCAGCTGTAAAAGTTGTATGAGGAGTAATAGTACCTGGCTTACAAAGAACTTGTCCACGCTCAACATCATCTTTACCTATACCACGAACAAGAACACCACAGTTATCACCTGCTTCACCTTGATCCATCTCTTTACGGAACATTTCAACACCAGTTACAGTAGTAGCTTGAGTATCTTTTATACCTACAATTTCTACTGGTTCACCAACTTTGATAACACCACGTTCAATTCTACCAGTAACAACAGTACCACGACCAGAAATTGAGAATACATCTTCAACTGGCATTAAGAAATCTTTATCAGTTTCACGTGTTGGTTCTGGAATATATTCATCAACAGTAGCCATAAGTGCTATGATTTTATCAGACCATTCACCAAGAGTACCAGTTTTTGCTTCTTCAAGTGCTTTAAGTGCTGAACCTGCAGTAATTGGAGTGTCATCACCTGGGAAATCATAAAGGTCAAGAAGTTCACGAATTTCCATTTCAACTAATTCCATTAACTCTTCATCATCAACCATATCTTCTTTGTTCATAAAAACAACGATATATGGAACACCAACTTGTTTAGAAAGAAGGATATGCTCACGAGTTTGTGGCATAGGACCATCAGCAGCAGAAACAACTAAAATAGCACCATCCATTTGAGCAGCACCTGTAATCATGTTCTTAACATAATCCGCGTGACCTGGACAATCAACGTGTGCATAGTGACGACCATCAGTTTCATACTCAACATGTGAAGTAGCGATAGTAATACCACGTTCTCTTTCTTCTGGAGCATTATCGATTTGATCATAATCCATAAGTGCAGCGCCATTTGTTACTGCTAATACTGCAGTAATCGCAGCTGTTAATGTTGTTTTACCATGATCAACGTGACCAATAGTACCAATGTTTACATGCGGTTTGTTACGTTCAAACTTTTCTTTTGCCATAGTGTCCTCCGACTTTATATATGAATTGAAATGGTATTATACCCAAAAATCATTCAGTTATTTCTTAAATATATACAAGTAAGCAATCAATGAATATTTTTTTATATTTAAATATTAGTATAGGTGATTAGATAACTAATTAAAGTTAAATGAAGTAGATAAAAAATTATACTTCAGCTTCCAAAATGATTCAAATGGAGCGGGAGACGAGATTCGAACTCGCGACACCCTGCTTGGAAGGCAGGAACTCTAGCCACTGAGTTACTCCCGCATTTGAAAAAGTGGTGGTGAGAAGAGGAGTCGAACCTCTGAACCCGTAGGGAGCGGATTTACAGTCCGCCGTCGTTGGCCACTTGACTATCTCACCATCATTAATTTGGTCTAGCACTGTTTCTAATATACAAAATCAATGGTGCCGACACGAGGATTTGAACCCCGGGCCTGCTGATTACAAATCAGCTGCTCTAGCCAACTGAGCTATGTCGGCATTGATTATTGATACCGAAATTATAGTATAAAATAATTTGAATGTCAAGTTTTTTTCTAAAATTTTATAAATTCTCCATCTTTTAACACTTTAGAGTCCCATTTATCGCTATATTCCTCTATCTCTTTTTTTATTTTCTTTAAAAATGCAGGTTTAATATGATTAATATATAAATTTACATCCTCTTTTTCTAACCTTTCTAATTGACTAAAGAGTAATTTCGGTGTAAGATGTTTAGAATCTTTTGCTAACTGCTCCATATCTGATGGAAAAGAACATTCTAATACCATAGATTTAATAGTTTTATCATTCTCTAACTCAAGTATTACATTTTCAAGAGAATATGTATCTGCACTAATTAAAATGGAAGTTTTATCTTTTGTATAGATATAACCACAACTAGGTACAGTATGATCTGTCTTAAAAGCTTTTATATATTCATTTTCCCCAATTGAATATTGTATACCTAATTCTATTTCTGTATATTTTAATGTCATCTCTTTTAAATTTAACATAGAAATATTAGAAAAATCTGGCCATATTAAATCATTAAAAAAATGTTTTTTTAATGCTTGAATTGTAGCTGGTAAACCAAAAATATTTAAACTCTTTTTGCGTAATGCAAAATAATTATCTAAAATATATGCTATATCATGAATATGGTCTAAATGAGAATGTGTCAACCAAATATTTTCAATATCAGCTGATGCTTTTTCTAATGGTTTTAAAAGATTTCCTGCATCTATAACATTTGTACTATTAAGATAAAAGGAACTTGTTTCAAAACCATTAGCTTTACTACCATATGCTCCTAGTACAGTTATCTGATTTTTTCTATTATCTTCTACTATTTTTTTTTCATAATAATTATCTTGGAATTTATCTCGAATAGCTAAAAATTTATCTCTATTATCAAAAAATAAATCTACTAAATGAGGATCAAAATGCTCTCCTCTCTCCTCTTCTAACAATTTAAATATTCTTTCATCACTCCATGCTTTTTTATACACTCTATCTGAACCTAAAGCATCAAAAACATCAGCAATAGCTGTAATTCGACCATATATATGTATATCTTCCGCTTTTAACCCTTGAGGATATCCTGTACCATTCCATTTTTCATGATGTTGATAGGCAACAATAGAAGCAGCTTTTAAAAGAGGTCTTTCAGAATTTTTAATCATCTGATAGCCAAGTTCTGCATGAGTATTCATAATTTCTCTTTCCTCTACATCAAAACGACCTGGTTTTTTCAATATTGCATCTGGAATAGCAATTTTTCCTATGTCATGCATTGGACTTGCTTGTTTTAATAGTTCAGCTTCTTCACTATCTAACCCATACAATAAAGCCATTAATTCTGAATATTCAGATACACGTTTTACATGATTTCCCGTTTCTTTACTTCTACTTTCACCAATAGCCCCCATAGTAAAAACAACCTCTCTTTGAGTATCAACTATTTCCTGCCCTAGTTGAGCTGATATTAAAGTTTCCGCTGCATAGGTACTAGCTAACATTAA
>Ga0256826_1002648_pt1 | contig 10844 bp, 7 predicted proteins | sample CV79metaG_FD_185975 | JGI IMG/M metagenome (GOLD analysis project Ga0256826, IMG submission 185975) | Hydrothermal vent microbial communities from East Pacific Rise, Pacific Ocean - CV79 | ecosystem: Environmental > Aquatic > Marine > Hydrothermal vents | place: Pacific Ocean: East Pacific Rise... | reverse complement strand
GTGTCAGCCAAATCTGCACGCAGGCACTTACCGTTCCACTGGCACTTGTGCTTCTGGGATTTCTTGTATGGTTCTTCAAATCATCCAGAAAAGGCTTACAGCTGCGATCAGTCGGAGAAAACCCGGCAGCAGCATTCTCCAGAGGACTAAATCCAAACAGGATCCAGATGCTGGCTGTTCTTGGTGGTTCGTTTCTGGTGGGAATTGGAGGAGCTGCCTATTCTCTTTCCCTAAAACCTGGCTGGGGCAGACCTCAGGGAGCAGAAGGAATCGGCTGGATTGCACTTGCCCTTGTTATTTTCGGTAGCTGGCAGCCTATGCGGATAGCCGCTGGAGCTATGCTCTTTGCTTTTTTACAGGTGTGTGGAATCAGTTTACAAAATATGTTTCCAACTATCCCCTCCCAGGTATTTCAAACAGCTCCCTTTCCACTGATGATTTTCACCCTGATTTTTATGCATTACTCCACCAGGAAAAGTCGTGCCCATGGTGAAGTCGCCAGCAGTCTGCAGAAGTGGCTTGGTATTCTTTTTATGTCCCGTGCACCTAAGTCCCTTGGAAAAAGCTACCGACAGGAGTAAACAGAAGAGAACAGTGGCATTCGTTTTTTCCTGCGTTGAGGAAAATGGATATTTACTCCTGCAGCAGACAGTACCCTTGTTTTTTAAATGGACAGACTGCTGCAACTGAAACAGGGTGGTTTGAAGCCAGGCCACTATTGCATAAGGGAAAAGAATAAATAATTACTGGGAGGATCACATTATTTTTTTTAGCACTGAAGGATGTCTTGAAAAATATCAACCATCAAGATTAACACCCTCCAGACCAATAATCAGCAATTCGGCTTTTTTTGCATTGAAGAGATAAACATAGGCCAGGGAAACCTATTCGCCCCATTCTGATAATACCTGAATTCGTATAATAAGGCCACCCCCCTTGGAAGGGCAGACATCCTTACTCCGTTGTTCTTTGCTTTTTCAAGGTTCGTATGGGAGGTAAAGCCTCCGTCAAACGCTGTCTTTAACGGATAACAACCGTATGTCTCATCCTGCCTGTCCAGCATCATCCCGGTTAATTCTGAATCAGCCGGATTGCCTTTAAAAACCACACAATCAAGAATCAAATTTGAAGCCCCACCAGGCAATTCTCTCTTTGCCTCAACCATAAGTCTGGTAAGAACCCGTACTGAGTCCACAAGTAATTCTGAGTCGTAAGGGGTATGAATATTAGATTCGACCACTGTGCAGTCAACTCTGATTCTGCAAAAAAGGGCTATAGGCCCGGGATTCAGCCAAGTGGAACGCCAGTTCCCGATAATTGTATCTTTCTGCCTGCTTTATTATCGCAGCCCGAATAACCTGCTCAGCAGTCATACCTTTTGCCCCGATTTCGTTATTTGCTATACCAATATCTTGTAAGGCCAATTCGTATATGCTATTGTTATGATCGGGTATTTCACTGATCTTTGACAACTCTTTCGCCTTGGGGTGGTCCTCAGTTGCCCCTGCTAGAGGAAGCTGTTGATGGCGTTTTTTTGTTGTTTTATCAAATAGATCCGACCTCACGGACAGACACTATCTTGCTTGTGTCGATAACCTCGGCGGCTTGTATTGCACCTGTATTTCTCGAAGAATAGTGTTTTAAGAACGATCTCTTGCTCGTGCAATTTTATTGATGGAAATCTTCATTTTGAGCGTTGTTTCTGTAGAGTATCTTTCTGTATGGCTTAGGTGTTGATAACTCATTTGTAACTTCCGAAAAATTGTCTGGGAGCTTTTTTCCAGAATACAACTCAGTCTTGTTTTACTCAAAAGTGTTATAGTTTCAGCTACCTTCAGAGGTTATGCACTTATAATACGAATTCAGGCATTAACATTAGGATACCTGGGAATTACGCTAAATGGTTGCGCTGATTTTGAAATTAAAATTTTTTCTTCATGATACGCTTCTGGTGAAATGATGACAATGTACTACATTAACTTTGCCTTGATACTGCTCGTTGCATTGCTCTTTTTCAAAATCCGTTCCTCCAAAAAAAAGTCGCCTGTAAATGTCCTTTCCCCCTCCCCCTTCAAAATTTCACCGGATGACACTATCTGGAAAACCATATTGCAGCTTACCAAGCCAGGCGCACTCCCCCATGACTGGTGCCACTGCTTCAATCAGATAAACAATGATTTATGCCTGGCTCTTGAAGCTGACGAACTTTTCCTGCTGAAAAATAACATATTAATTGATCGGATTATAGCAGAAAAAAGAGATGAACAGACACCTCTGCATGATCATAACTGGATCCTTTCCGTCCCCACTTGGATGAACCTGCTGCAGGAAGGGCACTTTATTCACAGCACCACTGAGGACTTTGAATTGGAAGAGGAGATAGTCCTCAGACTCGCCGGCGTAAAAGTACTTCTTCTCATACCGCTTATTGCTGATAAAGACCTCCTGGGCTGCATCGGAATCTGTAAACATAGCGACGTAACCCTGTTTAACCAACAGCAGATAAACAGCCTGCGTTTTATCTCCAACATCCTGACCATGGCAATAGGCAATCAACAGAATCGTTCTGAAATAGACCGCCTGGTAACTGTGGTTGAACAGTCATCGGATTGCATAATTATTACCAATACCAGTGGCACTATTCTATATGCCAATTCGGCATGCAAAACGGTTACCGGTTTTTCACCTGCTGAAATAATGTACCGTCCAATCAAAAATCTCTACCGCTCTTCCATGCGTAAAAATCTGTGGCAACGTATAAAAGTCCCTTTACGAGATGGTACCGAGTGGAGCGGACAATTTGCCAATTACCGCAAAGACAACTCTCTATACCAGGAAAAAATACAGATTTCCCCTGTTTACGATCATCACGGTAAAGTTGCAAATCAAGTGATTATTAAACGTGATATTACGGAAGAAAAACGACTCGAATCAATAGCTGAAGCTGCAAATCTCATGGATAATATTGGTTTTATTTTCTCCAGTATCAGACATGAACTTGGTAACCCAATAAATTCAATTAAAGTTTCTCTTTCTGTTCTTGAATCCAATCTGGATACTTACGACCACAAAGATATTAAACGTTTTATTCATCGCAGCCTGTCTGATATTAGTCGGGTGGAATTTTTACTGAAAACATTGAAAAACTTTTCTGTCTTTGAACGTCCCGACATCACGGAGACGGACATGCGCACCTTACTCAACAAACTGATTCAACTTACAGAAAAAGAACTCGCAGCACAATATGTGATGGTGGCAACAGATATCCCGGAAGAACCGCTGGTTGGCATGCTTGATCCACGAGCCTTCCTGCAAGTGCTGCTCAATCTCATAACTAATGCAGTGGCCGCTATGCAGGAAACTGAAAATAAAACCCTAATTCTTTCCATGGCAAGAAAGCAGGAAAATCAAATCATCTTTGTCGTGGAAGACAATGGCTGCGGTATGGATGAAGAAGGGTTACGAAATCTGTTTCGTCCATTTTTCACCACCAAACAGGAAGGAACAGGACTTGGACTTGTTATTGTCAAGAAAATGCTCTCAAAAATGAATTGTTCCATCACCGCCAGTTCAAAAAAAGAAAGCGGAACCCGTATGGAAATTGTAATACCAGCAGGTTGAGACCTGCTTTTACTGGACAATGCCAGGCCTGCCATGGTAGAAGTGAAAAATTATAACTGATAATTCACGAGGAGAAAGGTTTTATGAAAAGAATTCTTATCGTTGATGACGACATAAGTTTCCTACACAGTCTGATCGATGGCTTTAAGGCTTACGAGGATAAATTCAGCATAGTCACAGCCGGAAATGGTATTGAAGCTATGGAGTGCCTGGTGCGACAGGAGATCAATCTTGTTCTTACAGATCTTAAAATGCCAAGAATGGATGGTTTCGAGCTGGTTGCTCATTTAAGCCGGACATATTCAGAAATTCCGGTGATTGTTATGACCGCTTTCGGCACTCCGGAAATGGGAGACAATTTAAGAGAAATGGGAACTTTTCAATATATTGAAAAACCCATTGATTTTACTCTACTTGTTGACAAAATTCTACATGGACTTGCTGGTTCTTCAAAGGGTTTTATCACAGGCGTATCCCTCTCCTCATTTCTGCAACTTCTGGAACTGGACAAAAAAAGCTGCACCCTCACCATCACTGCCGGGAATAAAAAAGGTATCATGTTTTTCCGGGATGGGGTTCTTCTTGATGCAGCTTACAACAATCTCCATGCCAGTGAAGCTGCCTTTGAAATTGTCAGCTGGAAAAATGTTGGAATTTCAATTGATAACCGCTGTTCTATTACAGAAGAAAAGATATCAGCCTCATTAGGATTCATCCTTCTGGAAGGCAGTCGCCGCAAAGATGAAAGTGACGACATCGCAAGGAAATCATCTCCTCCAGGAGAACAGAGTCCCATGGGATCGCTGGATTCTCTGAACATGGAAGACCTTGAGCTTGATTTATCCGCAAAAAAAGCTCCGCCTCCTGCTGGCACACTATCAACACTTGCGGCCCCTATACCGACGCAAACACAAGCACAACCACCGGTATCAGATGCAGTAGCGAGAAATCCTGTTCTCGCACAGTTTATAACACTGCTGAGTTCATTCCCGGAAATTGAAAGTGCTACCGTCTGCACAAAAAGTGGCACCGTTTTACACCAGACTGGAGACGGAACTGACAATGTGGCAAACTTCATTACCTATGTAGCTGTTGCCACAGAACAGATTGAAATCACCGTTGGTGCTTCCGAGCAGCAATACGCCACCTTCACCTTGGATAATGGCTCCAAACTCATTGTCCTTTGCGGATCTGAGGTTATTGTTGGTCTGAGAGTTGGCAGTTCCGTATTTCCGGCACCTATTGCAGATGGATTACGGCCGATACTCAGCAGGATAAGCCTCGTATCCTGAGAAACAATTTAACAGATCGCTAAAGAAGATGACGTGGTTTTTTCGACGCCATAAAAAAAAGGAAGGTTGCAATGGACTCACTACTTCAAGAAATAAACATGCTTCCCGGTGTTCTTGGTTGTTTTGTGTATGGAAAAAATCAACAAATTATCGGCAGTAAAATGCCTCCGGTTTTTAAAGAACATGCCATTCAAACCATCGGCAATCTCCTGGCACGTACTATCCAGATGGGCAATATGATACAGATGCGTTTTGCGGACATTGAAATAAAGTACAACGAGTCACTGCTGGTTATAAATCCATTGGCAAATGGTTCCTTGCTTGTCAGTATCTGCGCCCCCACGACCAACAAATCCCTTGTCAGCATGACAACAGGGATGCTGGCCAAAGATATCCAGACATTTATGGTAAAGGGTGGCACACCTGTTTCCCGTGTGCCACCATCTGTTCCCCCTCAACCATCGACTCCTTCTGGTGACAGTCAGTCCGTCGCGATGCAGCAAAGTGCTCCCCCGCCCTCACATCCAAAAGAGGCAGAAATAGGGGCTGACCTGGCTCCAATCCTTGAAAAGGTTAAAGACGCGCTGGCCTTATCTATTGGTCCAATTGCGGCACCGGTCATGAAGGACACCATTGAAACATGGGCACAGGAAAGTACACCTTCAATAAATAATCTGCAAATTCTTGCCAGACTATTGTGCGATGAAATTAATGACACTGCTCTGGAAAAAGAGTTTATGACTGAACTGAATACTATTCTCAGATAGTAGCTGAGCAACTCCCACAAATTACGACACCTTGCAGGAACCCAACCATCTAAACAATTGAAGGCCAAGGAACTGTCCGCAAATAACTCGAACATCTGGCATCCAGAACAAAAAAAGCCCCCTGCATTGCTGCAGGGGGCTTTTTGGTGAGTCTTACATCACTCTATTTACCGGCACATCGTTTCAGCAGCTTGGCGGTACTGATCCGCAAACGATCAATGGCTTTAGCCAGATCACCAATCTCATCTTTACTCTGTACCCCAATATCCTCATCCAGCTCCTTCCCAAGACTGATCTGAGTGGTTTTCTGCTGCAGTTTCGCAAGAGGCGCTACCACACCACGACTGAGGAACAGCCAAATCACGCCCATAAGCACAACTATACCTCCGGCCCCCATACCAAACAGCGTTAAAGCTGATTTTTTCGCCACAGCCATGGCAGCATCCATTGGTACATAAACAATAGAAGTTGAAACGATCTGCCCTTTACGCCAGTCGTACCCGGCTTCTGTTCCATAAATCTCGATTTGATCTTTAGGAGCTTCTTCAGGGGTTCCATGACAACGCAAACACTTTTCACCCACTTTAATTGGTGTGGCAAAGTAATAAAACTGCTCGCCTTTCTTCTCCACTAGCCCTTCTTTATTCTTTATTTTTTTATTCTCACTAAACTCTTTAATCAAGGCAAGTTCTTCAGTATCTGCCTTATTCGGAGGATAGAGTGGATCAATGGTAGCCTGTTTAAAATCATAACCGGGAAAACGTTTTTCAAAAATTTCCCACATACCGCGGACCATAACAAAACCGGACATAATTTCAGGATAAAAGCGATCTTCTTCCACGAGCTCAAGAACTATAGGACGCTGATTTTTCTTAAAATACATCCTCGAAGAATGGATCAAATTAAACACAATCGCACCCTGTTTCTTGGCATCGACCATGGCATTGTTCACACTGAATGTGTAACTTGCATAGGCAAGAGCCAGCATGGCAACTAAACTGAGAACTCCAATAACAACAATAAAACGAATCCTGATACTCATCTCTTCTCCTTTTTCATTCGGGATTACTTTGAAAAACAGCATATGAAAAATCCTGCCATCTCTCCATCTCCAACACATCCTGCATCACTGTTAAGAGTGCTATCTCATGGTTCCATCCCAAATAACTTCGTATTCTAAGGCGCAATAGAAACGTTTCCCTGAATACTCACCTTACACCTCATAATTACGAAGTTATTGTTGAATGAGCCCTTAAGCAAATACTATTTGTCTTGTTCTAATTACATCTTCATTGGCCTCGAGTTCTGCCACCAGCTTCTCCTCAATGGCCGATTCCAAATCGATGATATTGTAGCCCACAGTACCATTGGATTCATTTTTAAAACTGACAATATTAATACCATAATTCCCTATAATATTGGTGGCAAAACCGATCATTCCCGGAACATCTTTATTGATAATAATCAGCCGGGTATGAACCGTTGAGGCCGGAGTCGATTCAATATTGGGAAAATTCACACTATGAGTGATATTACCATAGCGAAGATAGGAAGATAATTCTCCCACGGCCATGCGAGAGCAGTTTCCTTCAGACTCGGCGGTTGATGCTCCAAGGTGCGGTGTTGTGAGAATTTTAGGATGGCCAAGCACGCCGGGTGTGGGAAAATCGGAGATAAATGCTTCCAGATATCCTGAATCAAGTGCATCCAGCACAGCCTGTTCTTCAACAATCGGCCCCCTGGCATAGTTCACCAGGATGGCACCCGGCTTCATTTTGCCAATAAAATCCGCATCCACCATTCCCTTTGTTTTTTCATTTACAGGTAAATGGAGACTGACTATATCTGCCTGGGACAAAGTATCCCGCATAGCGCGGGTAATGGTGACTTCAGGTAACAAATTATGGATATTATCAAGACTTGGAAAAGGATCAAAACCATAAACACGCATATATCGCTGAATACCACCATTGGCAAGCCTGACGCCAATCTGTCCAAGCCCGATCACACCCAGAGTTTTTCCAGCAATTTCTACACCACGAAATGCTGCTTTTCGCTGTTCCACTTCGCCATTCACTTCCCCGGACGGAACATCAGCAAGAGAGTCACAAAAGGCTATCCCCTTATAAATATTTCTCAACCAGATACCAATCATGGGAAAGACAAGATCTACGACGGCATTGGCATTGGCTCCGGGGGTATTAAAGATACAAATCCCTTTTTCTGTAGCCCGGTCTACGGTGATATTATTCACTCCTGCTCCTGCCCGGGCAAGCCCCAGCAGCGAGGGATAATCGTTTACATCTACCTGTGAGCTGCGAACAATAATACCCTCTGGATCGTTCTCATCCGGATCCACAGTGAAGCCGTCGCCCAACTGTCCCAATCCTTCCGCAGCAATGGCATTGATAGTTTTAATACGAAATGATGACATATTTCCTCCAAAATGCACTATACGTAATTGTTCGTGCCTGTTTCATTATAAGTAATGCATTTGTAACGCATTACGCTTTTTAACTCAAATCCTTTTTAATTTTACGCTCTTCAGGCTGGAAGTAACACACAGTTCTGTAATCGCTCAAGGGATTTTTCCCGGCTGAGTAAAAAGGCCAGACAGCCATTTTCGTTGTTGGCAAAGCCAAGTTGCTGCATGCTTTCCTGAGAAAACTGGTGAAAAACAGTCTGTTTAAAAAAGCGATTCCGCTCTTTTCTGGTATACAAGCCTTCGATTACTTCGGGGAGTTGCTGATACAATTGATCCCGCAAATTCCGTTTTGTATCATGGGATGCACCAAGCACAGAGGGAAGATTTTTCTGCCCGCAACGCAGCCAGTCGTAGATGAGAAACTCCTGAATTATTCTTTTATCCTGCCGCGTAACAACAGCCTCCACTATAATTGAGCAGAGAAGCTCCTGGGTGGCAGCAAGCTGAAACAAATTTTTTTCCAAAGATACCTGAAGAAGCAATTTGAAAAACAGGGTTATATCTTCTTTTTTATGGCGAAGGTAGTCCCAAAGAGAAGGGAAGTAACGATTATTGCAAAATTTTTCCACACATTCCGAGAACCAGTAGAGCTGCTGCAGGGTTCCTCCATCAAGCCATTTATTGGCAAGTATTGCATAGGGAGGAACAGCACAGTGGACATACTCATATTTCTGTGCATCCCGACTGATGGCGGTATCAGGAAGTATTTTCAGAAGTCCCATCTGAATATAATGGGGAGCCATGGCGAAAATATCTGCAAAAGAATGCAGGTAACTCTCCTCTGTTTCAAAAGGGAGTCCCAGGATAAGATCTGCATGAAGATGAATATTAGCCATTGCTGCCAGGCGTGATACTGTAGCATGGGCAATAGCAGGATCTATTTTACGATTGATAGCCGCAAGTGTTGGCTGGTGGGTGGATTGAATACCGATCTCAAACTGAAACCGTCCCGGAGGAACAGTGGCCAGAAAATCGAACATCTCTTCACTGATACGATCCGGCGCAATTTCAAAATGAAACAGGGTATCCCCTTCGTAGGTGAGAACCAGTTGCCAGAGCGCAAGAGCACGCTCCGGCAGATCGTTAAATGTTCGATCCACAAAACGGAGTACCTTAGGAGTATGAGCCATGATCTGATCTAACTCTGTTTGCACCTGCTTATATTTTTTGTGCAATGTCCCGTTTTCGGCAGAAGAAAGGCAATAACTACAGGAAAAAGGGCAGCCCCTGGAACTTTCATAATAAATATTTCGATTTTCCAGATGGCTGCTAAAATCGGACTCCCTGTAGGGCGATTTGAATCTGTCCCCACGATCACCCATATGAAAAAATGCCCCTCCGTATTCAGGTTCAAGACTCGAATGGGTTAAATCCTCATAGAACTTATCACCAACAGCTTCAATGGCTCCATGCACAACGGTGCACTGTTCCTTCCCGCAATGAGTAAAAACCACTTCTGCCTGAGGGCCTCCCACCACCAGCAGAGAGGAGGGCATAAGAGCATGTAAATCACTGATTAATTTCTCCACCCGCACTGAATTCCAGACGGCTGTAGTAAAGAAAATGGCATCGGGACAGCCTTCACTTATACGCAGCACAACCTCATAGTAAGGATCCCGGATAGTGAACTGGAGTATTTCGGTATTCACCTCAGGACAGCGATCCTCAAGTTCATTTCGCACATGAAACAACGGCAGAGAAGAGTGGGTATAACGACCATTTATGGCAACAAGTTTACAATACATAAGATAGAATAAAATTTTCCATGGGGAAGCGGGAATGATATGGTACATTACCCGCTGATTACTTTTTCATAAACACATACCATAGCACACTCTTAACCACGGAGAAAGATGTGAGACTTCTGTTATTTATATTTATCAGTTTATATGCAACCGTTTGCCATGCCACCCCAAGCAAGTTTCACCTAGACATCCATTTTAATGCAGACTTGAAAACACTGGAAGGAAAAGCAACAATCACTTTTCCTGCCGGAGAACCGTGGCAATTACTGACTCCCGGACTGAAAATAAAACAGATACAAGTCCAGGAGGGAGAACAGCAGCCATTCAACCTCCCGGTACCAATAGGAGACAGCATTGCCATGTATGGAACTAAGCAGAAACAGCAGGTTACGATGGTCTATTCCTTCACTCCCCCGCCTGGCGATTATAACAATCTTATCGGCTCTGCAGGAATCGCCCTTACCTCCGGCTGGCACCCCATTCCGGATCGGGATATGATCTATTCTCTTGCCTGCTCCCTGCCCGAAGGTTTTACCGCAATCAGCGAGCCTCTTGACAACGCCTTTTCCCAACCGGTACGCACCATTCACCTTGCTGCCGGACCATATGTGATACAAACTGAAGAATTTCGGGACGATCTACTTCTCTCAACCTGGTTTTTCAAGGAGGATCAAGACCTTAGCAAGGGGTACCTGGCAGCCGCAAAAGAGTACCTGATTCACTACGAACGTGAAATCGGAAAATTTCCCTACGAAAGATATGGTATTGTTGCCAATCGCCTGCCCAGCGGCTTCGGCATGCCAGGGTTCACCCTTCTTGGGCAGATGGTACTGCGTTTGCCCTTTATCAAGGAGACTTCTCTGGGTCATGAAATTCTCCACTCCTGGTTTGGCAACAGTATTGAAGTGGCAGATGATTCTGGAAACTGGTGCGA
>Ga0256826_1002647_pt1 | contig 10847 bp, 8 predicted proteins | sample CV79metaG_FD_185975 | JGI IMG/M metagenome (GOLD analysis project Ga0256826, IMG submission 185975) | Hydrothermal vent microbial communities from East Pacific Rise, Pacific Ocean - CV79 | ecosystem: Environmental > Aquatic > Marine > Hydrothermal vents | place: Pacific Ocean: East Pacific Rise... | reverse complement strand
TAAAAATTGAAAAGTTGTATTCTCTACGGTTAAAAAGTTTATGGGTATTGGATTTTTATCATCAGTTGGAGCTTCGCCATCATTATAGTAATGTCCATAGTGAGGGTTCATAATATCTACTTTTATAGTTGGTTTAGAAATTGGAAAAGCATCAAAAAATACTATTTTGCCCTCTTGGATTTGTATGCCAAAATAGTTTTTAAAATCATTATCTTCAAAAAGTATTTCTTGTTCAAATAGATTATACCTATCTTTATACTCTTGTAATTTTTCATAAAAATATTTATAAATGAAATGACTTCTAACTACTCCTTTTATAGCACTTGCAGGAATATATGGAATGCCGTAAATATGGTGCAGTCTAATGGAGGTTTCATAGATAGATTGTTCTCCTCCTATTAGTAGGCGATAATCTAATAAAAGCTTAATATCATATATTTTTATATTTAATCTATCTATCTGTTTTTTATAGTTTGTTGCAACTTCATCATAATTTGGAAAATCAAATTTTTCTATATTTTTATCAAATTCAAATCTATCTAACTCTTTATCGAATTGAGCAAATCTATTTAGTTTTAGATGAAAGTTATTAAACTCTCTACTTTTGAAATCTTTTAGAGCCTCTCTAGTATCTTGTGGTACTTTTGTTTTTTTAATATCAAAACTATCCATCTGCTTCCTCTCCCTCGATTTTCCCCTCTGCAAACCGTTTTAGCCATGCAAAAAGAGCCAAAATCTCATTGGTTATAGCTCTATACTCTGTGGAGTTTAGTAAAATAATCTTTTTCATTAACTCCTCTAGTTTCTCTTTGGGTTCTCTTTTATGCTCTAAGTTAATCATAGAGGTATAGGTATTTTTATTTAACCAATCATAGATATTACTTCCTAATTGATTATAAACCTCTTCGCTATTTTTTGAAAAGATAAAAGTAATGGTCGCTCCTAATCCATTGGTTAAAATCATTGAGGGAATAGTTCTTAGATATGCTCTATATTTTTTTTGATATTCTATGTTATGAGTCTCTATAAATTGTTCAACAGACTCTAGTGCAAAAATAGCCTTTTCTCTATCTTGATTTACGACTCTATTTCTCATAATTTGTAACCTCAACAACCCCTTTACCCAAAGTGCTATTACCCCCTATCTGTATAACACTCTTTTTATGGTTATTAAACCACTCTTTGGGGGTTGTCTCTTTAAAATCTTCAATAGAGTTTCCATAGAGTATCAATGAATAGAGTACTGTTTCAGCAGGAAGATACTCCTCTGTAAACAGTCCACCACTTTTTGAATCAACTGTACCTGTATCGTTATTAATCTTGTTTCGTGTAATCACTTCTGTTGAGTGAGAGATAAACTCCGTAAACTCATCATTAGGAAGAATAATTAATCTCTTCTCTAATCCTTTAATATTGGTTATTTCCTCTATAGCTTTTGCTAATTGAGTTACTTTTTCATCTCTGTTAATATCAAAAAGATACTCCTCTAGTACTACATGACCACTCTCTAATGCTATCTCTGAACTCTTGGTAATGGTTAACTCCTCAACCAAAGGTAGGTTCAACTCATCAAACTCACTATTGAATCGCTCGATAATATAAGGACAAATAGCATAAGCAAAAATACCCTTAACCGACTTGATAGGAAAGAGTAAAATCCGTGCATCACTAAACCCCAATGCTCCTGCAAACTCTTTGACCTCCAAGTCGCATCCATCACAACCAAAAGCCAAGTGTATCTCTTTTTTCTCTCTACCTAATTTATGTTCAAAACTCTCTCTAAAACACCCTTTGAGTGTTGAGGCTTCAATCTTGGGGAAATTGGTATGTTTTTCTCGTTGAATCGGCAAATCAATAACCCCTAAACCACTCCCAACTCCTGCATGAAGTGGGCTAATGACTCTGTAACTTACTAAACTTTTCTCTTTATACATCTCTTCTCCCTCTACTTAATATAGTTTTCAATATTATCAGCAATCTTATCAATACCCCACACATCAAGGGTGGCTCTTTTAGCTGACTTTATGGCACTTTTTACTTTTCCATAGCCATCTAACCCATTAATTTTTTTAATCTCATCCTCAATCAGAGGGGTAATCAAGATAGGTTTACCATAAACTCCACTAATGGCATAGGTAGAGTAGTTTGTACTTTTTGCCACATCTCCACTCATCTTTCCACTTTTACACTCAAAGATAATAAATTTCCCATTTTTAGTCAAAATAGCTATATCAAACTCATCAATGGTTTTACCATTTATCTCTTTTTGTTTCTCTTCATCATTAAAGATAATTTTTAGACTGTGTACCAAGCTTTCTACTTTACTTTTTATCTCTTTTTCGAGTTGATAAAAGGCTAACTTTTCCAAAATATATCCAAATGGATAGGTCTGTTTAAAATCATCTTCTGTGTACTGACAAAAGTTTATTATTTCAAGTTCTTTTTTGAAATGACTATTGGCTACAAAATCTTTACAAGCTTTTTTATTACTGTTTAACTCAATAAACTCTTTGCGTAATTGAACATTATTTTTATCTATATAGAGAGCATATAATTTATAATAAAAATCCCTCTCATCATCTTTTCCCTGTTTGGAATCATCTATCTTTCTAAAGTCAAAGCCCATTAGCTTAAGAGCCTCTTCTATGGAGACATAACTTTGATGATAACGATACTCTTTTGAACCCTCTTTTCCTGTAATGGTCATGGTTGAGCTATTACCTTCGAGGTAGCAGATAACATCATCTTCTCTATCTCTAATAAACTCCAATATTGCCAAAATAAAAGGTCTCTGCCCTCCTGTAATGTTCCAAAATATCCTCTTCTTTTCAGAAAAAAATGCTTTTAATTTGGTTACGATACCTGCAACATTATTCATATCGGTCTGTTGAAAATCAAGCGTCTCTTTAAAATTTAATCCCAAGTTTTTATTGAACTCTTCATTTTTAAAATAGGGACTATCAGTAATGGTTATATTATAAACCTCATCAAATTGATATATCTTATGGGGTATTACATTGACTACCTGATTGAGTGTGGAGATAACCACATAGCTATACTCTTGATACTTCTTTTTGTCCATTGTATTTTTTTTATTTTTGCTTTTTAAATCCATCTCTTCTCCTACGCTTCTAAAATCTCAAAGAGTCCAAACCCTTTGTGTCTCTCATTGTGTTGAGCTATCTCATCTATTATAAGTTGCTCTATCTCTTCAAAACTCTCTTGTTGTTTTGTAAAAACATAAACAGCCCCACTTGGTACATATCGTTTCATCTCTCTTTGGGTACTATTTTTCATATCAAACCCTCCTATAGAGAGTGTCTCATCAAGATTGGCACAAAGCAACTCAAAGCCATCTAGTATTGGTCTCCACCCCTCTTTAAAGGCTGTTGGTGTTTTGATATAGAGTTTAAAATACTTTTCCTCTTTAAATTTAGCTTTTAACTTATCTATCTCTTTTTCATAAAATTCTATATACTCATTTTTTTTGACATGTTCAAATTGAGCCACCTTAGACTCTCCACCAAGTTTCAAATAGCCACTCTCTGATTGAAACTCGAAACCATCCAACGCATACTCAACCAAAAAGCCATAATCTTTACAAAACTGTGTCAAATCAACTCTATAGAGGTGACTCTTTTTAGTTGCTTTTCTGCTTTTATCTATAGCAATACCTACTTTGGCATCGGAGATATACAGCTCATCTTTTGTGATATAACTAAGCGTTGACTCTTTTTTCATATATCGAATTAAACTATCAATGCGAACAGAACTATCTTTGAGTCTCTCTACACTCTCATTGGTATTGGCATAGCTAATATATTTTAATGGATAACTAGAGTTTGTAGGAGCATTATCATACTCTCCAATATAGAGATTTTTCCCATCACTAAAAACATCATTGGGCATGGCTACAAAGGTGGATTTGTCTTTAAAATTATAGAGATAGATATTTTTTATCTTTAGATTTTTAAAATTTTTCTCCTCTTTTGCTTCATCATAATAACTATAGAGATGAGCATACAACGACCCCCAAATAACTGAGGGAAAAGGTAAAAATTGGCTATCACTCCAACTATCCTCCCCTTTATAGAAAGGCTTTGCCCCTCTAAAAAAGAGGGTATCCATTGGCTTTATGGTTATAAATCTACTCATGACTATCCTTTGATAACTGCTCTATGGTCTTGAAAAAGCCAAAGAAATTCTCTAAATCAATAATATAACTCTCTTGAACTTGAGAAAGAAGTAACTTTTCAATAGCTACAATCTCTCTATTACTAAATCCTACCTCTTTTCTCAATAAAAATCTATTGAGTTCTATTTTTATCATTTTAAAGAGTTGTAGATACTCACTATAGCTCATATCCTCTTTTGCAAAATAAAAAATCTGTTGTAGAGGATATAGATTTACTTTTTTTCCCAAAAGAGTATTTAACAAAACAAACTCCTCTCTCTCTCCTATAAATTTAGCCAAAAGAGAGGTAGTACTATAAATTTCCATACCTACACCACCCTTTACAAGGGTACTATGAGAACTATATCTCTTTTTTGTCTCATCTAGCAATGCTCGTGAGTGTTGAATAATCTTATGAAGAGGTGCTTTGTAGTGAGCAATAACTATGGCTGTGCTATAGCTAATTGGCTCTTGGTAGGTATTGACATTTTTATCGAAACTCTCTCTAATCTGCTCTAAAATCTCATCAAGATAATAGAGAGTCACAAACCCCAAAAAATCATCTCCACCACTATAGATAACCCTTCCTTTTTCATCACTTATAAGCTCTTTGACCTCTTTAGCAAAATAGGATAATTTAGTAGAGAACTCTTTGTGAAACGCTTCTAACTCTATACCATCTAATCCATTGGATAAAATTTTACCGATACTATCCCCATCAAAATTAATCAAAGCATACTGTTTCGTGGGCTTTTGTGTTGAGAGTCTGTTTAGCTTCTCTTTTAGCGTTTTTATCTCTCTATTATCTAACTCCATCTTATGATGTCGTTGTAGATACTCTTGGTCTAAATTCTCTTCAAAAAATAGAGCCTCATCAAATGATTTAAACTTTTTTCTATATGCTCTTGTATCTATATCTTTTTGCCAATAGAGAGAGGCTATCCCTGCTGTAGAGAGATACCTACTATCATCATATTTAGATTTGAGATAACAGACGCTACATCGCTTTTTGTTCTCATTATCTCGACAATAAGACTCTCTCACTCCACAAACATAACAGATATTTTTTGAGATAATAGGATTAAATGGTCTAAGATTTTTAACCATAGCTAGACTTTTTTCAAGCTCCAAATAGCTCTCTTGATAACCATTTTTTATCTCAACAGAGGCATAAAATAGTTTAAAGACATCTTGGAGTTGCTCTTTTGATTTACTATCGGTTTTGAGTTCAATACCATTACAGAGTGTATCAAGCAGTAAAAAACTATCTACTTTTCTCTTTATCTCCTCAACAATTGTCTCTTGATGTGCTATATCTATTTTGGCAATAATTTTATTGGAGACGATAGATTTATCTTTTGGAAAGATGACCTCTACATCATGTTTTAAAAAAACCTCCAACAACTCTTGAATAAGTTTTGAGATGATTTGACTACCACTATAAAAATCTTTGGTAGATTTCGCTTGGGCGATAAAGCTCTGAATAGGGGTTATGGTTAGGGCAAAAAGATATTTATTCATCGTAAACTCCCTAAAAAGTCATCAACTATTTTTTCATCAATATTAGTTGCTTTACCTTTTTTTACACCATTCTCTTTTTTTATCAATTTTGTTTCTGATGGTAAAAACTCTCCATTGAGCTTTAAAACTAACCAATAATATTTTTCTTCTACTTTTAAAATTTTAATTATCAAAGGAGAAGCTCTTCTTTCAAATTCAGGTTCAGTCAATACTTCTATATTCTTTTTTGAATTCTTCTTATCCTCGTACTTAACGGGTAAACCAAAAGAGGCATTATTTAAAATCTTTTTCTTTTTTCTAAAATTATAATATTTCTTCTCTATATCTTTTAGTGCTTCTTTCCATGTATTTTTTCCCTTAGAAATTCTTATTTTTAAAGTAGAAAGGTTTGAATATTCTATCGTAAAATTCTCTTTGGAATATTTTTGGTCAAAAGATGCTTTAATTTTTTTATACTTATCCTCTAATGATTGCTTAATCTTATTTGGATTGATAGATATAAGTTCATAGTTTTTATTATTTATGCTCTTTATCCTAAAACTCCCTCCACCTCGACGGCTACGACTACCAAGCCCACCGAATAGACTAAGTAGGATAAAGGCATAACTTGCATCTTGTAGAGCCTCTTTATCGTAAGATGATAAAATCACATCAAATTTCAGATTAACAATACAACTTTTCTCTTTATGAGCATTATCTAAATAAAATGGATACCAAAGATAACCTATTTTAGGTATTTTTTCTATTTTGACAATATTTTCATCTAAAATCTTAGAGGGCTTTAACCTAATCGTAACAAGACTTCTATTTTTTGTACTCCCAAAAATCCTATTTTCAGCCTCTTTTAGCCTCTCTATATCACTATCCCCATTAATAGCCCTCCACCAAAATCTCATCAACCCCTTAATCGAAGCAGGTCGTAGTTCAGGTGTTTTACCATCAGCACCATACATAAATATTGGTGTTACGCTCTCACACTCAAAAACAATTTTTCCCATTTTTCACCTTTTTTTGTGATACTTGCATTATAGCAATTTTTGATTAACGCAAAAAACTATCCAACCGTTTTACTCTTCGCTCATAAAATCGCTCCAAATAATCAGTAAAATTACCAAAACTATACCTATTTTTCTGAATTCTCAATCCATCAAACAGTTCAATTTTGGAACTTAACTCAATATAAGAAGGAAACTCTTTTATAAAAATATTTACTATTTTATTAGCACTCTTTTTTGTCTGTAATCTACTAATACCAATACGTTCAGCCAATTCATAAAAATCACTCATAGCGATATTGTGTTTTTTACCACCCAAAGGTAATCCAAGTTCATCACTGTCTCCTCTGTAGACCCCATTTGAGATAAGGTCATAGAGTGGAGAAAGTCGATATTTATCTCTACCAATATTGATAATAGAGATATTTTTTAGATGTAAATCGGCATGTTCAATCACAAAAGAGAAAAGATAAAACTCTAAAAATCGTAATCGCTCCTCTTTGGATTTAACCACATCAGCTATTGCATCAAATAGCCTCTCACTGGTTGTAAAATACTTCTGGTCGCTTTTAATATTCATAATCTGTGCGAAGTCTCGCTGTTCATACTTGTAGCCATTATATCTATCATAGCGTTTGACAAGATAGTGAAAATCTCTCTCCCCTTTTACAACTCCACTCCAAGGCACATCAAACCCATACTCATTTTTGGCAAAACTCATAAAGAGATGCTCATTCAGTCCCAAATAGGGGAGATGGGTCTGATTTTTGTCTCTAAAATTATAAATAGCACTCTCGATATTATAAGGTTTGAGCAGATACAACGCCCCACTGCTTTGGGCTATGGTTTTGGTTTCAAAATCGACATTTACATCTATCTTGTTTTGATACCCACTAAGGGACGAGTGCTTTCCTTTGGCTTCTAATATGGCTCTATCAATATCTATGGTTATATCCAAGATATTGGGGAAAATCTGCTCTTCTAAAATACTCTTTTTAACACTTATCCAACTTTTGCGATGCGTATAGTCATCTCGATAAGTGTGAATTTTATCTACCGTTACAAAATCAAAATCTCCATGCGTATTCTCTAGCTCCAAAAGTATCTCTACTAAATTTTTGTTTTCAGCCAAATAGCTATCTCGTCTATCACTTTCAGGAATTAAATTTTCAAAAATAGGAAAAATGGTAGTCGAATAAAAAGCCTCTTCCTCTGATAATCCATCAAGCTTTTTACCCTTGTAACTTCTATCATACTCAAAACCATAACGACCCCCTTGATAGGAGAGATAGCCAACTAATGAGCCACTTTTTAGAACAACCACTCGATTATCTTCTATTTGATTTTTTAATTGATAGTATCGTCCTCTTCCTTTGCCATGAGCCTCTATTTTATTCTCTTCAATCAATCTATTGAGGTATCTTTTAAGTGTGGCTCTAGGTATGGTCGTGCTCTCTAAAATTTCCGATATGGTTAATACTTTTAATGTTTCAAAGAGCATCTCTATCTCTTTTAATTTTTTATGGCTCATTTATGGCTCACTTTTTTATTTTTTAAGATATTTTTTATAATTATAGCGTAAGTTGAAATCAATCATCAAACATCTCCTCAAAAGCAGTATATTCAGGGTTAAACCCTCTATACTTTTCATAAGTTGGATTATCATATATCAAAATAAATCGTCCAAATTTTTCAGTAACAGGATAGTTTTGAGCCAATTTTTCTATCAATTTATTATTAACTGTAATCGTATAACTTCCTAAATCTTTCTCTAAATTTTTAATCCGATTCATCGCTTCAAAGGTATCATAATCAGGGCTATTTAAAATCTCATTTCGCTCCTCTATATAGGCATTAAACTGATTTTCTCGTACCTCAATAAAGAGCGATACTTTCCAAGGCTGATTGGGCATAAAGTTCTCATTGAGTAGCTCAAATAGTGAAAAGAACTCTAGCTTTTCCATTGGTTCTAAGAGATTAATAGAGCTTGTCTCATCTTTTATGGTCTTAAAGTAGCTCTCTAAGTTCTCTAAAATTGCTATCTCTTCAAGTGGTTCACTAAGCCACTCAATGGTATTGTCTTCTTGCAAATCTATCGCTCTATAAGGCAATCGTTTAACTTCTTCATTTTGATTCTCTGTGGCTAAAAAATCAAAGACAAATACATCACAAACTCCTTTTTTACCCTCTCTATTGACTCGCCCTGCCATCTGAATAATAGAACCAAAAGGAGCAAACTCACGATAACCCATATCAAAATCCAAATCAACACCTGCTTCTATAAGTTGGGTAGAAATAAGTGTTATCTTTTTGCCTTTGGCTAAAGCCTCTTTTATCTCGCCTATAATCTCTTGACGATGTAGTGGGATTTGATGGGTTGTGAGTAGAAATTTATCCTCTCTCTCTGCTCCCTCAATCTGTTCAAATAGCATTTTGGCTTTGTCGATGGTATTGACCACACAAAGTACCGATTTATCTTGTTTGTTTATCTCTTTGGATAAGCTTTCAAAACTGTTTATATCAGCTATAAAATGGAGTCGATAACGGTTCTCTTTTTTATCATAAAACCAATCTTCTGATAAAACCACAGAATTTTCAAGTAATCCATCAAAAGAGGGCATGGTAGCCGACATAATAATAAAATGAATATTATACGCTTTGGCAAACAGCTCAAATACTTTAACCACACTAGAGATAAGCACTCTTGGAATATTTTGAACCTCATCCACAATAATCACGCTATCTCTTAGAGTCTCTAGCCTCACATTGTCTCTATTATGATTTGAAAAAAGCGTATAGAGAAGTTGATTAAAGGTGGTTACTATAAAAGGCTCATGCCAAATATCAGTCAAAAAGACCTTTTGGCTAAACTGCTCTTGTTCATCTTCATTTTTTGTCTCTTTATATTTGGTTAAGTGATGGTACTTTAAAACATCTCCTAAAATATTCTCATACTCTCTGTGGGTTTGGTCAATAATAGAGGTAAATGGAATGGCTGTAATAATTCGCCGTTTATTCTTTGTATCTTTTGCAATATTGAGAGCCAATTCTAAAGCTATAAAAGTTTTACCAACTCCTGTTGGGGCTTTGATAAGGTAGATATTTGAGTCTCTGTTTTTTTGATAGTTATCAAATATCGCTTTTTTGGCACTGTTTCTAAAATCATTTTTGGGCTTTAATGCAATAATATCGTGCATATTTTGAATATAACGCTCTATCTGTTGTTCTTGGAGGTGGTCTCTATTTTGATAAGACTCATTAAAAATAGCTTCAAATTTGTCGGCTAATATCAGGCGTGAGTAGCGTTTTTTGAAGAGAAAAAACTGTTCTATAGTCTGATAATAATCCTCTTCATATAACTCCTCAAAAAAATCTATAAACTCATAAATATCATCATCAAAGAGTATAGATGATTTTTCTGCAATATCCTCTATACTCTCCAATCTATTATCATCTATATAGTTATCAATGGTTGAGAGATAGTTATTCATATCCTCTTTTATATCAGGCAGAGAAGTATGGTGTTTGAGTATTGCAAAAAAATTGGCTAAAAACTCTCTCTTGGAGTCGGAGGCTTCAGCCCCGAAAGATGCGAGGCTAAAGCCATCGTTTCCAATCTCATTACAAAAATAGAGATAAGCACTCTCTAACGTATGTGTCGTTTTGAGTTTAGCTCTTCTCTTTTCAAATGCTTGTGGTGTTTCCTCTAAATGCTGTTTAAGTGAGATATACTTCTGAAATTTATCAGAGAGCTTACCCAAGTCATGATAGAGAGCCACCTCTTTATGATTTGGGTCATCAAAACTCTGAGCAATATTACCAATATGCTCATTATAGTTCTTATTGGGATGAGAGAAATATATATCTTTGATTTCCATTATAAAAACCTACAATAATAATTTCTCTTTGTGGTCTCTATCTTATAGGCTTTGAGCTTTTTAATAGTAATAGCTGAGCTTCCCACAACAACATCTCCAAACTCCAAAGGGCTTCTATGATTATTCAGCTTAGTAGCAAATGAGATTTTAGAGTATCTCATCCCCTCTTTAAAGTCAATACTTCCTATATCTTCTGCCAAAATAAAAGAGTCAATATCCACACACTCTAGCTCAATCTCTTGCTCTTTTATTATCTCTATCCATCTAAAGTTACCTGCA
>Ga0256826_1002646_pt1 | contig 10847 bp, 12 predicted proteins | sample CV79metaG_FD_185975 | JGI IMG/M metagenome (GOLD analysis project Ga0256826, IMG submission 185975) | Hydrothermal vent microbial communities from East Pacific Rise, Pacific Ocean - CV79 | ecosystem: Environmental > Aquatic > Marine > Hydrothermal vents | place: Pacific Ocean: East Pacific Rise... | reverse complement strand
GTCTCTTAAAAGTTACCTATATAACTACGTCCAATGTCCTAATGGAAAATCTTCATATATTAAATCGTGTAAATGTTTTATAAAATCATCTCTACTTATAGTTCGTGCACCTAAACTTTCTAAATGTGGTGAAGAAATTTGACAGTCTATGACTTTAAAACCATCTTTTTTAAGACGTTCGACTAAGTTTGCAAAGGCAACCTTTGAAGCGTCACTTACTTTAGCAAACATCGACTCTCCATAAAACATTTTACCAATGCAAACCCCGTACAAACCACCCACAAGCTTTCCATCTTGCCAAGCTTCAACACTATGGGCATAACCCATATCAAAAAGCACAGAGTAACCTTCAATTACTTCAGGAATTATCCATGAGCCAGATTGTCCATCACGAGGAACACTTCCACACTCCATCATCACCTCTTTAAAAGCGGTGTCATAACGGATCTCAAAATGTTTAATGCGTTTTTTAAGAGATTTTCTTAAAATAAACTCATCTAAGTACAAGACTAAACGTGGATCTGGTGACCACCATAAAATCGGGTCATCATGGTTATACCAAGGAAAGATTCCACTTCGGTAAGCAAGGAGTAATCGAGAAGGACTCAAATCCCCTCCGTAGGCTAAAAGCCCTTCAGAAGTGGCAGTAGTAACACAAGGAAAAGAGAGTTCATAACGAATGTAAGGTAACTGTATCAAGCCGGAGTCGTCTCTTTAAGGACAAGTTCACCCTCTTCTACATCTACTTCAATCTCACCCTTAACCTCATCAAACAACAACATGTCTGTTAATGGGTTTTTTAACTCTTCTTGAATTAAACGACTCAATGGACGCGCACCCATCTCTTTGTCATAACCCTTATCTGCAAAGTAACGTTTTGCATCTTCCGTAAGCACAAGAGATATTTTTTTATCTTTAAGTTGTAAATTTAACTCTGCTACAAATTTATCGACAATACCTTCAACTACTTCAATACTCAGCGCACCAAACTCAACTACTGCGTCAAGTCTATTTCTAAACTCAGGTGTAAAGAAATCTTTTAAGGCTTCATTACGAGAAAGATCACTGTCTGAGTTAAAGCCCATAACCGAACGTTCTGTTGCTCCTACATTTGAGGTCATAATTAAGATGACATTTTTAAAGCCAGCCTTATAACCATTGTTGTCTGTTAACGAGGCATGGTCCATTACCTGAAGTAAAATATTGATTAAATCAGGGTGTGCTTTTTCAATCTCATCCAGCAGAAGTACCATATAAGGATGTTTTCTAGCGGCTTCAGTAAGAAGACCACCTTGTTCATACCCTACATATCCAGGAGGTGCACCAACAAGACGTGAAAGTGCATGTTTTTCCATATACTCACTCATATCAAGACGTTCAAAGTGCACACCCATAACCTCAGCTAAAGATTTAGCAAGCTCTGTTTTACCTACACCTGTTGGACCTGAAAATAGAAATGAGGCAATAGGCTTATCTGCAGAGTTAAGCCCTGCACGAGAACGTTTAACTGCTTGAGACACAAGTTCAACTGCCTTGTCTTGACCAATGACCATAGTTTTTAAGTCAGCATCTAAACTTTTCAGCTTAGAAGTATCATCTTCCGTAATTCTTGAAGTCGGCACACCTGTAATTTTGGAGATAATTTTTTCTACATCATGTGGCGTAACCGAAGTACGTCTTTTCTTTTGAAGCTGAAAAGAAGCCCCTGCCTCATCAATTAAGTCAATAGCAACATCAGGCAAAAATCTGTCCGTAATATATTTTTTAGAAAGCTCAACTGCCGTACGAAGAGACTTATCAGAAAAGCGTACCTTATGATGTTCTTCATATTTAGTCTTAAGCCCTTTTAAAATCAAGAAGGTATCTTCAGGTGATGGCTCATCAATATCAATTTTTGAGAAACGGCGAGAAAGTGCCTTGTCTTTTTCAAATACATTTCTGTACTCTGCGTACGTAGTTGCACCCATACACTTCATCTCACCCGAAGCTAATGCTGGTTTGAGTTGGTTAGAAGCATCCATACTTCCTCCATTAACAGCGCCTGCTCCAATTAAAGTATGAATCTCATCAATAAATAAAATGGCATTTTTTTCAAGTTTAATCTCGTCCATTACACCCTTAAGACGTTTTTCAAAGTCTCCACGGTACTTCGTTCCTGCAAGCATTGCACCTAAGTCTAAGGCATACAAAGAAGAATCTTCAATAATCTCAGGCACATCTTTAGTTGAAATTCTAAGAGCTAAACCTTCTGCAATAGCTGTTTTACCCACACCCGGTTCACCTACAAAAAGAGGATTGTTTTTCTTACGTCGACATAAGGTCTGAACCACACGTTCAATCTCAGTTGAACGCCCAATAACAGGGTCAATTTTTCCCTCTTTTGCTTTTTCAATAAGGTCAACCGTGTACTTCGACAAGAAGCCCTCATCTTTTTTCTCTTGCTCTTCAACACCTTCATCTTGATGTGATATAACTTCTAAGATATCCACACGAAAAATCTCTTGCTGTTCTAAAACAGAAGCTGCATACGAATGTTCTTCTTCAAAAAGCGCTGCAAGTAAGTCACCTACACCTGCTTGTTCTTTTTGAGCCGATTGAATATGTCGTATCATCTGGTCAATCATACGTGAAAGCGCCACCGTTTCAAAAGGTTCTTGCTCCACATCATCGGGTAGTGGTTCCATATTTTGCATTAAAAATGTTGCGATTGACTCACGCATGCTCTGAACATCTCCGCCACACTCTTTTAAAATTCTTATTCCCTCATCTGAGCCTAACAAAGCAAAAAATACATGCTCGACAGTTAAGTACTCATGATGTTGATCTTTTGCGTAGGTTAATGCTTTTTGAAAGACTGCGTTCAATTCACTGTTTATCATAATAAAACCTTTATAATTTATTCTTCTTCCATTATTGCCTTAAGCGGAAACCCCTGCTCTCTTGCAATTTTTGTAACTTGAGCTACTTTCGTTTCTGCAATTTCATGCGTGTAAACTCCACATAGCCCCTTGTCACTCTTGTGCACCTCAATCATAATCTTTTCTGCTTCAGCGTAAGATTTATGAAAAATGGTCATCAAAATATCTACCACAAACTCCATAGAAGAGTAATCGTCATTTAAAAGTAATACTTTATATAAAATAGGTTCTGACGTTGCTAACTCACCTTGAAGTTCTAACTCTCTTTTTGTTGCCAACAAATTTCCTTAATTATTTTTATATTGTAATTTATCTATTTAAGGGTGTGCCTTTGCTTAAACAGATGAATTAATGATTAGATATAATACCTATATGAAAAAACGAATCTTTATTACCGCAACTAACACCAATGTAGGAAAGACCTATGCAACAACATGCTTACTTGAAGAGTTCGCTTCTCGTGGTTTACGTGTAGGGGATTTTAAACCTATTGAAACAGGCGTTGAGGCAGAACCTCTTGATGGAAAAAAGCTCTTTGACTTAGCTAAAAGCTTAAACCCTGAACTTGAGAATGTTGACTTAGACACTATTGTCCCCTACCAATTCAAACTCCCAGCCGCTCCAATTGTAGCTAAGGGAAAGAAAAATATTAATATTAATTTTTTAGAACATAAACTTCAAGAGATAGAAAAGTATTGTGATGTGGTTTTTATTGAAGGTGCAGGTGGGCTTTTAGTACCTGTTGAAGAACATATTTCAATGGTAGATTTCATTGAGATTTTCCAAGCCTCTGTTTTACTGGTTTCACCTTCACGGTTAGGTTCCATTAATGACACCCTTTTAAGTAAGTACCTTTTAGATAACAAGAAGATAGCCTACACTTGGGCAATTAACCTTTATGAAGATGCCGATACTTTCTATGAAGTCACAGCACCTTTTTACAAAAATGACTATTTTACCCTTCAAAAAGATATTAAAACTATCGCAAATCAGCTATAATTACAAAAATAAGTAAGGACGACAATGCAGCATCTCGTACGCACTAGTGACTTTAGTATCCAAGAAATTGAAGAGCTTTTTGCAGATGCTACACGTTTTAAAGCAGGACATATTGTTCCCCTCTTACAAGATAAAATCATTATCACCCTCTTTTTTGAAAACTCTACGCGTACACGCTCTTCTTTTGAAGTAGCTGCTAAACGTTTAGGCGCACAGATGGTTCACCTTGATGTGGCAAAAAGCTCCACAAAAAAAGGTGAAACCTTAACAGACACTGCCGCAAACTTAGATGCTATGGGACCTGATGCTATTATTGTTAGACATGCTAACTCAGGTGTTCCTAAAATTCTTTCACAACATACTAAGGCTGCTATTGTTAATGCAGGTGATGGTGCTCATGCTCATCCTACTCAAGCCCTTCTTGACCTTTTTACTTTAAAAGAGCACTTTGGTGATGTTAAGGGTAAAAAAATTGCCATAGTAGGTGACATTAAAAACTCAAGAGTTGCCAATTCCAACATTGAGCTTTTAACCCGAATGGGAATGGAAATCATCTTAGTAACACCTCCTCATTTCTTACCACCAACCTCACTTCGTTATACGCACAAAATAGAAGATGTTATTGATGAAGTCGACGCAATTATGAGTCTTCGTACACAAACAGAAAGACATGAACACCCTACCTATGCCTCTTTAAAAGACTACGCAAGTGACTTTTGTATCACTCAAGAACTTGTGGGTGAACGAGATATTGTCATCTTACATCCTGGTCCTGTTCACAGAAATGTTGACATTGATGATGCAATCTTAGCCGATGAACGTTGTAAGGTTTTAAAACAGGTAGAAAATGGCGTTTTTGTTAGAATGGCTGTCTTAAAGAAACTGACCTTAGGGTAATGAAACGTTTATCAACCTTAGCTTCAAAGGGTATTCCCTTTCTTTTTTACACTAACTTTGATGCTAGCGAAACTCAGGTTTTCACCTTAGATGAGCTAGAAAAAGAAGATATAGAATTTTCTTTTAACAAAAACACTTATACAAAACACAGCTACACACTTAATAAGTTTCCAATGGATTTTAGTAGCTATAAAAAAGGTTTTGATTTTGTCATTGAAAAAATCAAATCTGGTGACACCTACCTTTTAAACTACACCTGCAAGACAAGGGTAGAGACAGAACTTTCACTTAAAGAGGTCTTTAAATTTGCCAATGCACGTTTTAAACTTCGTGTTAAAAATGACTTTGTATGCTTCTCTCCTGAACGTTTTATTAAGATTGAAAACAATCATATTTTCACTTACCCCATGAAGGGGACCATTAATGCTTCAGTACATAACGCCGAAGCTAAAATTTTAGCTAACACCAAAGAGATGGCAGAACATATCATGGTGGTTGACCTGCTTAGAAATGATCTTTCAATAGTTTCAAAAGAGGTCAAAGTCACTAAATTTCGTTACATTGACAAGATAAATGCAGGTGAAAAAGAGTTACTGCAAGTCAGCTCTGAAATACAAGGTAAACTTGAAACATCTTGGAAAGAGAACTTAGGTGAGATTTTACAAACCTTACTTCCTGCAGGAAGTATTACGGGGACACCCAAAAAGAAAACAATAGAAATTATTAACTCTGTTGAGGACTATGAACGTGGCTTTTTTTCTGGAGTCTTTGGGGTTTTTGATGGAACAAGTTTTGACTCTGCGGTAATGATACGTTTTTTACAGAAACAAGAAGCTGGTTTTATTTATAAGAGTGGTGGTGGAATCACACTTGATAGTTCAGCCGAGACTGAATACCAAGAGATGCTTGATAAGATTTATATACCTTAACCAACTAAGTAATTGTTATAATCTACATAGGTATTTAAGGCTTCACTTTTTCTCGCATCTGCTGCAAACTGGTTATAACTTTCAATGGATTGAGCCGTATCGTTATACTCATTATTAGCTTGAGCGCTTCCTGCTTTGTAGGCATCAATTTGACTCTGAGTAGATTGATAACCAGCAACAGAAACAACACCTTGATGAAGAGTATCTTTTTGAGCTTGGTCTAAGTCACCTGGAACTGGTCCTGCAATAGGAGGCTCAATACTTGGTTCTTCAGGAAGGTCAGAAAAATCAACCCCATTTTCAACTGCAATGGCTAAGTTATTGGCTTGACGTACATTTTGAGCGAACTCATTATAATTTTGGGTGTAGTCATTACCACTGTCATAGTTTGATGTCGTTTGATTGTACTGTTCAGTTCCCGCAACATACGCATCAATTTGAGCATTAACCGAGTCAGATTTTACTTTTACCGTAGCTAAAGCTTTTTGTTCTGAACTAAGGTCTTGAGGTTTTTGAGTCCCTTGAATAGGTGAGTAATTGTAACTTTCATTTCCAGAAACTTGCATCTTTTACCCCTTTACATATAAAACATAGTTTTACTTTATTGAGTAATTATAACGCAGGCAAATATTACATCCCCTTAAGGTTTTACTTTAATACCGCTTCATTCATTTTGTAATATTCTAAGGTTTTATCAATAACCTTCGTTCCTTGGACAAAAAGATCGCACTCTTGAGCTTTTACTTCTCTGTTTTCCAAGACAACTTCTTCTATATGCACTAAAAAGTGCTTTACATCTTTTGCGTAAGACTCTAGTTTTAAATCTTTAGGAAACTGTTCAGGGTAACTGTTTTGTAAAGCCGTCATTTCTATTGTAAACTCATCTAAATCATCTGCTGTTAAGGCTAAGTAGTCTTTTATGTACTCAAGTGCGTCATCGTCATTACAGTTCCTACATGCAACTGCTCCTGCACTAAGCCCTCGAAGTTGTCCTAGATGTTCTGTCATAGGTAAGACTTTTCTCATCATCATTGCACTAGCATCTTGTTGGAGCTTTGAGTCTTTTACAAAAAAGCTCCTTTGAACTTCCATCCCAAGACGAAGCATCTCCTTAATCAAAAGAGAGTTTGCCTTAAAGGTTACGAGTGAGTCCAAGTCTGCGGCCACCCCATTTAAAGCCTTCATGTATTTATGAATTTTAGCAAACTCAGCGTCAACAGAAACATCCACCACTTTAAACTTACTTTGCAGATTTTTTAAAGAAGCTGAAACCTCTTTTCTGTCCTCATCAACAATAGCAACATTAAGTTTCTCACCCTTAGTATAAACGTTCGTATCTCCCCGCATTGTCTGCGTCAAAATAATGAGCTCTTTGATATTGTTTAAGTACTCTACCTTCTCTGCTAAGGTCACTGCATACGTTGAAATAAAAAATGTTAATAATAGTAATACTGTTTTCATCATTGTCCTTCTTTACTTAATCTCTTCACCATTTTTACTGTACGCCGTTCCGCTCAGGGGTAAGTCATCTTCAAAGGTAAATTTTGATTTCAACTTACCATTTTTATGATACTTCTTAGAAACACCATTTAAAAGCCCCTTTACATAGTTCTCTTCAGACTTAATTTTACCCGTCTTGAAATAACCCTTTGAAAGCCCGTCTCTTTTGTCATTTTTAAACAAGGTTTCATACTTCAATGTACCATCTTTGTAGTAGCCTTTAGCTAAACCACTACGTTTGCCATTTTTCATGTTAACCTTAGATTTCACCTTACCATTGTTATATTTTTTCACTTGAACTTCTGCAAACATCACACTGCTTAAAAGTACAAGTGCCATTAAGAGTTTTTTCATCATCTACCCCTAATCTTTAAGTGCTTTAGCATTCATTTTATAAAAATCTAATGCTCCTGAAATCAAGTCTGTTCCACGGTCAAAGTATTCATTAGAGTTAACCGAAATACTCTCTTTTTCAATCAACCTGTCGTTTGCAAACGAAATATAGTAATTAACATCTTTTTTGTACTGCGTTAACTTTTCATTCAAACCCTTAGGATATTTTTTACCATAAGACTTATTCATTGCAACCATTGAGCTGACCATTTTTGACATCGCTTTTTGAATCTCACTTACATAAGCACGCATATAGTCAACTTCTTCATCTTCACATTCACGCCTTGCGGCAATTCCTGAACCCAACCCTCTTAGTTTTCCCAAGCCTTCTGTCAGTCTTAAAACCTCACTAGTCATAATCTTAGAAGCACGCTTATCAAACTTACTTGATTTAGCATAAAGTTGCGCTTGAGCTGTATCACCAAGGAGAATCATCTTATTAATCAACATACTGTACGCCTTAAATGCTGTTAACGGATCAAGTTCAAAGGCAAGTTTATTAAGGCTTTTCATCTGTTTATAAAGTTTATCAAACTCCTTGTCAATCTTTGGATCAACCACTTTGTATTGACGATTTAAAGCCTTAAATCCATGTTTCATCTTAGTACGTTGTTCATACACCCCAAACTGTGCAAAATCACTTCCATTTAAGAAGTTGTAAGTTCCCCCACGTGTTTTTTGTGCAGCAACCACTATATCTTTAATACTTTCGAGATAACGAACTTTCTTGGCATCTGAAGCCGCAAAGGCTGTCATAACTACCATTAGCATTATCAATATAACTTTTTTCATTCTTAATTCCTTGTTTTATCGTACTAAAAATCTTCTCAAAAGAAAATTTCTATATAAGACAAGCTTATGAAATTTTAAATTATTATTCAACGTTATTTTAAGTTATATCATTTTATTTAGACCAATTTAAGTCTTTGTTTACTATTCATTAATAATTACTTTCACATTACAGCCTTACTAATTTATTTAAACAAAAATTAACTTTTATCGGACTATCATATATAAAATAGACACACAATGGACACAAATGACCCTTGAATTAGCCTTAGCATCAGGTATTATTCTCTTCTTAGTATTGTTCATACCATTTGTAATTCATCTAAGCCATAAGCTTGGTTCAAAAAAAGAGTGTACCCTTGCTAAAGACGAGGTATATGAGTCCGGGATTCGTCAGACAACTAAGGACAGTTTTGAGCGTTTTAACGTGAAGTACTATTTAGTTGCTATTCTTTTTATTCTTTTTGATGTTGAAACACTTTTTATGTTTCCATGGGCGGTAAGCCTTAGAGAGTTAGGTCTTTTTGGACTCTTTGAAATGTTTACCTTTATGACACTTCTTCTTGCAGGGCTTATTTACATCTACAAAAAAGGCGCACTTAAATGGAATTAGACATGTTAGGTGACGCAGTCATCACAACGCGTTTAGATGACGCCGTCAACTGGGCAAGAGAGTCTTCTTTATGGCCCTTTGTTTTTGGTACTGCATGTTGCGCCATTGAGTTTATGTCCACGGCAGCAAGTCGTCATGACATCTCAAGATTTGGTGCAGAAGTCGTTCGTTTTTCTCCACGACAAGCTGACTTACTCTTAGTTGCAGGTACCATTTCTTACAAGCAAGCTCCCATTTTAAAACAGATATATGACCAAATGCCCGAACCTAAATGGGTGGTTTCTATGGGAGCATGTGCCTGTTCAGGTGGTTTTTATGACAACTATACAACCCTTCAAGGCATAGATGAAATCATCCCTGTTGATGTTTATGTTGCAGGTTGTCCTCCTCGTCCTGAAGCCGTTTTAGATGCACTCATGATGATTCAAGAACAACTTAAAAAAGAGTCTCTTTCAGCGGATCGTAAAAAAGACTTTGTAGGTAAGTTGGATGCTTAAAACCTTACAAAAACGCTTTAAAGAAGCGAGTTACCTTGAAAATTCAAATACTCTTACACTAAACGAAGAAGAGATTTATGAGGCAGTTGAACTTGCTTTTGAAGCAGGAGGAACTCTTCTTTTAGACATCACTATTGTAGATTATTTAGATTTTCCTACAGCTCAAAGTGAACGTTTTTCGCTTGTGTATAACATTCGCCATCGTGAATTTAAAGAGACCCTTCTTTTAAAATGTTTCCTTAGTGAAGCAAAAGCGCTTAGTATTTGTTCTGTTTACAAGGCAGCTAACTGGTTAGAAAGAGAGTGTTACGACCAGTACGGAATTGTTTTTGAAAATCATCCTAATCTAAGAAGAGTGCTTAACCATTGGCAGTTTGAAGGCTTTCCGCTTCGTAAAGATTACGCCATAACAAAAGGTCAACTCTGTACAAAAAGCCTTGACCTTATGCCGGAAATGAACCAAAAGCTTTATGAAAAAGGGCTTATTACTAAAGATGAACAAGGGAACTTTACTGAATGTGAAAAGGACCTTATGTTTCTTAATATTGGTCCTTCCCACCCCGCTACCCACGGAACTATTCGTAACTTTTGTGCTATGGATGGTGAGACAGTTATTGCTAATGTTTCGGAGATTGGTTACTTACACCGAGGTTTTGAAAAGTCTTGTGAGAACCACACCTACAATCAAATTATTCCTTACACTGACCGTTTAGACTACTGTTCAGCCACAACAAATAACGTTGCCTTTGCTAAAACCGTTGAAGAGATGTTAGGCGTAGAACTTCCCCCTCGAGCCATTGCCATTCGAGTTTTAGTGATGGAGCTTTCACGCATCATTAACCATCTTGTTTGTTTAGCCGCACAACTTGTTGATATGGGTGCTTTAACTAACTACTGGTATCTTTACAACCCAAGAGAAACAGCTTACGACTTCTTTTCTAAATTAACAGGAGCACGCTTAACCAACTCCTATATGCGCATTGGTGGAATGTCGTATGACTTATATGAAGGTTATGAAGACGATCTTAAAATCATTATGAAAGAGATTGAAGAGGGTGTCAGCATCTCTTTAGGTATGATTGAACATAACCGAATCTTTCATGACCGTACGCAAAATGTTTGTGCAGTAAGTGCAAGTGAGGCTATCAACCTAGGTCTTAGTGGACCGAACCTAAGAGCTGCTGGCGTTGAGTATGACCTAAGACAAGCCAAACCTTACTACCTTTACAAGGACTTAGACTTTGACGTTGTTGTCGGTTCTGTTGGTGATATTTATGACCGTGTTATGGTGCGTTTTGAAGAGATTAACCAG
>Ga0256826_1002645_pt1 | contig 10847 bp, 6 predicted proteins | sample CV79metaG_FD_185975 | JGI IMG/M metagenome (GOLD analysis project Ga0256826, IMG submission 185975) | Hydrothermal vent microbial communities from East Pacific Rise, Pacific Ocean - CV79 | ecosystem: Environmental > Aquatic > Marine > Hydrothermal vents | place: Pacific Ocean: East Pacific Rise... | reverse complement strand
AGAGTTGTGTAAAGACTTAGAAACTAAAATGTTTTCCCTTGCTGAAAGCCTACGTTTTGAAGAAGCACAAGAAATTCGTGACGCTATTGAAAAAATATCAAAAAGTAACACTATTTCAACCATGGATAGTGCCAGTCATGAAGACTTAGATCTTTTTTGTGTAAATGCTAGTAATAAACGCGCCGTTATTTTACGTCTGTTTATGCGAAACGGAAAAGTAATCTCAAGTTCTCATAACTTTGTCTACTTAAATCATGGTTATGATGCTGATGAGATTTATAAACGTGCCATCTTAGACTTTTACCAATTTTCACCTCTGACCTCTTCTCAGATTCTTGTGGTTAAAAACTTTGATGAAATGCATGATGTTCAAGACTATCTGCAAGAGACCTTTACTAAAAGCATTAAACTTTACACCCCCGAACGTGGATTTAAAGCAAAACTTTGTGATTTAGCCTTGAAAAATAGTGAAGAGCTACTTAAAAATTACAGTAGTCAAAACAGTTCTGACTACGAAAGTCTAGAAACAAAACTTCAAGAGCTTTGTCTGCTGGAAAAACTACCTGGACGTATTGAAATTTTTGATAACTCGCATATGCAAGGGTCCGCTCCAGTTGGGGCTATGGTATGTTTTGAAAATGGAAAATTTAATAAGGCAGGTTATAGACAGTACCACCTTAAGGCCTTAGACGAATATGCACAGATGAGAGAGACCTTGACACGGCGTATTGAGGGGTTTGAGACTAACCCTGCTCCAGACTTATGGGTCATTGACGGAGGGACCACTCTTTTAAAACTTGCTTTTGAACTCTTAGAGTCTAATGGTGTAAACATTGATGTTATTGCCATTTCTAAAGAGAAAATTGATGCTAAGTCACACCGAGCAAAGGGTAAGGCCAAAGATATTTTACACACCGTTGAGCAAAGCTTTAATTTAAGTGTGAGTGACAAACGACTTCAATGGGTTCAACGTATGCGAGATGAAGCACATCGTTACGCCATCACCTTCCATAAGAAAACCAAATTAAAGTCTGACCAAGCTTCTTTACTTTTACAAACTAAGGGAATTGGACCGGCTAAGGTTAAAAAACTTCTTAATCATTTTGGTTCCTTTGAAGCTTTACGAAAGGCAAGTGAAGCTGATTTATGCCTTGTAGTGGGAACAAATGATGCAATTGCCATAAAGAAAGTATACAAATAAGTTATATTTTGAAAGTTTTATGATATATTATTCAATCCGCTATGCTTAAATGTGAAAATTAGCTGTAGATTTAAAGGTTTTATATGGGACAAGTTGAAGCACTCGATGAGGAACACCTCTTTCAAGGCCGCGTAATTGTTAGTGAAACAGACCTAAAAGGTAACATCACTTATGCAAACAGAAAATTTTGCGAAATTGCTGCGTATACAAAAGAAGAGTTGATTGGAAAATCTCATAATATTATCAGGCATCCAGATATGCCAAAAGAGGCCTTTGCCAAGATGTGGAGCACAATTTCTAGTGGTCAAATATGGCACGGCCTTGTCAAAAATTTACGAAAAGATGGTAAGTTTTACTGGGTAGAAACAGAAATCTTACCTACTAAAGATGAAAATGGAAAGATTACAGGTTACGTTGCAGCACGTAAACCTGCCTCACGTCAAGATGTTCAAGAAATATCTGAAGTGTATAAAAAAATGATCGAATCAGAAGTATAAAAAGGAGAGATATTGTTATTATATAACCAAAGAAAAGAGTTTGTTGGAATTGATGCTGATGACTTAAGCAGTCTCGGTTTTTCAAACATTAATGAACTGCTAAGTGAGTCTAATGATTTTGCTGATCTTTTTGTAAAGAAACCTGGCTACATTCATAATTTTAAAAATTTTTCGTGGATTGATTTTATCCTACACAGCGAAACAGGTGAGTCAAAAGCAATCATTCATGCCAAAGGCAAAAACTACAGCTGCTTACTCCATGTTGCAAGTTTTCATTTCGTTTCTGAAGAGGGTGGTTTTGGTGTTATCGTTAAGAACCTTCGTCAACTTAGTGGAGCTGAAGATGCCCAAGCTTCTAAGTCAGTTAAAGACAGTGGCGGTATTCAAGCCACTCCAGTAGCTGCGCCAGTTGCTACACCAGCGGCAATTACACCAACGGCTATGCCTGAGCCTGAGATGCCTTCTCTTATTGAAGAACCTCCTGCTTTTGAAAAACAATCTTTAGATATCTCTTTAGAAGACATGCAACTTGATGAGCCTTATGACCATAACTATACACCAGAACCTGAACTTCCTAGCTTTGGTGAAGACTTAGAATTAAGTGAACCTGACTTACTTGATGTTCCTGAAGCTCAAGACATTGACCTTGGTTTAGCAACACCTGAAGACGATGCTTACGCTCCAATAGAAGAAAATGAGTTTGGTGCACCGGTTGACTTAGGTATGCCTTTTGATATTGAAGAAGATTTAGACTTAACACCTGACTTTGATGATGCTGCTCTTGATGACGCTTACCCAATGCCAATTGAAGAAGAACCGGTAATTGCTGATGAAGCTCCGATGCTTGGTGATTATGTAACACCAACAGGTGCTACTAACAGTAACCACCTTAGCGAGCTTGTTAGTTCAGGAACTTATCAGTACAACCCACAGGTGGCTGCTGATGAACTTGGACTACCCGTTGATTTAATTGAAGAATTTATTGGTGACTTTATTGATCAAGCCCATGAATTCCATGATGACCTTTTCGCTTCTGTTAACAGCAATGATTATGATAATGTTCAAATCCTTTCTCATAAACTTAAAGGAGTTGCTGCAAATTTACGTGTTGAAGATGCTTTTGACACCTTAAGTGTTGTTAATGTTTCAAAAGATAATGCTGAAGTAATGACTAACCTAAACCAGTTTTACAAAATTATTGCAAAACTTGAAGGTAAAGAGATTGCAGAACCTGCTTCTGTAGCAGCGCCTATTCCAACACCTGAACCAACAATTATTGAAGAAAATGTTATCGGTATTGAGCCCCAAGAACAAGAGCATGAGATTGCAATTGGTCTAAAACAACCTGATGAAGGTCCAATGCTTATTGATGAAGACATTGCACCAATGAGTGATGACGATCTTTATGATGACCTATTAGCAACACCCGAAGTAACACCTACTGAGCCAGAAGTTCCTTCACTAGATATTGAAGATGATGACCTTTATGGTGACCTTTTAGCAATGCCTGAACCAGTAGTTGAAGACACACCGGTTACAATGATTGAAGAAGAAGATGATATTTATGATGATCTACTTGGTGCACCAGAAGAGAGCTTTACTGAACCAGAACCAGAAGTAGCACCGACTCTTGAAATACCACCATTAAACTTTGATGCTCAACGCGCGGCAAATGAGTTAGGTATTCCAGCTGACATTGTTAATGAGTTTGTTCAAGACTTTAAAGAACAAGTGAGTTCACATCAGATTGATTTTAATAATGCTATTGCTGCTGATGACGTTGCTGGGGTGAAGAAAACCGCTACTCTTCTTAAGGGAATGAGTGATAACCTTCGCCTTAATGAAATTTCTGAGGTTTTAAAAGGTCTGCAACAGACTACCGATACAAATACAACAGCTCAAGATCTTGCAACATTGCAAGCTTATGCTGATCAACTATAAGATAGGGGTACAAAAATGCAAATAGGTTTACGAGCCAGACTAAGACTAATCAGTCTTTTCCCAATTTTCATGCTAATTGGGGTTGCGAGTTACTACGTTTACGATTCATATGTGGGATATGACTCGGCGATTAAACTACAGACTAAACTTAATGAGAATAAACTTCTTAATGAGTTAATTGGGGATTTATCACGTGAACGTGGTATGACCGTGATGTACATGGGTAACTCTTCTGAAGCAACAGCAGAGTCACTTAAGTCTCAACGTAAAATTGTGGACAAGAAGGTAAAAGGTTATATTGACCACCTTAAAAACACAGAATCTTTACATGACCATTCAGGAGCTACTCCATGTTTAGCATGTAAGAGTATTAAAAGTGTTGAGGCAAACTACAGCACCATTGTTGAAGTTCGCCCACTTGTTGATAATCAAAATATTGAATTCCAAGAGATTTTTTATGACATCTATGGAAATGCACAAAAGCTGATTATTAAAGAACTTGAAGAGATTCGTGAGTTCCGACTTGATGAAAAGATTACTTCAATTGCAACTTCTTACCTTATTCTTGCAAAAGCAAAAGAGTTTACAGGTTCTGAGCGTGATTTCATCACCTATGCACTTGCACGTTCAACAAAGTTTGACTCTGAAGAGCTAAATGTTTGGTTAACACTTATTGGTAAGGCCGATGCTATTAACTACAATGCCTTAACCGATGCAAACTTAAAGAATGAACTTGACAGACTTTTCGAAGATGAAGACAATGCTGAGCTTTTTGAAGACATTACTCTAGAGCGTGCTGAAATCATGCAAGCCGTTAATGATGGTCTGTATGCAACAGAAGCCGGTATTTGGTTTACTATGCTTTCTGAAAAAACTAATCTTATTGATGAAGCAGAACAACTTCTACTTAACGCAATGGATGAAGAGTCTGAAATCTTTAAACAAGAGCAGTTACAAATTCTTATGATTTCAGTTGGTATCTGGTTATTTGCAATCTTTGGAGCAATCTTTGGTATTTTACTATCAAGTGATATTGCGAGAAATATTAAGAATCTTGAAACTGTACTTCAGCGTGTTGCGACAGATACACATGAGGGTGAAGATATGTCTTCATCTGAAATTGCGTCTCACATTAATCTTGACACAGCTAAGGGTACCGCACAGGCGTACCAACTTCTTGAGACTATTATTGACCAGACCCGTAAGGATAAGGACTTTGCAATGGAGGCTTCTGAAGCGAAGTCAATGTTCCTTGCAAACATGTCACATGAGATTCGTACACCACTAAATGGAATTGTTGGGTTTACAGAGCTTCTTAAAGATACTGCCCTTCATGACGAGCAACGTGAGTTTGTTGACATTATTGAGAAGTCTTCTGAGAACCTTCTTGAAATTATCAATAATATTCTTGACCTTTCTAAAATTGAGTCTAATAAACTTGAAATTGAAGAGATTGTGTTTAATGCAGCTGAAGAGTTTGAATCAGCAGTTGAAGTGTACGCAGTACGTGCTTCTGAAAAACACATTGACCTTGGTTGTTTCATTGACCCTGAACTTGAACGTCCATTAAAAGGTGATCCAACTAAGATTAAAGAAGTTGTTATTAACCTTCTTTCTAATGCGGTTAAGTTTACTAACTCGGGTGGTCAAATTACTGTTGACATTCGTAAAATACCTCTTGATGAACCAGGTCGTGCACGTGTTCACTTTAGTGTTAAAGATTCTGGTATTGGTGTTACACAAGAGCAAAAAGAGAAAATCTTTGATGCCTTTTCTCAAGCCGATTCTTCAATTACACGTAAGTACGGTGGAACAGGTCTTGGTCTTACCATTTCTTCTTCTTTCATTGAACTTATGGGTGGCGAACTTGACCTTGAATCTGAATCAGGTCAAGGTACAACATTCTTCTTTACACTTGATTTTGAAGAAATTGAGACTCTTAATGAATCTACACGTAACCAGTACTCAAATGTTAATGCTGTTATTCTTGAGTCAGATGCTAAAAATAAGGTGCAAGACACTAACTTACGTGAATATCTTGACTTTTATGGCGTGTCTTATCAGAGCTTTAAAAGCATGGATGAACTTAACAGACTTGAGCAAAAAATCTCTTATGACCTACTCTTTGTAGATTATGAGTACACTCCAGAAGAGTTACTTCCAGACTATGCTAAGCATCCTGAACATATGATTTTAATTACTAAATCATACTACATGAAGAAAATTGATCAGATGAACCTTAATATATTTAAAGTTATGTACGAACCTTTAAATGCAACAAAGATTCGTAATATTCTTGATTCTCATGATGTTGAAGACTTTAACCAACCTAAGGTTAAAACTATTCAGAAACGTAAATATGATGAGAAAACATCGAAGTTTGACGCTAAAGCCTTAGTTGCAGAAGATAACTTGATTAATCAAAAACTTATTAAACGTACACTTGAAGACATCGGGCTTACCGTTCAGTTAGCTAACAATGGTCTTGAAGCCTTTGAAAAACGTAAAAACAACCAGTTTGATGTAATCTTTATGGATATTCAGATGCCAGTTCTTGATGGGGTTGAAGCCACTCAAGAGATTCTTGAATATGAAGAAGATTATAATGTAGAGCATGTGCCAATTATTGCCCTAACTGCTAATGCACTAAAAGGTGATAGAGAACGTTTCATGGGTGCAGGTATGGATGAATACACGACTAAACCTTTAGTACGTTCAGAAATCATCTCACTTCTTAACCACTTTGTGGGGCATAAGATTGTAGATGCTAAAGCTATTGAAGCTGCAGAAAAAGAGGCAGAAGTAACACCAGTTGTTGAAACGCCAGCACCTATTTTGGAGCTTGATGAACTAGAAGAATTAAGTTTAGATGAGGCAGCAGAAGATTTACATGAAGATGTTTTAGGTGTAAGTTTAGATGAGGCTGACTTTGCACTTGACACAGAGTTAGAGGACATGAACCTTGAAGTTGAAGAAGAAGTAGCAGTTATTGAAGAGCCTGTAATTTCAACACCTGAACCAGTTCTTGAAGAAGAACCTTTAGAGATTGAAGAAGACATCTATGCAGACGATGCAGCTGAAATACCTCAAACCGCTTCGTATGCAGCAGATGTTCTTCTTGTGAAGAAAAGCTCATTTGAAAACCGTCTGTTTAAATCTATTCTTGACGATTTAGGCTACAGCAGTGAACTTGTAAATGGTGTAAGTGAAATGCAAACAGCACTTGAGAGTAAGACTTACAAGTTAGTTCTTTTTGATAAAGAGACCGAAGATCTTGACATTGCAAGTACATCTGCAATAACAAAAGGGAGTGACACAGTCTTAGTAATGATGATTGACCCTGCTTTTGAAGCAGACGAATCAGACACTACTTATGTACATGAGATTATTAAAAACATTGTAAACAAAGATTTATTACGTCTTGTGTTTGAAAAATTTATTTAGAACGTTTAAATTAAAAAAGGAACCATATGAGCCCAATTAAAGTACTAGCTGTTGATGACGACATGATTAATCTCAAGTTGCTAAAATCAATGCTTATGAAGACTGACTTTGTTAGCGAAGTAATTGAAGCTAAAGATGGAGCACAAGCAATTGAGATTTTAAAAGCTCAAAGTGACATCGGTCTTATTCTTCTTGATATTATTATGCCTATTATGAATGGTATAGAAGTTTTAAAAATTGTTCGTGCAGATGGGCATTTTAAGAATATCCCTATTATTGTTTTAACAACAGATGAGACAAAAAAAGCAGAAGCATTAGAGTGTGGAGCAAATGATTTTATTATGAAACCTGTAAGAATTGATCAGGTTTCAGAGAAGATTCAACGTTTAATTAATCTGTAATACATTAAGATCAAGAGCTTTACGCTCTAGGTCTTAATCTACAAGTACTATTTTAAGTACCTCTTCAATACGTTTAACCCCTTTAATTTCAAGCGCATCTCTCACTTCTTTAGGAATATCTTCTAAGTCACGTTCATAATTTTTCATAGGAATCAATGCTAGTTTCATGTCAGCTCTGTGCGCTGCAATAAGTTTCTCTCGCAAGCCACCAATAGGAAGAACATCACCCGTAAGTGAAATCTCACCCGTCATAGCAACATCTGAACGAATCTTCTTAGAACTTAAAATAGACGTCATTACCGTAGCCATCGCAATACCTGCTGAAGGACCATCTTTTGGAGTGGCACCATCGGGTACATGTATATGCAAGTCATAACGCTTATACACTTCAGAAATTGGTACTACAATCTCATCTTCTTTCTCTTTCGCACTTAAAGGAAGGTTATCTCTGTTAATCATAACCGCACCTGTATCAATTAAGGTCTTCACAACACTCATAGCGATACGAGAAGACTCTTTCATAACATCACCAAGGCTTCCAGTTACTTGCATAAGCCCCTTTCCTTTAATGCGAATAGCTTCAATTTTAAGAACATCACCACCAACCGAAGTCCATGCCAGTCCATTCACCACACCTACTAAAGGAATACCATCTGTTGTATCAATTTCAAATACTGTTTTTTCTAAAAAGTCTTTTAAATTTTTAACTGAAACTGTCACCTTATTAATAGAAGGATCTTCTAAAATTCTTTTTGCTGACTTACGCACAATATCTGCCATTCGACGACGAAGGTTACGTACACCTGCTTCACGTGTATATTTATGAATAATCTCTTGCATAGCTACTTTTGAAATAGAAACTTCAGAACTTTTAAGTCCATGCTTTTTTAACTCTTGTGGAAAAAGATAACGTTTAGCAATCTCAAATTTTTCTTGAGGTGTATATGAACTCACAAAGATAAATTCCATTCTATCACGAAGTGGTGCTGGAATACGTCCAACATCATTTGCAGTTGCAATAAAAATTGCTTGAGAAAGGTCTAAATTAAAGTTCAAGTAATAATCTCTAAAACTAGAATTTTGTTCAGGATCTAAAATCTCTAAAAGAGCCGAGGTAGGATCCCCACGACCTGAACGCCCTACTTTGTCAATCTCATCAAGAACAACAATAGGATTCATCTTTTTAGCATCAATAATACCTTGAACAATACGCCCTGGCATCGCCCCAACATAAGTACGACGATGACCACGAAGTTCATTTACATCTTCTAAACCGCCAAGGGCAATACGAACAAGAGGACGTTTAAGTGCTTCAGCAATGGAGTTAGCTAAAGAAGTTTTACCCACACCTGGAGGACCTGCAAAACATAAGATTGCTCCACGTCCTTCTTTATCTTTAATACCACGAAGCTCAAGTAACTCTTTTACCGAAAAATACTCAACAATACGCTCTTTCGCTTTTTCTAAAGAGAAATGATCTTTATCTAACTGCTTTTCAACATCTTGAATCTTTAAAGACTTCTTCGCAATATCACCAAAAGGAATATCAAGAACCCACTCAATATACGTCTGTAACATTCCGGCATCAGACGAATCAGGGTGCATACGAGCAAAACGCTCTAACTGCTTGTTGACTTCTTTGTAAACCTCTTCGCCCATAGCTTTTTTCTTCTTCTCAAGCTTTGCTCGGTACTCTTCAATCTCTTCTTCACGTTGAGAATCGGTACCTAACTCTTTTTGAATCTGCTTGAGTTGTTCTTTTAAAAAGTACTCTTTATTCACTTTTTCAATGCGGTTATGCACCTTTGAGCGAATCTCTTTTTGAAGACGATTCGCTTCAATCTCTTCACTTAAAGCATCAATAAGTTTTAAATAACGTTTTTCTAAATTTTCTTCAATAAACAACTCAAAGGCTAAATCTTTTTTGAGTTTAATCGAAGAACAAATTAAATCTGCAATACGCCCCGGTTCGTGGTTTTCTTCAAGAGTACGAAGCAGGTCAGGTGGAAAGTATGAACTTACCTGAGAAAGGGTACGAACCTTCTCCCGAACAATCTCTAAAACCGCGTCCATTTTAAGTTCATTCTCAGGTGCACTTTCAATAATGTCAACATTAGCCACTAAAGGGTTAGTTCCTATTTCACTTACAATCTTACCACGAGCAAGCCCTTGAAATAGAACTTTAATACGTCCATCAGGTAAAGAGACCTTACGCATAATTGAACCTACAACACCAGCTTTATAGATACCATCAAAGTCACGAGAACCTTCTTCATCAGGTAAAGTTGGACAGACTAGCACTAAAGAGTTGTTCTCAATAGCTAAGGCTGCTGCGGCAATATTTTTATCATCGCTTAAAAATAGAGGTGAAATCATAAAAGGGTATAAAAAAAGTTCATCTTCAACAATAATAGGAATGTCGGAAGGGAAAGAGCTATAGTGACTAAGTTGCATAAATTTCCTTGATTATTTCCCGCCTTAGGCGGATATTTTATAGTTCAGATTCAGGTATCTGTGTTTCATCTTCAATAAGGTCAGCCTTATCATTACCATCAGCATCTTGTGCCATTACACTTCGCGTGTCAGGAAGTAAAAAAGCATACCACGAAGAAGTACCATCACCCTCGTACATTTCTCTGTACCAAGCTGTATCTGGAGGTTCTACTTCATTCCAGTCTATCCATTTTTCTGGCTGTTTTTGCTCATAAAAAGCTTGTGCCTTAGGCTTATCAATACGACCATATAGACCAGCAATCGTCTGATTAAGATTTGCCCGTGCTAAGTAAAGTTTTACTAGCATAGTGTTAAGCGCTGGAAGGTAATATGAGTGAGGATACTTCTGTCTAAAAGCTTCACCCTCTTTTAGAGCGTCATGAATTAAGGTCTGGTCACGACGAGGATTTGGAAGTGCCATAAACTTTGCACGTACTTTTAAGTAGTTAGAAAATTCTCTCTCTTTCTTATTTGCAAAACGACGAATGTACTCATCTAAAAAATGCTCTGCCAACATGTACTCGCCGGCTTCCATGTGTGCTTGTGCCATAATCATCGTTGCTTGTTTAAGTAAAGGTGAACCAATGTGCTCACTTTGAAGTGAAGAATAATACCCATCGGCTTTTTCTAAAGAAGCATCTGCTACTGCATCATTCATCTTTTCATACCAGTACACGGCAGGTTTATTGTACTCAGCTACATCTTTACCACAGCCACTAAACATCGCCACTAAAACTAATGGCAATAAAAATATTTTATAATTCATCAGACTTCTTTCAAAAGTAGGTATCATCCTCAGCATTACATAGATAAGCGTGAACAAGGCAGGTTCTTTTTAGCGTAGCTTAAGCTACGGTGCAAAGGTTCTAA
>Ga0256826_1002644_pt1 | contig 10850 bp, 9 predicted proteins | sample CV79metaG_FD_185975 | JGI IMG/M metagenome (GOLD analysis project Ga0256826, IMG submission 185975) | Hydrothermal vent microbial communities from East Pacific Rise, Pacific Ocean - CV79 | ecosystem: Environmental > Aquatic > Marine > Hydrothermal vents | place: Pacific Ocean: East Pacific Rise... | reverse complement strand
TCTTGGGGCATACAGTGGATCTAACGACTCTGTATTTGGGGCAAAAGGGCCTAGCAGTTTTCTTGCTAAAGCTACTTTTACTATAGGGTTTTTATTTGTTGTTAATACTATTACTTTAGGGTACATGTACTCTCAAGCAGCTCAAGCATCAGTTGTTGATGATATGGTAGAGACTACAAATGTAGTAGCACCAGTTGCTGTAACTCCAGCAGTAGTTGAGACAAACACTACAAAATAAGCACTTCCCCTTTTAGTTACAACTCTAGGTTGTAGCTATAACTTTTTTCACAAACTTTCTTTTTACACTACTTTAAAAGTTATCTCGCTACAATTACACAATTATTTTCAGACAAATTAAGGAAAAAGAATGGTAAACGAAATATTTGAAAGCTGCAATACAAAAATGCAAGGTAGTGTTGATCATATGCACAGAGATTTTAAAACATTAAGAACAGGTAAGGTTCTTATCTCTGTTTTAGATAATGTTAAAATTGACTACTATGGAACACCGACACCACTTGACCAAATTGGTTCTGTTATAGCTACAGATGCTACAACAATCGTTGTAAACCCTTGGGAGAAGAATCTCCTTCCTGATGTTGAGTCTGCAATCTTTGCTGCAAACATTGGTGTAAACCCAAACAATGATGGTGATGTTATTAAACTATTTTTTCCTCCTATGACTGTTGAGCAACGTAAAGAGTCTGTAAAACAGATGAAAGGTATGGGTGAGAATGCAAAAGTTTCTATTCGTAACGATAGACGTGATGCAAATGATAAAGTAAAAAAACTTGAAAAAGATAAAGAAATCACTTCTGATGAGTCTAAATCTGCACAAGATAAGATCCAGAAAACTACTGATAAATTTATTGCTACAATTGAGCAGACTTTAAAAGAAAAAGAACAAGAAATCCTTAAAGTATAAAGCATCAAGATGCGTGAGCCTTACGCTGAGTAAAACTTAGTGTTAACGTAAGAAAAGGGACTAGTTCCTTTTCTGTACTATATAAATGAAGGTTTCCTTCATTTTATGAAATAAAATTAAGGATAAATGATGGATGTTAAAAAAATATATATGGATGCAGATGCTCTTTTAGAGGGTCACTTTAAACTTAGTAGTGGAAATCACTCTCAGTTTTATCTCCAATCTGCAAAAGTTTTAGAAGATCCAAAAACTGCAAAAGTTCTTGCTGAAGCCTTAGCTGTTCAGATCAAAGAGAGTGGATTAGAGATAGACACAGTATGTGCTCCTGCTCTTGGTGGCCTTATAGCTGGTTTTGCACTCGCTACTGCTCTTGATGTTCGTTTTATCTTTGCAGAGCGTGTTGAGGGTGTTATGACTATTAGACGTGGGTTTGAAGTAAGTAAGGACGAGAAAGTTTTAATGTGTGAAGATATCATTACTACTGGTGGTTCTGCTATGGAAGCAGCTTCTGCAGTTGAAGCTCTTGGTGGAAAAATCGTTGGTGCAGCTGCTTTAGCAAACCGTGGTTTTTGTAAACGTGAAAACTCTGATATCACTACGAAGCCTAACTGTAAACTTCCTACTGATATTCCATTTTTTGCTCTTGCTGATTTTACATTTGAGATGTATGCGCCAGATGCTTGTCCTCTTTGTAAAGATGGAAGCAAAGCTATAAAACCAGGAAGTCGTGGTAACTAAACCACAACTTCCTTTTGGCTAGCCTAGTAGTCCTGCTATGTTAGAACCCCTACTATTTGCTTGTGCCTGAGCAAAACTTCCCGTCTGTGCTAATATATTTTGTCTTGAAAAATTTGCACTCTCTAATGCAAAGTCAACATCAGCTAATTGAGATGCAGCAGAAGCAGCATTTATCTGAGTAACTGTTGTATTTCTTACATTAGATATAAGACTATTTTGTGCGGCACCTAACTCTGCACGACTATCACCTATAGCTTTTAAACCATCATCAATAGTTCCTAAGGCAGCATCACGTCCCGCTTGTGTCGTCACATCAACTGTTCCAACAATAGAGCGAGCATCTGCGATACTTACACTATGTGTCTCTCCGGCATCTGCACCACTCTGTGTGATAAATGTACCATTCCCTTGACTACCGCCTGTGCCATCAAGAAGATTTATACCGTTAAAACTTGTAGAAGAGGCGATATCTGAAGATGAGCTAGAGAGTGCATCTATCTCTTTTTGAATATTTGCTCTATCTGCGTCATTTAGAGTGTCATTTGAAGCCTGTAGGGTCAATACTCTAATTCTTTGAGTATTATCTTCTATACCTTCTAATGCACCATCTGCAGTCTGAATTAAACCAATAGTTTCATTAGAATTTTGTATCGCTTGACCTGAACCAGAGACAAGTGCTAAAAGTTTCTCAGATATCGCAAGACTCGCTGCATCATTTGCCGATTGAGTAAGCTTATTTCCTGAAGAGAGAGCACTTAAAGTCTTGTTTTGATTTAGATTATTTTGAGTTGCATATAGGTTTGAGTTCATAGAACCTATATTTGTGTTTAACGAAAAGCTCATTTTGTATCCTTTTTAAGAATATATATCTAAACTATTATACAACTTTAAAGGAGTAATGTCTACTTTAGTGATATTTTAGCTGACAAGAGAGCATTCTTTCAACAAGCACACGGGCCACCTCAACCTTTCCATCGACAACAACTGTGATGTTTAAATCTTCTAGTTTTCTCTTCTCTTCAAGTGAAACAACTTTTACAATCAAATTAGCATTTTTAGAGTGTTTAAGTACTGCTTCACAGATAAGTCTTTTCTTATCTATATTATCAAGTGTAACGATGATAGCAGCAGCTTTCTCAATATGAAGAGCATTAAGAATTGATGTTTTTGATGCATCTCCTAAGTAAGCTTCTATATCTGCTTCAAGTGCCTCTTTTACATGCTTATTTGAGTTATCCACCACTATAAAAGGAGCATCAAACTCTTCTAAATGCTGGGTCACAAACTTTCCAACAACACTATAACCACAGACTATTACATGATCTTGCCGTGAGGCAAGAGGTGTCATATCAGTTACAATATCTGTATCTTTAATAATTCTTTCAACGAATTCACTTATACGTGTAATAAAAAATGGTGTAACTATCATAGAAAATATCACCACTAAGACAAGTAAAGATTCAACTTCTTTTGAGAGAATATTTCCAGATGAAGCTACAGCAAAGATAACAAAAGAGAACTCACCAACCTGAGACAAAGCCAGTGCAGTTTTAAGTGATGTTGCCGTGTTACTAGAGAGTCGCAGAAGTGCTAAAATTATGCTTGTTTTAAAAATAAGGACAAGAATAAAAAGACCAACAACAGCTCCTACATTATCAATAAAAACAGTTATATCTATTTTCATACCAACTGTCACAAAAAATGTACCAAGTAAGATATCTTTAAAAGGTGCAATCTCTGACTCAACCTTATGATGGTACTTTGTTTCAGCGATAATCATCCCTGCTACAAAAGCTCCAAGTGAGTATGTAAAGCCCATATAGTATGCGAATAAAGAAGCTCCTATAACTATAAACAGAACAGAACCCATAAAAAGTTCATCGAGTTCTGAGGAAGCTGAAAAATGTAATAGCCATGTAACAAGGCGTTTCCCAACAACAAAAAGTAAGCTAACAACTAAAAAAGCACTCACTAGAGTATGTCCTAAAATGACATAAATACTCTGATCACCTTCATTTGTTAAAAAGCCGATAAAGATCAAGATAGGAATAACTGCAATATCTTGAAAAATAAGTATCCCTGTTGCTCTTTGACCATAAGGCGTATATATCTCTTTTGAGCTCTTAAGATAACTAAGAACAACAGCTGTAGAAGAGAGTGAAAAGGCTAGGGCAATAATAATTGCTGATGTACTCTCTAGTTCAAAGAGATAATGAGCGATCAGATAAACAGCAATAGTGGTAAATCCCACCTGCATAAGACCATTTCCAAAGATCTCTTTTTTCATACTACCCATTTTTGCAAGAGAGATTTCAAGCCCGATTGTAAACATCAAAAAGACAATACCAAACTCTCCAACCATCTCCAGCTCATGAGAGTGACCAACTTCACGTAAATCAAATGCATATACGATGATAGTACCAGTTATGATATAACCAATTATCTGTGAAATCCCTATCTTTTTTAGAAATATATTTACTACTATTGAGATTCCAAGTGCTACTATGACATATAAAAGTGTATTATCCATCATCTAGGGTGATGTCCTTGTCTTGATTCTTTTTGCATTTTTTGAAGTGCTTTTCTTGTGGCACTATCTATTTTTTGCAGATTCATATTTTGAGTAGTAACAAAGCCTGTGGCTGTGGATGATACTGTTTTACTCTTGATCTCAGGCTTTTGCCCTGTAAGTTCAAACTTATTCTGAGCATTTAGGGTTGCATAGTAATAATATTTATCTTCACTGTTGTACATAACTATCTTCGAGTTACTTTCTATCCAATGAAAAGCGCTATCACCTCTTAATACTCCTTCAAACTGAGTCCCATCAGCTTGAGTGAATGTTAAAACTCCTCCCCTCGCAGAAGAAGCTTCAGCTAAAGTCGTAATCATAATTATTGGTAAAATATATTTTAAAAAAAGTTTCATTATCTCTCCTATTTACTAATGCTAAATGTCATTGTTCTCTTCGTATCATCACTACTATTTATAACTATGCTATAACCAGAAAGACTACTATCATAAAGCTTTGTTTTTGATGTATCTATTGTATAACCCTCTGTATATACATCACTAAACTTAGCCTCTATATCCTCATTTTGTGTTAAAGCACTAGTAATATCTCTCTCAACTACCGCAACTTTATAATGATTTGAGGCAGTCTGTATTCCATTTTCGTTATTTGTACTTTTATCAGTATCTACATGATATAACATAGCAAAAAGTCGATTGTCTGTAAAAGAGCTATCTATTTTGTTAAAAGACCTATCCGAGTCAACTTTTGCACTATCTCTACACTCTAATAAAAAATATTCATTTGACTTACTTGTAGCTAACTTTATTAATTCATTTGAACTACATCTTATAGTTACAACGCCAGATGTATTTAAAAAAGTTGTTACATTTGTATCTATTTTGGTATCCATCTTACTAAAAGCACTAAACTGAGTTGGTGTTTCACCTGGATATGTGTCAACTACTTTTCTCGCCCATGAACCACTACTCATAATCCCATAAAAGCCCAATCCTGAACCACCACCATTATCATACAAATCGACTAAATTAAAAAGTGAATGACCGAGTTCATGAGCAATTATTCCGATAGTAGCCTTATGACTATTTGCACTATCAATATCATGAGTTGCACCAAATTTTGCATAACTACCAGATGTTGTATCAACACCTGTATATCTCATCAAATTTACACCATCAACATTTGGAGCATTATTACTCTCATATGACCAAGCATGTGCCCATATTGATTTATATTGGGGATCCCCATAAGACTCCTCTCCACCAGCTACAATAAAGATAATCTGTAACTCATTATGACTAATATCTCCATCGCCATTTGTATCTAAAGTAGCAAAATCCATATTGTTGACGACGACTGAACTCGTAATGGCAGCTGTTATTTCTATATCTCGGAAAGTTGTATCACTATAACCACCAGGATGTGCTTTGTTCATATTAACAACAATTACACCATCATTCTCAGTTCCCGAAGTCTCTTTAACTGGAACAAGTTCTATCTCCGCATCTGTACTATCATAGTACCATCTATTTACAGAATTTACCTCTTTGTTAAAAATTTTGTTATACCACACTAAGGGGTCATTTTCACTATAGTCTGTCCAGTTCATTATGACAACTAATGTTGGTATTTTATTTTGTGTAACACCAAAGTTTACATCCCCTAAGGGCTGATTTCCATTTGTTACAGTTTGTGAATCTGAAGTAGTCGAGCCACAAGCAGTAAACAGAACTAAAATAGAAGTTATAAATATTATCTTAATCAATGTTCTCATAAGTACTCTTTTTTATTAAAAATTATGTTTACTTACATAATATCTAAAGTTTCCTTTTGTCATAAGAAATTAAACTACTTTATTATATAATCGCGTTTATAATTAATATATAAATATGGAGCATTTTTATGACTAAATACATTTTTGTTACCGGTGGGGTTTTATCTTCTCTTGGAAAAGGGATTACTGCTGCTAGTGTTGGTACACTACTAAAACACTCTGGTCTTGACATAGGAATGTTAAAAATAGATCCATATATCAATGTCGATCCAGGGACAATGAGTCCACTAGAACATGGTGAGGTTTTTGTTACTAAAGATGGTGCAGAGACTGACCTTGACATCGGAAACTATGAAAGATTTTTAGATAGCTCTTACTTAAAATCTTCTAACTTTACAACGGGTCAAGTTTACTCTTCTGTAATTGAGCGCGAACGTGCTGGTGGTTATCTTGGTCAAACAATCCAAGTTGTGCCACATATTGTTGGTGAGATTGTTAAGCGTATAAAAGAAGCTGGTGAAGGTCATGACATCTTAGTTGTAGAGCTTGGTGGAACAGTTGGTGACATCGAAGGCCTTCCTTTTATGGAAGCTATTCGTCAGATGAAACATGATGATGAAGTTGAGGGGACATTCTTTATTCATGTTACTCTTATCCCTTACATCAAAGCTGCTGGTGAGCTAAAGTCCAAACCAACTCAGCACTCAGTTCAAGAACTTCGTCGTATCGGTATCACTCCTCAGATGATTATCGCTAGAAGTGAAAATGGTCTTCCTAAAGCTTTTAAAAAGAAACTCGCTATGAGTTGTGATGTTGCACAGGATAGTGTTATCGAAGCACTTGATGCAAAAACTATTTATAGTATTCCTGTAACTTTTTTACGCCAAAACATCTTAAAGCCTATCGCTAAAGAGTTAGAACTTGGTGATATAAATCCAGATATGGAAGAGTGGGATACACTTGTTAAGAAAATAGTGCAACCTCAAGGTAAAACTATTGTTGGATTTGTTGGTAAATACCTTGAGCTTAAAGAGGCTTACAAGTCACTTACTGAGTCACTGATTCACTGTGGTGCACACCTTGATACTCGTGTTGAAATCGCTTGGATAGATAGTGAAGAGATAGAAGAAAAAGGGGCTGAGGCTCTTTTGGCTGACTGTGATAGTGTTTTAGTTGCCGGTGGTTTTGGTTCTCGTGGTGTTGAGGGTAAAATACTTGCTATCGAGTATGCTCGTGTAAACAAAGTTCCATACTTAGGTATCTGTTTAGGTATGCAACTTACACTTGTTGAGTATGCAAGAAATGTACTTGGATTAGAGGATGCTAACTCTATCGAGTTTGATGAGAATACTCCACATCCAATGGTCTACCTAATAGATAATTTCCTTGATCAGAGTGGTGGTCAGCAACTTCGTACTCACAAATCTCCTATGGGAGGAACTCTCCGTTTAGGTGAGTACCCGTGTGATACTAAAGAGGGTTCAATAATTCGTGAAGCTTACAATGGCCAAGAGACAATACTAGAGCGTCACCGTCACCGTTATGAAGCTAACCCAACATACCGTGAAGCATTAGAAAAAGCAGGAATGATAGTTACTGGTGAGTCTAATGGTCTTATAGAGACAGTAGAAATAGAGGGTCACCCTTGGTTCTTAGGTGTACAATTTCACCCAGAGTTCACATCACGTTTACAGACTCCAAATGCTGCAATTTTAGCATTTGTTAAGGCTAGTATCGCTGCCGAGTAAGAATTTTTCTTAAGTAAAAATGTGTCTATTTGACATATTTTTACCTTTCTTCTACATTTTAGTCTATAATCCTTTTTATGAATACACCAACTCTTACAAAAAATGACCTTTACAATCTTCTCTCATCTCGTTTTGACTTAGAAGAGAAAAAACTCTCAGAGATTCCTAACCCTGCCCTGCTTTTAAATGCTTCTGATGCAGCAAAGGCTATAGCTGATGCAATAAGAGCTAACAAAAAGATAACATTAGTTGGAGATTATGATGTTGATGGAGTAAGCTCTACTGCCATTATGGTAGATTTTTTTAGACAGATACCTTACCCACTTGAAGCTATCATTCCAAATCGTTTTCGTGATGGATATGGCGTTTCACCAACAGTTTTAGAGAGAATAAATGCAGACCTAGTCATAACAGTTGACAATGGTATCTCAGCTATTGAGGCTGCTAAAATCTGTAAGGAGCGAAATATTGAGCTCATCATTACAGACCACCATACACCCTCAGAAATTTTACCTGAAGCACTTTTCATAGTTGATCCTAAACTAGCAGAGTGCGAGTACCCTTTTAAAGAGATATGTGGAGCACAAGTGGCTTGGTTACTCTTAGGACTTGTTAAAAAGGAGCTAAGCTTACAGATAGATATGATGCAGTTTTTAGATATCTTAGCTATCGCTATTATTGCTGATATTATGCCACTTATTGATATCAATAGAACACTTGTTAAACGTGGTTTAGCACTTCTAATGAGTTCAGAGAGACCCTCTTCTATAATCATTCGAGACTTTATAAACAAAAGAAAGATTACAAGTGAAGATATTGCCTTTCAGATAGCTCCTAGACTTAACTCTGCTGGGCGCTTAGAAGATGCATCTATCGCTCTTGATTTCTTCACAGCAACTGACACTAACAAAGCATACAATCAATTTGAACTCCTTGGAAAACTCAATGATTTACGTAAAGATACTGAAGCACAAACTACGCAAAAAGCTATAGCACAAGTAGATGAAAATGATAAAGTCATAGTGGTAAGTGGTGAGGGTTGGCACGAGGGTGTTGTCGGTATTGTAGCCGCTCGGCTAGTAGATAGATTTGGACGACCTGCCATCGTACTGAGTGTTGAAAATGGTGTCGCTAAAGGAAGTGCTCGAAGTATTGGAGATGTAAGTATATATGAACTTATAAAAGCAAATGAATCTTTTTTAACTAAGTTTGGTGGGCATAAAATGGCAGCTGGTCTTGGACTACAACAAGAAGATATATTGGCGTTTAAAGAGGCTATAAACCTCTCTGCAGACAAGATACCCGAAGATGATTTTATTCCCGCATCGCAAGTAAGTGGTATTTTAAATGCTGATGATATTGACCTTGAACTTTTAGATCTCTTAGAGCAGTTTGAACCTTTCGGTGAAGCAAATCTTCGACCAACATTTTTGATAAAAGATGCAGAGGTTGTCAATATAAAACTTATGGGGGCAGATAAATCCCATTCACGCATTGAGATAAGGCAATACCCTCATCAGAGAAAGACCTTAGAAATTGTGGCATTTAGAACTGTTTTTGAGATGCCCGAGGATAGAAAAATCACCTGTTCTTACAGTGTTGCCAAGAATGAATTTAACGGTAAAGTCAATGTTCAACTCCTCTGTAATAAGATATATTAAGCTATAAACTTGTAAAATAGATGTAACTAAAATAATTAAGGTCAATTATGGATAATAAAGAAATATTAAAAAAATTCAACCCTTCTACAGGTATGTCTCGTCGTGATGCTATCAAGTTTATGGGTATCTCCCCTATCGCAGCTTCTGTTCTTGCAAGTACAGCAGGAAGTTCTATCGCTGAAGCTAGTGAAGATGTTAGTGGAAAGATAGTTATCGTTGGTGGTGGTGCTGGTGGTATTATGGCACTTTCTCGTCTCTATCGTGCTATTAAAAATCCAGATATTACTATTATTGCACCAAATGAAGTTCATCTTTACCAGCCAGGTCAAGTATTTGTCGGTGCAGGTGAATTAAAGATAGAAGATCTAGCAATAGATAACAACAACTACATAGACCAATCAAAGGTTACTTGGATTAAAGATGAAGTTGCAACTTTTGATGCTGATAACAATAGTCTTGTTACTCGCAGTGGAGAAAAAGTTAAGTATGACTTCTTAGTTGTTGCAGCTGGACTTCAGTACCATTATGAAGCTATCGAAGGATTAACAAAAGAGGATATCGGTACAAATGGTATAACAAGTGTTTACCTCAATGACTTAGAAAAAGGAACTGCTAAGGGTGCGACTGCTACTTGGGAGTGGTTTAATGATCTAAAAGAGGCTGCTAAAACAGGAAAACCTAAGGTTATTTACACACAACCAAATACACCTATTAAGTGTGGTGGTGCTCCACAAAAGATGCTTTACCTAAGTGCTGATTATCTTAGACAAGATGGGCTGAGTGCTGAGTATAGTTTCGTATCTAGTGCAGGTAAACTTTTCTCTCTTCCTGCTATAGATAAGGCTCTTCATGAAGTACAAGATGGGTATGACAAAATCGAAAATAGATTTCAACATCACTTAAAATCCATAGATGTAAAGAATAAAAAAGCAACTTTCATTCATGCTTGGGATGAAGAAGAGTATGATGAAGACTTTGATACTACAGAGATTGTAAGTCATGCTGATACAGTAGTGATGGATTATGATTTTATACACATTGTTCCTCCGATGAGTCCAGTTGATGCCGTTATGAACTCTTCACTTATCTCTAAAGCGGGATGGTTAGAAGTAGATAAGCATTCACTTCAACACACTCGTTATAAAAATGTGTTTGGGATTGGTGATATTTGTGGTATACCTATGGGTAAAACGGGTGGAACAGCTCGTCACCACGGACCAATCTTAACTCAAAACCTTATCAGTGCTATGAAGGGTGAAGAACTTAAGGCAGTTTTTGATGGTTATACTGTCTGTCCAATTAAAACACAATATGGAAAGATAATTATGGCTGAGTTTAACTTCGATGGTCCCGCTCCAACTATGCCACTTGATTTTTCTAAACCAAGATGGATGTGGTGGGCATTTGACCTCTACATGCTAGAACCGATGTACAAATACCTCATGCTAACTGGTAGATTTTAGGATCACTC
>Ga0256826_1002643_pt1 | contig 10855 bp, 14 predicted proteins | sample CV79metaG_FD_185975 | JGI IMG/M metagenome (GOLD analysis project Ga0256826, IMG submission 185975) | Hydrothermal vent microbial communities from East Pacific Rise, Pacific Ocean - CV79 | ecosystem: Environmental > Aquatic > Marine > Hydrothermal vents | place: Pacific Ocean: East Pacific Rise... | reverse complement strand
ATTTGGATCAATATCTAATAACGCCTCGTTACAAGCATTTATTAAATCGTCCATAAAATATTGCCTACCTATATTACGAAAACATTTATCTAAAACTCGATACCGAATTGTTGCATTTTTATTTGTCGCCATTAAAAAAGTCTTAATCATCAAATGTAATAATTTATATAGAGGTTCAGAAATAAAAACCTATGTTGTTAATGTAATTTCGTATAATCAGGCGTACTAATCCACCTCCCCTAAAAACTCATAGATTCTTTTAATTTATTTTGGAAATAATAGACTTAATTTTTTTTCGACAAAACTGCTAGCTCCTCCAAAGATTTTATTTGCTTCATCTTTATTTATCATTTATACTTTTTAAAAAAATCTTTTCCTAACCTTCCTTCGCGCAATACAATTATATCCTGCATAGAAGAAAAATTGTTCCTTGTAATTAGCTTATCTATTATTCTATATCGTAAAAGTGCTTGTTTATTTAACGATGCCATAAATTATATTTTTATCTTTGAGATGATTTAGTTTGCCACTGAAATATATCAAGCAATTTATATGAATTCTGATATATATTAAATAAAATGTTTACAGATGGGATATTATGAAAATAAAAAAATAGATTTAACCGTTCCTCAGATAATTACGGAAAATAAAAGATTAAATCCTTTCACAAATAAAGATTCAAGCAAGATTGTTCTTGTAGAATATCTCTATAGACCAATTATAACAACTACTGCCAGAACTACAATTTTAGAACTAAACAAAACATATCCTAATACAGCAGAAAATTTTATGCTTATAGACAACGCCTATTACTTTGTATATTCAGAAGCTGTACATAAGTATAAAGATGAAATTATTACTTTTCATGATAACAAAACATACACTAAAGAATTAGTATTTCAATTAGAAAAAGCAAATCATGATAAATATAATTTCTTTAATAATACAAATAGAAACGATTACCTATTCGAAGATAAGTTTAATTATTTAGTTGAAGCTCAGTATAAGAATAATTTTCATTCATTTTTTTCAGAGCCAGAAACTGATAATCAGGATATTGAATATCTTCAATACATAAAAATAGCAGATGAATTAAAACATGTTATTCAAAATATCGCAAGGTTAAATTTTATTGAATTTCTTAAAAATGAAATTAAGAATAGTATAAAAAATATAGAAAGTTTTGAATGTAAATTAACACCCTATAAATTGGCTGAGATTTTTAAAAGCATTGCTAGTAAACAGTATATTGATGAAAGAAAAAATGATGTTACTAAATTTATTGATGGCTTAATAACTGATAAATTAACAATTAATACTATGATTTTAAATTGGGAGGATACTAACTATTCTTTTATAATATTTATAGATGAATTAAAAGAATTCTGCAAACCTTTACGTACTGACAAAAATATATGTTTAGGTCATTTTTTAATAAAAGATAAAACCTTTAATGAAAGAACAGTAAGAAATGCTCGATCTGAAGTTAAAAAAAACTTAAAATTGGAGAACCCACCTATGAAAGGAGGAAGTCAAAAGTATACCCAAACTAATGATTTTATAAAAAACCTATTTTTATAAGTTCAACATTCCTGTTTTTTATAATTGAAATCAGACAATAATTAATGTCTGATTTTTTTTATTTTTTATCTTTTCTTTTTCAAGACCTTTTTATTTACAAGGAGAATAACTATTTATTTAATCAGACATTAAATTTACATCTGATTTTATATGCTATTAAATCGTTATAAACAGGTGTATACCAACCTATATTTGCACCGTGATTCAGTTAAATCATGATTCCGTCGACAGAATCTTTTTATATTTTTTAAATTTTAGAGATGAAACAAGTAATGGACGAATTGCTCAAAATAAAAGCAATGATTAACGAAAGTATTTTTTTAAGAAAAGAAATACTCGATTTAAAAGAAGCTTGTAAATATACAGGTTTAAGCAAATCAAAACTTTACAAAATTTCAAGTAATCACGAAATTGCTGTAAGCAAACCTGAAGGAAAGCTATACTTTAAACGAGAGGATTTAAATGCGTATATGATGAGTAACTATATTCCTAGTAAAGAAAATATAAATAATAATATCAAAAGCTTGTTTAATAAAACGATCCCTTTACAATAACAATTATAAAAAATCTACAATTTAAATTTTTATCAAAAAAATGTAAACGTAGACATATAATCCCTCATAACGAAAAACGAAATCACCCCCTATATTTCAGTATTCAAATAAACAGTCGTTTATTTGAATACTGATTATTTAATTTTATAACACCTACGTTAAAATAGAATTAAACTTCCAACACTAAAGGATTTATATAATTTAACTAAATTAAATTGAAGTATTGATAAGCTTACCTATTTATCTCAAATAATCAAGAAATGTTTGCAAATTGTTTGCAAATTAAAATAAAAAAAGGACTTACATTTTTGTAAGTCCTTGATTCTGAGAGTACCGAGAGGCGGGCTTGAACCGCCGACCTCAGGATTATGAATCCTGCGCTCTAACCAGCTGAGCTACCTCGGCATTTTGTTTTTATTAAAACGGATGCAAATTTAGAGTTTTATTTTCTATTTCTGAAAGATATTGCTTTATTTTTAATTTTGATTTGAATTATTTTTTTCTATATTGCGAAAAATAAATAATTATTTAAATGGAAAAAGAAAAGTACTCCTTAGAATATAGCTTCAGAACATCTATAAAATTATTATATAATCGAATTAGTACAGCCGATGGTTTAGCAGAATGGTTTGCGGATGATGTAAATATTAAAGGCAATAATTACATTTTTATTTGGGACGGCGAAGAACAAGCCGCTGAAATAATTCAAAAAAAGGACAATTCTTTTATTAAATTTCATTGGCTTGATGATGAAGACGATGATTCTTTCTTTGAATTTAGAATTGATGTTGACGAGTTAACTCAAGACGTTGCTTTAATCATTACTGATTTTGCTTACGAAGACGAAAAAGAAGACAATATAGGTCTTTGGGAAGCTCAGGTAGATGACTTGCATAGTATTCTTGGTTCTTAAATGAAATTTAAGCCATTAAACACTGAGGAATATCAAATCATAGTAGAGAAAGGCACAGAAACTCCTTTTACAGGAAAATATGATGCTTTTTTTGAAGAAGGAACATACAACTGTAAACAATGCGGTTCTCCTTTATATCAATCTAATAATAAATTTAATAGTTCTTGTGGATGGCCCAGCTTTGACGATGCCATCGAAGGTGCTATTAAAGAAACGCCCGATCCTGATGGACGAAGAATAGAAATCGTTTGCTCGAATTGTGGAGGACATTTAGGACATGTTTTTAGAGGTGAGAATTATACTGTTAAAAACACTCGACATTGCGTTAACTCAATATCCTTAGATTTCAGTCCTAAAAAATAAAATAATGAGTATTAAAAAAGCATATCTCGCATCTGGCTGCTTTTGGGGAACCGAATATTGGCTAAAAAAAGAAAAGGGAGTTATTAGTACCAAAGCAGGATACTGCGGAGGAGATACCGAACATCCTACTTATGCCGATATTTGTACAGGCCAAACAGGACACGCCGAAACTGTTGAAGTAGAATATAATACTAATATAAGTCATTACGAAGAGTTGCTTCGGATTTTCTTCGAAACTCACGACCCCAGTCAAATTAATAGACAGGGACCTGATATTGGAACTCAATATCGCTCTGCTATATTTTATCAAACCAAAGAAGAAAAAGAAATAGCAGAAGATATTATACAGCAGCTTAAAAATAAAGGTTTTGAAGTTGTTACCGAACTTGTTCCTTTTACAAAATTTTGGTCTGCGGAAGACTATCATCAAAATTATTATTTTAACAAAGGACAAGTCCCAACCTGTCATATATACAAAAAGAAATTCTAAAATTAATCCTTAGTGAAAAACTAAGTTGTTGCAATAGACAGAAAGTCAAAAACGCCAAATGCTGATAAAAATACAATCAAACCAAAAATAAAAATTAAAATACCTGTTACCTTATTCAAATACCACAAGGTTTTTAATCGTATTTTTTTTCTAAATAGATTAACCAAGGTAACCAATATCAACCACCAAGACGTTGCCCCTACAAGAACCCCTGTTATTAAGGCCAATATTTCGCCTTGTCCCGCATCTTTACCAGGACCTCCTGCTGCAAAAATAGCTCCTATAACAATAATTGTCAAAGGATTAGATAGCGTTAAAAAATAAGTGTGCATAAAATCTGACCACAAAGTACTTTTTTTACCTTTTTGGCGAATTTGCTCCACAACACTGGAACTAAAAATTCGGTAAGCAAGTATCATAAGTATTAAACCGCCCCCTATTCTTATCTCCATTTGATGAGCATCTATAAAATTCGTAATAATAGAAACTCCAAAACCCGCAATAATTGAGAAAAAAGTATCTGCAGTTGTCGCTCCTGCTCCTCCAAAATATCCAGAATACCGCCCCTTGTTCAGTGTTTTTCGAATAATAAGAACACCAACAGGTCCTAATGGAACTGAAATTAATAATCCTGCTACTATTCCTGCTAATACTAATGAATTCATTTCTTATAATATCGAATAACAAAAGTAATTAGTTTTTACAGATAAAAAAATCAACAATCTGCAAATCTAACAACATAAATTTTATTTACTTTTTCTATCTATAAAAGCCTTTGGAACAAGACTTAATCCTTAATTAATTTTCCACTTCTTGGCCTCGGCAGGTCTGTATAGATTCATTTTCTCGATAAGCTCTTCTATATCGTCCGAAACAATTAGCATATCCATATTTACCTGTTGTAAAAAACCCTTTTCGACCATATTATTCATCAAAGAAATCAAGTCATCAAAATATCCATTTACATTAAGTAAAGCTATAGGTTTATGATGTAAAGACAATTGCGACATGGTCAATACTTCAAAAAGCTCCTCTAAAGTTCCAAAACCTCCTGGTAAAGCAATAAACCCATCTGACAGCTCTGCCATTTTAGCCTTCCTTTCGTGCATAGTTTGGACAAGAATTAATTCTGTCAGATTCTCATGTGCTAACTTAAACGCCTTAATAAACTCAGGAATTACCCCTACAACGTCTCCCCCTCCTTTCAAAACTGCATTAGCAACTTTCCCCATTAAGCCCACATCGGTACCTCCATAAACTAAATCTATCTTAGATTGAGCCATTTTCTGCCCCAACAATGTTGCCTGTTTGGGTATTTCTTTATCAAAACCATTACTCGAACCACAAAACACACATATCCTATCCATATCCTCAAATTTATTAAACATCTAATATCCAATATTATAAAAAGACTTATTCTTTCTTTATCACCACACTCAAGCCTATTATAATCTTTGTAATCAAAGGTACTAATTATATTAGTTATAAATTGTAAATAATTACAAACATCTTAATCTGTTAGATTTCAAACTCCATATTAAAATCTCCTCAATAAGTTTATGTTTCTTAATTGGAACGCTCTATTTTTTTTTGTATTTTCGCGGTCGCAAAAAATGATATAATGTATAAAGACATAAGAAGCTTAAAGGAATTTAATCAAGTTTTGGAAGATAACGATGCTGTATTAGGCTATTTCTCTAATGAGACCTGTAATGTTTGTAAGGTTTTAAAACCTAAAATCTATGATATGATTCAGCAGAATTATCCAAAAATAAAATCGGTATATATTGACATTTCCGATATTCCTGAGATTTCTGCCCAAAACTCTGTTTTTACAATTCCTACCATCATTGTTTACTTAGCGGGAAAAGAAACATTTCGGAAAAGTCGCCACATCGGAGTGGACGAATTGAAAGATGCCATTGAACGTCCTTATCAGATTATGTTTTCATAACTCAATACTACTTGTTTTTTGTATATTTGTAAAAAATCGCATAAAATTAATATCCCAATGGGAGTTAAAAATTAAAAGATAATGGGAAGAGCATTTGAATTCAGAAAAGCAAGAAAAATGAAGCGTTGGGCCAAAATGGCTAAAACCTTTACTAAAATTGGGAGAGATATCGTTATTGCCGTAAAAGAAGGTGGTCCTGACCCTGAAACAAATTCTAAACTTAGAGCTGTTTTTCAGAATGCGAAAGATGCTAATATGCCCAAAGAGAATATCGAACGAGCAATAAAAAAAGCATCAGATAAAGACACCTCTAACTACAAAGAAGCTATATTTGAAGGTTATGCTCCACACGGCATTGCAGTTGTTGTAGAAACTGCCACCGATAATAATAATAGAACCGTCGGAAACGTTAGATCTTATTTCAGTAAAAACGGGGGTAATCTTGGAACATCAGGCTCTGTCCTTTTTATGTTTGACCATACCTGTAATTTTAAAATAGCAAAAGGCGATATCGATCCCGAAGAATTAGAGTTAGAACTTATTGATTATGGTGCTGACGAAGTATTTGTCGACGATGAGTTTGTCATGATATACGGAGCTTTTGAAAGTTTCGGTTCTCTACAATCAAAATTAGAAAATGATAAAATAGAAATATTAGCCTCAGGATTTGAGAGAATCCCTCAGAATACAACAGAATTAACGCCTGAACAAATAGAAGAAGTTGAAACACTCCTCGAAAAATTAGAAGAAGATGAGGATGTTATGAATGTATATCATAATATGGCCTAATATTCCATTACCCTTATTTCTTTCTGCTAAAAAACATACCAATTAATGCTGTACAATTTGTGATTTCCCCTTTTTGGGGGATTCTTTTTTAAACAAATTCATTTACTTTCATACAAAAATTATATTCCAATTTTTATTAATTTATGGATAGTAAAAGAATTATAATTCTCGACGATCATACCTTGTTTCTGAAAGGAATGATGCTAATTTTAAAAGAATGCTATAGCAAATGTGACATTATTGCATATCAATCTATTAGTAAACTAAAAAGTGATAAATTAAATTTTGAGAAATTCGATTTATTAATTAGTGATATTGAATTACCTAAAGAAGATACCTTTGGATTATTTAAATCTTTAAAAGAAGATTTCCCCAACTTACCAATATTGGTAGTTTCGATGCATAAAAAATTCTCTGTTATAAAAAAATGTAAAGCCCTAAACATAGAAGGATATTTATTAAAAGATGAAGACGAATATCTAAACGAAGCTATACAAACAATCATAAATGGTGAAACATACTATTCTAAAACTGTAACCGATTTTTGCTATCGAGCCCAAAATTCATTAAATCTTTTATCTCAAAGAGAAGAAGATGTACTAAAACTATTTGCAAAAGGTTTCTCCAATAAAATCATTGCCGAGAAACTTTTCCTTTCACCAGAAACAATCAAAACACACAAAAAACATATCCGACTAAAACTCAACCTAAATAATAATCAAGAAATATTTGAATACTGCAAGAAAAATCTTTTATAATGAGAATACAACTTACTATACTAGCCATTTTTATGGCTATATTATCATTTTCTAATAATCAAGAAAAAACTATTCTTCTCGACAGTTCTAATTATCTAAACTTAGATGAATACACTTATATTTTTGAAACAACAGAATCTTCATTAGAGGTTAAAGACGTTATAAATAAAGAATTCCAATATTCTAAGAAAGGGCTAAACATTGGTGTCAGTGATAAAATTTATTGGGTAAAGTACACAATAGAAAACCCTAGCAACAAGGTTAAAGAATATTACATATATTATCCATACAATCACATCAATAAAATAATTGCTTATACCCTTTTCAATGGGACAACGGAACATCTCAAATCAGCAGGAACCTATCACAGCTATAAAAATAAAGAGATTGACAGTAGAGGATATCCTATACTAATTAAACTTAAACCAGGAAAGACTACTATTATCTTAAGAATTGAACATTTATACCTTCCTCTAAGAGGAGTTGCTTATTTATTAACTGAGAATACCCTACGAAAAAGTATTAAAAAAAGTGAAAATGCTATTTGGCTTTGGAGAGGTGTTTTTATCTTTTCTTTATTTATTACCTTAGTCTTATTTTTTGCGATAAGGGCAAAATCATTTTTATACTATTTCTTTTTAAACTTCGGTGTACTAATGTTCTTTGCTGCTGAAATAGGAGGTTTCTTTGCTTTCTTCGATACTGATAAATTAGATCATATTATTGATATCAAGCACTTAGGAAATGTTATTATTTTAATCTTCTTTCCTTTATTTATCAACGAAATGACCCCTATAAAACGAATATTGCCCAAATTATGGAAAGGAATGTTTATTTTTATTTTTATAGCCCCTATTCTATGGTCAATATGTCTTATTCCAGAAGTTAAAAACACCTATTTTTTATTCTATACAACCCATTATTTTATAGCTTTATCAGGAATCGTATTTATCTTACAATTATTTTTCCTTTTTATAGCTTATCGAAATAAAATGAAAAATGCATTAATAATGTTTTTAGCCTATGGTTTCTACGTTACAGCAGTCTTTATAAATGTAATTTTACCTAATTTAGGGGTTGTTGAAAATAGCTTAGAAGTATATAATTCTTTTATTTACGGTTCATTATTCGAAATTGTAATGTTTATGTCAATTCTTGGAAGAGAAACTCTATCCATTTATAAGCAACGTTCATTATTACTCGAAAAGCAAAAAGATCATCAGGCAGAAATTATTCGTGCTATTGTAGAAAGTCAAGAAAAAGAAAGGAATAGAGTTGGTAGAGACCTTCATGATATGATTGGAGCTAATATATCGGTTATAAAACAACAGGTTGACAAAAACAACCGTTCTTTAATAAATACCATAGAGCGAACTATTGAATCAGTACGTAATTTAAGTCACGGGTTAGTTACACCTAATATCAAAGACGATGAATTTATAGATGAAATAAGAGAACTCTGTTTTTTATCTTCAAGTTTAGACATTAAATTCCAATCACATTTCCATAATTGGTCAACCGTCGAGGACACACAAAAAACGACCCACCTATATAGAATTGTTCAAGAATTATTACAAAACGCCATTAAACACAGTAAAGCAAAAAATGTCTTGGTTCAGTTTATTATTGGTAACGATGATAGCCAAAAACTAACCGTAATGTACGAAGACGACGGTATCGGTTTTGATTACGAAGAAGCCTATAGAAATAAAGGATTAGGACTAATTAACATTCAAAACAGAATTAAGCTTATTGATGGATCAATCATCTACGATACCAAACAAGGGAGAAAAGGAACAACCATTATTATAAATCTTAGTTTAGAGTAGTTTATCCTATAAATTATATTTTTCTTATTTATCAGTTTCTTCTTCGACAATAATATAAACATCTTCATTGTCCTTTTTCATAAAATACTCTTCCCGAGCAAACTTCTCTAAACTTGCAGAATCTGTTTTTAACTCTTCAAGTTTTCTGTTACTTTCTTGGATCTTATTTTCATAAAATTCTACTTGAGTATTTAAATCCGACCTCTCACTCATTAGATTAAAACGTTCCATAAGATTATTATCGTCAATAAATAAGACTATTAACAGAAAAACAACTACTGCTATTAAATATTTATTCTTTAATATCTTACCCCAAGGAATATTCATAAACTACGATAACTTTGAAAAATCATCACCAATTTGTTCTTTTACATCGGCTATATAACGTTTAATATCCTGCTCATTTTCTTGTTTACAGATTAAAAGTGTATCGTTAGATTCAACCACAATATAACCATCAAGACCTTGAGCAACAACAAGCTTACCATCTGGCATTTTTACTAAATTATTCTTACTATCAAATAAAAAGACTCGTTTACCATCAATAACATTCTGATTTTTATCTTTATCCGAATTAGCATACAAAGAACCCCAAGTCCCTAAATCGGACCACCCAAAATCAGATTCTAAAATAAAAACATTATCCGACTTTTCCATAATACCATAATCTATGGATATATTTTTACAGTTCGAATAAATACTACTAATAGATTGAGCTTCCTTATTTGTTCCTAAATTACCCTTATGTTCTTCGAACAATTGAATAACATCGGGAAGATACTTCTTAAAAGCTTCTTGTATAGAATTAAGCGACCATAAAAATATCCCTGAATTCCAAGAAAATTCACCGCTATCTATAAAAAACTTTGCCGTTTCTAAATCTGGTTTTTCTGTAAAAGTCTTAACCTTATACAATCCTTCAACCTGCGTAAAAGAATTATTAGTTTCTCTTTGGATATATCCATAACCCGTATCGGGACGACTCGGATGAATCCCTAAAGTTAATAAGGCATTATGCTTAGATGTAAAATCCAAACCTAATGAAATTGTTTTCTCAAAGCTTTGCGTATCAAGAACCAAATGATCGGCAGGAGTTACAATAATATTAGCCTCAGTATTCTTTTTTTGTATAATCTGATTAGCGTATTCTATACACGGTGCTGTATTTCGTCTAAGAGGCTCCAACAGGACTTGTTCTTCTATTAAATCAGGAAGTTGTTCCAATACCAATTTTTTATAAAGTTCGTTGGTAACTACTAAAAAGTTCTCTTTTGGAACGATATTCTTAAATCTATCATAAGTCTGCTGAATTAAGCTTTTCCCCGTCCCTAATATATCTATAAATTGTTTAGGATAATCTGTTCTACTCATAGGCCAAAAGCGACTTCCTATGCCTCCTGCCATTATTACACAAAAATTATTTTTCATTTTTAGATATTTTTAGTTGTTTTATAAATTCTAAATCTTAGAATTACTTCTTTTTAAAGGTATCCATTTTATTATCGTAATTAAGGAAATATTCGCCCCGTTTCAAGGTTGATATATCAACACTTTCTCCATATCCTTTTTTTACAATTTTCCCATAATAATCGTACACTTCATACATTGTTGCTCGAGAAAAACG
>Ga0256826_1002641_pt1 | contig 10859 bp, 11 predicted proteins | sample CV79metaG_FD_185975 | JGI IMG/M metagenome (GOLD analysis project Ga0256826, IMG submission 185975) | Hydrothermal vent microbial communities from East Pacific Rise, Pacific Ocean - CV79 | ecosystem: Environmental > Aquatic > Marine > Hydrothermal vents | place: Pacific Ocean: East Pacific Rise... | reverse complement strand
GCTTGAATTTCTTCTGCTGTTAATGTAGGTTTTACGATTACTAAGTTTTCGTAGTTTCTCATATAGTATGATCTCCTCTTGGTATTTGCCTAAATGGCGTTTGATTCCCCCTCGGATAAAGCAAAAATTGCTTGAATATAATATCACTATTGATATTACAAAGAGAAAGGAATTGCGATTATACAGAAATGTTACTTAAAAAGTTATTACTAAGACTCTTTTTGCAGAATATATTCTATCCATTTGCCTTTACAGAGTGTATTTTTATCGTTTATCTCGTGAATATAAAACTCTTTACCTTTAGTAGCTTCTATAGCTTTCGTAATAGTATCGTAGGTATCGTAACCTATGTTGTTGATATCTTTAGAGAGAGTATAAACAGTTTTTTGATTGTCTGTTTTGTCATTTTCTGTAAATGTATTGGTAAATAGGCTTTTAAGTTTATGAAGCAAGATTATTTATTCCTGTTGTTTTATAAGTTAATTTTATCTAAAGATATTTAAAACAAACTTTATTTAACTATTATATTTTTTAATATTATTATGTCTGTGTGCAATAAAAATGCTAAATTAATATTTAAGAGGGTATAGTTTCAAAAATTCACATAAAGATATGAACTAAATATGCCAAGAAAAAAGAAAACAAAGACAAATAAAAGCAGCTCAAAACTACTAACATATATAGCATGGAGTTTAGCTCTTGTTGCCCTTACACTAAGCAGTTTACTTGTAGGTTACTACATAGGATTTGACTCTGGAAAAAAGAGTGCTCATGAGAAACTAGAACAAGTCAAAAATAGACATCTCCAAGAGCTTAAAAAGATCGAAAAGTCTGTAAAGAAAACGAGTGTAAATACAAGACTTAAAGAGGTTCTAAAAAAAGAAGTTAAAACTAAACAGTATGTTTCAGCATCACATGAGTTAGATGGTAAATCACTCGCAAGTGTACCTAAAATGGCAAAACGTGAGAAAAAGCTCTCTCCAAATAGACCTCGTTTAGCAATTATAATTGATGATGTTGGTACATCTTCACAAGTAAAAGCGATAAAAAGTTTAAATATTCCTCTTACAATGGCATTTTTACCTCCAAGTAAAGCTCGTCCAAATACACCTAAACTTGCGAGTTTAGAAAAACTTTATATGGTTCATTTACCTATGGAAGCACAAAACTGGAGTGCAGAAGAACCAAATACTCTTCGTATTCACGATACACAAAGAACTGTATCGGCAAGAATTGCTGAGATAAAGAAACTTTTTCCAAAAGTCGCCTATGTAAACAACCATACAGGAAGTAAGTTCACTTCTAATGAAGTTGCGATGAACAGACTAATATTTGCACTTAATGCAAATAAGATTCATTTTATAGATAGTAGAACTACGGCTGAGACTAAAGCACCTAAGGTTATGAAAAACTTTGGTTTTAAGTATGTCTCTCGTGATGTGTTTTTAGACCATCATATGGATAAAAAGTATGTTTTAGGGCAGATAAAACAAGCTATAAAAGTAGCAAAAAGCCATGGAACAGCAATAGCTATAGGACATCCTCATAAAAATACACTTCAGGCACTCTATGAGTCAAAAAAGCTACTTCAAGATGTGGAGTTAGTCTATATAAATAGACTCTAGTTATTATGCAAACCCAAGAGATAAATTTTCATATATCAGAACTAGAGAGTATGAAGAAGTATCCAGGGGTTCTCTACTATAAGGGAGACACCTCTCTTCTTAAACATAAAAAAATCTCTATAGTTGGAAGCCGTAAGCCAAATCAATATGCAAGAGCAAAAACAGAAGAGTTAGCACGAAAACTCTCACAAGCAGGTATATGTATAGTGAGTGGTGGTGCACTTGGAGTTGATGCTGTAGCACATAGTGGAGCAAGAACGAGTAACACTATAATAGTTGCTGCGACAGGACTAGATAAACGCTACCCAAGCATAAATGCATCGCTTATAGCTGAAGTAGAAGAGAAGGGTTTAGTCCTCAGTCAGTTTGCAGACAAAACACCCTCTACAAAGTATAACTTTGTCATAAGAAATGAAGTAGTAGTTGCACTTGGAGATGTTTTAATAGTCACTTATGCCGACTTAAACTCGGGAACTATGAGAAGTGTAGAGTTCGCCTTGAAAATGAAAAAGAAAATTTATGTTCTTGCACATAGAATAGGGGAGAGTGAAGCAACTAACAAACTTCTTCAAGAAGGGAAGGCTGAAGCTATTTATGACATAGATGCTTTTGTTAAAAAGTTTACTAATGTAAATGTCACTAAAGAGAAAAAAAGTGATGCATTTTTAGAGTTTTGCCAAACAAACCCCTCTTATGATGCAGCTCTTGCAAAATACCCAACAAGAATTTTTGAAGCTGAACTCAGTGGTGAAATAGAGATTCGTAATTCAAAAGTTTTTCTTATATAAGCTATAATATTTTCATAAAGGAAGAGAGATGAAAAAAATATTTTCGGTAATAAAAATATGGTTGTCTAGTTATAAAGACTCAATGCTAAAGGTTGACAATAAAAACTTAAGCACGGCATCTAAAGTCTCTTTGGCAGTATTTGTTCTTATTGTATTTATAATTATAGGAAGTGGGGTTGAGTCGCAGCAGTCCTCCATCGTTAAGCCTTATCAAAAGTTCTCACACAAGTGTATGAACTTTATAGAACAAAAGAGAGTGATAGAGAAGTTTCAAACTAGAAATGTATCGCAAGATATATATGGAGAGACTTACAGCTATAAGTACTGGAATCTTGAAGATTTCAAGTATAACCATCATAGAAGATCAGAACGAGAAATCCTCAGAAGTTTTGGAAAAGACTCTCTTTGTCAGAGTTTAGCTCTGAAGTATCTTGATCTTGCAAATAGTGATGCACTCGAAGACAAACTCATAATACAAAAGGGTTTAAAAGCAAAAATAGCTGAAGTTAATGAACGAATAGAGCATAAAACACAGGAGTATAGTAATGCTTTACTTGAAAACATTGCTAAACAAAAACAAGAGTACTCTATACTCTCTACAAATTCAAAAAGTATAAAACAAGAGCTTAAGCACTCTCGAAAAGAATTGAGTATCTTAGAGAATGAACTTGAAAAAGTAGAAAATATAAAAACAATTAAAGAGTTTGAACTCTTTAAAAAATATCTTGATAATAATGCTGAAAATATAGTTAAAGCAAATCATGAAGCGGTGAAGTACTACAGACTTGAGTATACACTGAGTATTTTTCTCTTTTTATTTCCAGTATGGCTTATTTTTTACATTTTGTATAGAGCCCTTAAAAGAAAAGGGTATTTCATAAGTGCATACTTAAGTGTCAATGTTGCTAATGTTAGTGCTCTTTATATTGTTTTTAATCTCTTTTTACTTGTGTATACCATCATTCCAAAGGTATTTTTAGGAAAGCTGATTGCTTACTTATCTCAGTACAATTTAACTATATTTTTAAATATAGCAGCCATAATATTTTTTATGCTTCTTTTTGGATTTTTTATTAACCGTATTCAGAAAAATAGTGCTGTAGATAGTTTAGTGATGAATAAAGAGAGAGTAAAAAACAGTAGAATCAAAGAGACAAACAGATGTCTTAACTGTGGTAATAAACATAATATAGATGATGAGTATTGTGGATTTTGTGCAAACAAATTAAAAGTAGAGTGTAGTAGTTGTCATACTTTAGTTTTTAAAGCTTACCCTTTTTGTACAGAGTGTTCAAAAGAGCTTTAAAAAGCTTATACGATGAGCATTGCGTCGCCATAAGAGTAGAATCGGTACTTCTCTTTTATAGCCTCAGCATATAACTCCTGCGTTTTTTCAAGTCCTACAAAAGAAGCAACGAGCATAAGAAGTGTAGACTTTGGCAGGTGAAAGTTTGTAAGTAGATGCTTTACACGACTCGGTTTATTGTTTGGGTGAAGAAAAAGATTTGCTTCACCCTTTTGAACTTTGCCATGTTTGTCATAAAACTCTACCGTCCTTGTAGATGTTGTTCCTATGCTTAAGACAGGGATATCACTATCTAGAATCTCTTTAGCTGCGTTTGATATGTCGTAGTACTCTGAGTGCATAGGGTGGTCTGTAATTATCTGGGCATCTACAGGTTTAAAAGTACCGCTTCCTACATGAAGTGTTACATAGGCATGTTTATGATTTTTACAGATACGAGAGTGTTGTTCATCTGTAAAGTGTAGAGATGCTGTAGGTGCAGCCACTGCTCCCTCTTCTTTAGCAAATACAGTTTGGTACTCACTTGCATCTTCTTCGTTATCTTCTCTTTGTATATAAGGAGGGAGAGGTATGTGTCCTATCTTATCGATAATTGGAAGTAACTCTTCAAAACGCAGAAGTCTGTCATTTTGTAAGAAGTGCACTATCCGACTTCCATCTTCTCTAAGTTCTATGACTTTTGCACTGAGGTTTTCATCAAAGTTAATAGCTGTTCCAACTTTAACTTTACCTCTAATATAAACATTTATATCATTGGCATTTAATGCTCTATTTATTAGAAGTTCTATCTTTCCACCACTTGGTTTAAAGCCAAAAAGTCTTGCTTTTATTACCTTAGTGTCATTAAAAATGAGTGCTGTGTTTGATGGAATATACTTCTCAAAATTATAAAAGTAGTCATGAGTAATAGTGTTAGTTTCTCTCTCGTATACTAAGAGTTTAGCATGGTCACGAGGAGAAGCTGGGTGAGTTGCTATGAGTTCCTCTGGGAGAGTGAAGTCATAGCTTTGTGTTAGTAACTCTTTTTGTGTACTCATAGGAGACTATTTTGTCTCTTCTAGTTTATCCGTATCTACAAGGATCTCTTCTTCCTCGTCCTCTTCATTATCTTCGTCCTCATCCTCATCTTCAGCTGGGTTTACAGCTTTTACAATAAGAATAGAGAGACCATATAGAATGATTAAAGGACCAGCCATAAGAAGCTGCGTTAAAACATCTGGTGGTGTTAGAAGTGCTGCAACTATAAAAATAATTACGATAGCATACTTGAAAAAAGCAGTCATCTGTTTGTCATTTACAAGTCCAAGAAGTGCTAAAAAGTATGCAAAAACAGGAAGCTGAAATGCTAAACCAAAGCCAAACATAATCTTTGTAAAAAAGCCTACATAATCTTCGATGTTAATAAGTGGTGTAAACTTGAAACTACCAAAGGTAATAAGAAAGTCAAATCCAAAAGGAGTTACAACATAGTAAGCAAACAAAACGCCTATAGCGAACATAGTTGTCCCACCTATAACAAATGGAATAATCATTTTTTTCTCATTTGCATAAAGTCCAGGTGCTATAAACATCCAAAATTGTGCAAGGATTATAGGAAGTGCACCCATTATTGCTGCGAAAAATGACACCTTAAGGGCTACGAAAAATGCACCACCGACTTGTGATGTTGTTATCATTCCATCTGCTGCATGAACAGACTTCTTACCAACTTCTAAAAGTGCGATGTTAAGTGGTTCTACCATCCAGTTAAGAATAGGCTCGTGAAAGAAGAACATTACAAAAAACATAACTATGAGACTTCCAACTGAAATCCCAAGTCTTTTACGGAGCTCTATAAGGTGAGGGCGTAGTTCATCAAACATCTTTTATATCTTCCTCTTTTTTCTTCTTTTTAAAAGTTACTTCTTGAGACTCTTTTGGTGCTGCATTTACAGCTGGAGTATCTTCATCATCATCTAAAATAGAGTCACTCATAGAGCTCAGTTGTGCACCTACATGACCTTTTATGTCAGTAGCTTTAGCTATTTTAGACTGTGTATCTTCGAGTTTTGCTTTGTATGCAAGTGCCTCTTTTTTAATGTCACTTACATTCATCTCTTCTTCAAGAGTATCTTTTACACTTCCGATGGCATTTTTTGCACTACGGAAAAACTTGGCTATATCCACCATCGCACTAGGGAGCTTATCTGGCCCTAGAAAAAGGATGGCAATGACTGCTATTATAAGTATTTCGGTGAAACCCATACCAAACATGTAAAACCTTCATAAATTATTTAGTTGTGGGATTCTATCTAAAGAATGATTAAAGAGTGATTATGAAAATAATAATGACATAATCTGTAAATTATAAATTAATTACACTATACTTGTACTACATATTAGAAAAGAAAAAAACTACAGCTATTGGAGCTATAACAACTTACTCTATGTGTATGATTCAAAAAAGAATATTTATAACTATCTTTTAAATAGTAAAAAATGGAAAGTAATAATGAAATGGAATATAAATTTAGCACGATCGAAAATTAATTTACCTGAAGGAAGAAAAGCAGCTACTTATATTAGTGCATATAAAGAGAAAGATAATGCTCTTTTTTTAACTTTAAGTACTTATATGGTGTTTGTTTTACTGGGTGTAATAACTGGTCAAATTTATATTGAGCATTTTAGTATTCCTAAAATTATTGGGTCTATTTTTACCGTAATCATACTTTTTTTTTACTTTTGGTGGCTAATGATACCAGCAGAGATACTTTTTTTACTCACAGATAATAAATTAGAGGTATTTAGTAGATTTTTTGGAAAGTATGATTTAATTATTACAGATAATTTTATATATGGTTTTGAAGCTCTCTCTTTTGTTTTGATTCTTATACGAATGATAACTGCGATGAATTTTTTTAGAACGCACAAGGCCATCTTTAGTACAACTTTTTATAAACTACTTCCACTGGGAATATTTTCCATATTTATACTTTCTTTAGCAGCTATTAAAACTCTTTTTTTACTCAATGATGGAAACACTTCATTTGAAATATGGATAATAGCTCAGTCTATTGGAATTATGCTCTTCGCTATTTTTCAAGCTGTTTTTACAGTTTATAAAAATGCACAAGATGACCTCTTGATTCTTAATAAATTATTTGGTTTAAAGCGTATTAGTTTGATTCTAGTTTTAGCTCTTATTAGTTTCATTTTTATAGGAGGAATTTCTTACTACATAGAGAGCCAAAGTCTCTTCCTAAAAATTAATCCCTATATTTTTTACTATATTTTTGCCATCATATATAGCACTCTGTTTTTTATGAGTCTAAAATACTTTGATGAGAGCCTACAAATAATTGCATATGTTAATAACAGAGCTTTAAATATCTTATCGTTAATAGTACTGAGTGAAATGATTGCTCTGTATATAAGCATTGGGTTTGCACTGTTTTTTAGAGATGATGTAGATGGTGGGCGTTTTATGTTAGATCTTACCAGCCTCTTTCTTTTTCCGATATTTGCTTTAGCATATAGAAATTTTTTAGCTTTTGTTTCGCAAAAGAAATCCAAGTTACCGAGTTTTTCTATGGTCGCTGCTTATATTGTCTTTGTGTTTATTCCTCTTTTTGTACCTATTTTATCTGAGATGTTTTCACTCGTAACTCATACTTTTGATGGACTCTTTACTGAACTCATTGCTTTTGTTAGCTCCGGATGGTTTATTGTATGGATTATTATCTATATTATCGCATTTTTAGGATTTCCACCTTTGGTCATAGTTGCTTTAGCTGTCTCACTGCTTCAGTTTCTATGGACTGCTACAGGAATGCTTTTTAGTACGTTATGGCAACTGTGTTTAGTGTTTTTTAAAAGTTTTTTAATGTTACTTGCACTTATACTCGTGGCTTATATAGTGCAGTTTCTCGTTGTGAGAGTAGTTGAGTATCTCAATCATAAAAAAGTTTATATTCAAGTTCTTATAGTACTTGGGCTTTCTTTGTTAATAGTTGTTCCTGTGAAATATTACAACTTAGCACCTGTCCATATAAAACAGGTGCATGCATTTGATTTTGCTATAGCAAAAATAGAGCCTTCCTTTAAGCCAAAAATTAGAAAAATTGTTTCAGAGGTAAAGTACAAAATCGAGGAGTCTTACTATGGCACTATTAAATCTTATAGAAATGAGATGAGAAGTGTTGCAAAGATATATTTAACTATGTCAGATACCATGAAAGAGAAGTTACTCCAAGATGCACAAGAGACATTAACAAAAAGAGAAAATACTATAGTGAATAATATCTGTAAATCTACAACAGTGATTGATGATGCTATTAAACATGCAGATTTTGCTGAGACTTTAACTCAAGATGAAAGAGTATCTGTGATTAAACTCTGTACTCGAGAAGTGAAAAAACATAAAAATAATGCACTAAATAGGATAATCGACGAGATAAATAAAAGAACTTTAGCCTCTTTTAAAAAACGTTTAAAATTAATAACAAGGTATGCAAAAGAGTCTCCAACTAAGCAAGGTCTTGCATGGTCTTACCCATCAAAAGTATTTATTGGGCAACTTGAATATGATCTTTTAAAAGAGAATATTTACACACCAAACAGTATATATAAAAAGAAGCTACAAGAAGCACAACAGAAGGTTCAAAAGCAGAACCCTCGATACTATAAAAAAGTACTACTAAAAAGGGAAACTAGATATATGTCACAGGCTCTAAAAGTATACAAAAAGTATAATATTTCTATAGAATGAGAATCTGTAAACAGAAGTACATAGATTGGATATGATAGCTTATGTCATGTAGTGAGAAAGAGTGTTATCTCATCTGCTAAAAGATAGTCATTGTTATAAAAAACATTCCCTTTTTTATAAAGTTTTTTCTCCTCTAGTAGAAGTTGTGCTTGTTTGAGCTCTTGAGAAGTAAAGAGAGTCTCTTTTATACCAACACATGAACGCATGCCTAAGAAAAACTGTTCTATCTTTTTATCTTCTTTCTCTAAACTCTCTACTCGAATGTTGAGTGGATTTTTTATATACTCTTCTATAATTGGAGTAGGGTAAAATCGCTCTAAGTCCAGTTTGCCAACAGCTCCGGCACCTACACCCATATACTCTTTGTACTCCCAGTAACCAAGGTTATGTGAAGATTGGTACTTACCAAAGTTACTTATTTCATACTGTGGCAGTCCTTTTTTCTCTATAGTCTCAAATATCCAAGAGGTAAGTTCTAACTGCTCAGAGCTCATTTGTGGTTTTGACTCAAATGCAGTACCTTCTTCTATTGTGAGAGCATAAGCACTGATGTGGTTTATAGGAAGACTAAACGCAGTCTCTATATCTTTTTCAATGAGCTCTTTGGTATCACCTAGTGTTGCATAAATAAGGTCAAGAGAGAGGTTTTTAAACCCAAGTTCACTCGCATTTAGGATGGCTTCTTTTGCCATTACTGGAGTATGTGCACGGTTGAGAAGTTTTAGCTTCTCTTCATTAAAACTCTGTACTCCAAAACTTATACGGTTAACACCAAGCTCTTTCATGCCCTTAAGCCACTCGTAAGTGGCACTGTTTGGGTTTGCTTCACTTGTTATCTCTATACCTTCTTGTAAGTAGGGTTTTAAGATTTTAAATATTGGTTTATAAAGCTCTGGAGATACAGTAGAAGGTGTCCCTCCCCCTATAAAAATAGTTTCAATAGAGTTTTTTTCTGCTTTGAATCTCTTTAGTTCATGGATGAGTTGTTCCTCTAGGCTAAGCATATACTCCTGTTTAAGGTGAAACTTATCTACATAAGAGTTAAACGCACAGTATGAACATTTAGAGTCACAAAATGGAATGTGAATGTATAAAAGCATTATGCCTGCATCATAATAGGCATAAAAATACTACCAAAAGCCATAATAATAAGTAGCATAAAGATTGCATAGACCCAGATAACCCACTCATGAGTACCGCCAACTTCTCTCATAGTCTCTATTCTTGTCTCTTCATCATCAATGACTGCTTCTATTTCTTGAAGTTTTTTCTTATAGCCTCTGTATACAAAGTAACTTCCAAAACCACCTGATAAAATCATGATGATAATAGAGACAAAAGGAATGATACTCAGCATAAAAGAACCAAAGAAAAGGGCAAATGCTGCAAGATACTGCTTACGGTATAAAAGGTAAAGAAATCCACCACCAAAAGCCCACCAAGACCAGTTCCACTGCATCTTGTCAACGCCATTTACATTAAACTTTTTAAAGGACATCTGATACCAAAGAGTTTCAGAAGGCTTGTCTATAAAAGCCTCTACCATTTTGTCTTGGTAATCTTGTGTACAGTTCTCTTGCATATAAACACCTTTTTTAAATATCTCTCATTGTACCCTAAGTGAATAAATAGAGCTATTATCTCTTTTTAATGACTATTTTTGTATAATCGCGATAATTATAATACAGGCATATATATGAGCAAAAAACCAGAGTATCGTCCGAATGTGGCGATGATTATTGTTTCAAGTAACTACCCAGAGAAAAAAGAGATTTTCATTGCACAACGTAATGACCTAATCGATATTTGGCAGTTCCCTCAAGGTGGGATTGACAAGGGTGAAGAGGTGCAAGAAGCACTGTTTCGTGAAATGGAAGAAGAAATCGGTACAAAAGATGCAACTATAGTTGGAGAATACCCTGAGTGGATATCTTATGACTTTCCAAGTAAAATAGCTGAAAAAATGAAGCCATACAAAGGGCAAACGCAGCGATACTTTCTTATGAAGCTTGAAGCAGATGCTAAAATAGACCTAACTACACATCATCCTGAGTTTTGTGACTATAAGTTTGTAAGTGTAGAAGATGTTTTAAATCATACGGCACATTTTAAAAAACCTGTGTATGAAACTGTATTAAATTATTTCAAAGAAGAGGGACTTTTATAGATGTTAATAGTTCAAAAATTTGGTGGAACGAGTGTTGGTGATTTAGATCGCATTCAAAATGTAGCGAATCGTGTAAGTGCTACAGTAAAAGATGGTAATGATGTAGTAGTAGTTGTTTCTGCAATGAGTGGAGAAACAAATAAACTTGTAGGCTATGCGGAACATTTTTCTGCAAATCCTGCACAAGCTGAGATGGATATGCTTTTATCGGCGGGTGAAAGAG
>Ga0256826_1002639_pt1 | contig 10865 bp, 5 predicted proteins | sample CV79metaG_FD_185975 | JGI IMG/M metagenome (GOLD analysis project Ga0256826, IMG submission 185975) | Hydrothermal vent microbial communities from East Pacific Rise, Pacific Ocean - CV79 | ecosystem: Environmental > Aquatic > Marine > Hydrothermal vents | place: Pacific Ocean: East Pacific Rise... | reverse complement strand
AAATACAAAAAACCAAAAGCAATCAAGAGAACTTAGTGATGCACTCTGCCATGAAAAGTATGACAATATTAAAGATAAACTAGAACCTCTCATCTTAAATAAAAATGTTTGGGTATGTGTAGCTGCCATAAAAACACTACAACAGAACAAAATAACCCTAGATAAACCTCTCATAGAGTATCTACTTCAAGATGAAAGAGAAGAGGTAAAAGTAGCTACCCTAGAGCTAATAGGTGAACATAAACTTCAAGGGTATGAAGAAAAGATAGTAGAATTCTTAGGAGATAAAGATGATAATATACGTTACCAAGCAGCCCAAACAGGATGTCTAATAGATGTGATAGAAGCCCAAGAGGTACTTCTTGACTTCTGCTTTACTCCAAACCTTCACCTTAGAGAGGCATTGGCTATTTTATATCACATTGTAGAAGAGAGTGATATGGTACAACTGATGCGAAGTGTAGAGCAGCGACTACCCTCTAAACGTATTCGTGCCTATGCAAAAGCCCTCTATGGCTCTCCTAGTGTTCTGCCTGAGCTACTAGAAGAGATGAAAAATCTAGAAGATGCCAAATATTGTGCAGAAGCCTTTTGCCTTATCACAGGAGTAGCGTTAGAAGATGATGACTTAAGTAGAGTAGAACCACTGAGCGATGATGAAGAAGAGCTACTCTACCAAACCCAAAAAGAGGATAAATGGACAAGCTTTTATGAAGATGACCTACCACTACCTAATGTAGAGCTACTCAAAGCGTGGTGGCAAGAGAATCAAAATCGTTTCTCCAGTTCAAAACGATACTTAGCAGGAAAAGAGATAAACCAAGCCAATCTAAAAGAGATTCAAAAGAGTGGAAATCAGATACAAATTCGCATAGCAACACTTATTTTAAAATTGAAATATATCAAAGAGGTAGAGATAAGTAAAGAGAAGTTTAGGGTTATTTCTATTAGATAACCAAGGAAATAGGGAGAAAAGAGATGTACCCAAATATACAGAAGATAAAAGCGAGATTGACGTTAAAAGATATAGCACCCCATGGAGTAATAAAAGATGGGACATATAATATATATACGTTAACAGGAGAGAGTGAGCTAGGAAGACCATATGAGTACGAAGTAAGCTTTGTAAGTCCAGCAAAGTTAGCAGTAGAAGATATGGTAGATACAAATGTACATATATTACTAGAAGATGAGAAAGATGGGAGTGAACATAGAGATATATATGGGAAGATTTATGAAGCAAAAGAGGAGAATGTAATAGATAGGAAGTATGTCTATAAAATAAAAGTAGTACATCCCCTCTACTATTTAAAAGAGACAAGACGATACGAGATATACCAAGATATGTCAGTAGTAGACATAATAGGGAAAGTAGTATTGTCCTATGCAGGGTTGCTAAATTTAGAGTATAACCCAAAAGTAATCCCATCACCAATAAGAGAATATACCACCCAATATGAACAAAGTGATTTAGAGTTCATACAGATGCTCTGTCAAGAAGAAGGAGTAACTTTAAACCTGCCAGGAGATAAGAGTTCGTTTAAAGTGATGATAGAGAATATAAATGATACGTTTATACCTTTTGGGTCAGCACTAGAGTGTCACTATAATATGTCAAAATCATTTAAAGTTTCCCATATGGAAGAGGATTACTATGACTTTAAATCACCAAGTTTAGATTATAGTAACTCAAAAGGAGATAAAGCGATTTCTCAAAGTCTAGGAGATAATGGGAAGACATCACAGTTGAGAAATGATTTAAGAAAGTACCGACTAAGAGATAGACTAGAAGAGGGACGTTCAGGAGACTCGAAACGATATAGTAAACAAGATAGTTTGCAAGGATACGCACACTCAGAGAAGATATATGGGACAAGTGAGTCACTACTTACCTGTGATGGATATGGAGGGACACTAGATGAACCAAAGACCTACCAAAGTACAGAAGGTATTATTACTAAAGTAGTCTATGATGGGTTCTTTCCAAATGCATTAGAAGAGCATAAAGAAGATGTAGAAGATCAAAGACCATGGCAGTTCTCTTGTAGCTTTGAAGCCGTACCAATAGGGACAACCTATATACCACCTATAACAGTAGAGAAACCAAGAGTTTTTTCAACAGTTACAGCCATCGTAAGTGGAGGGAATCACCCAGCAACACCAGATGAGAATACAATAGATATAGATAAATTTGGAAGAATAAGAGTTATATTTCACTTCGACCCCCAATACCCAACAAGCTGCTATATACGATTTACAAATATTTCAACAGGAAATGGGTGGGGAGTACAGTTTATACCAAGAGTCAATAATGAAGTAGTAGTAAGTTTTCTAAATGGAGACCCAGATAGACCAATAGCAATAGGGTCACTCTATAATGGAGAAAATAAGATACCAGAGGCACTACCAGCCAATAAGACAAAAAGTTACATAAAGACTCAGTCCCTACCAGGAGGACCAGATGAGTTTAACCTGTTAAGCTTTGAAGATAAAGGTGGAAAAGAGCTGGTACATATGAAAGCCCAAAAAGACCACCTGCTTCATGTACTACATGACTCAGATAATAATATTGACTATGATGAGAGAACAGTAGTAGGGAATGATAGAACTGAGACTGTACATCATGATGAAGACATTACCATTGATAATAATAGAAATGAAAAAGTTGGTGTTGATGAAACGATTCAAATTGGTAATAATCGGTCTGAAAAAGTTGGAGTAGATGAGCAAATTATGATTGGAAATAACCAAACACTTTCAATTGGTAAAGACCGAATTGAAAAAGTTGGGAATAATGAACAAATAAGTATTGCAAATAATCGTAATGTATCTATAGGTAAAAGTGAAAGTGTGACTATAGGAAAAAACTTAACGAAAAAAATAGGAAAAAATCAAAAAGTAAAAATAAAAGGAAATTTCTCTGAAATGGTTTCAAAAAGTAAAATAGAGACCATCGCTTTAGCAAAAGCATTAACTGTAGGAGGAGCATACCAAACAACAGTTGGGGGAATTAAAAATGAGACTGTAGCTGTAAGTTCAATGGAACAGATAGGTTTTACAAGAAGTATTATTGCTGGTAGTTCTTATACTGTAACTGTAGGAAAAAGTTCTTTAGTTATGCTCTCCGATGGGACAATTACTCTTACTGGACAAGACATACTGATTGATGGTGGTGGTACAACTACTATCAAAGGTAAAATGATAAAGTTGAATTAATGAAATTAAAAAATTATACCCCATTTAAGGGGATGGCTTGGGAGAGTGTAGATTGCAATAATCAAAACTTTGTAACTTCTCTTTTACGATTAAAATTTAAACTGCTAAAAAATGACACTTCTAATGAGTGGAAAATGCAACTGCTTCCTGATCAAGGGGAACTTTTTGGAGCAGATGTTTTTTATGACGAAGAGGTCATGGGGTCAGTAAAGTACGAGAGTGATTATGTGCCATTTAAAGTATGTGCTGACTTGATTGTTAATGCAACAGCAGTTGCACCAAATGATAAAGAGTTAAGCTCTTGGTCTTGTGGGGTAGTCCTTTATGACCCTAATGGAGTAAAGTTAAACTCTTTGCGTTTAGAGGTTAAAGGTCCATTAACGCACGGCTTAAGAGAGTCTGTTAAAAATGTACCCATACGTTATGAACTTGCAAAAGGTGGAACACTCTCTGCAAAAAAAGATGATGAAGGGAAGTTAATTGCTACAAAATTAGACTTATATAACCATGCTGGGTGTGGTAAATATCCAAATCATGAAAAGTCTAAACTTTGTTGTGAACAAAATTTTTATGCTGGGCATTCACTTAAAATACCTCCTGGGTTTGGTGTCATTCATAGAAGTTGGAAAAGTCGTCTTGATTTGGCAGGAACTTACGATAAAAAATGGGTAAAAAATCAACATCCATTACCCCCTCATGATTTTAACTATTTACACAATCAAGCAGCTCATCCTTTGTTAATGGTAAAAGAGTACATACAAGCAGGTTCTAAAATTGAACTTGAAAACCTTAGCCAAGAGAGTTCAAATATCTCTTTTACTATTCCAGAGTTTAAACTTCTTTCACGTGTTAAAACTCAGACAGATAGTACAATGGAAGTTTTAATGTTAGATACGTTAATTGTAGATTTAGATGAAGAAGATGATTATATAGTCTATGCCTCTTACCGTGCATATACGCTATTTATGGACAGACTTAAAGAAGTAGAGTTAATATTAATAGAAGATAAGGTATAGCAATGTTTGCAGCAAGACAAGGAAGTAAATATGAAGTTGTAAGCTCTGCACCAAGTGTGAACCTTACAAAGATGAGTGTACCAGTAGGACCAGTTCCGTACCCTGTAAGCATAAAACTTACACCATCAGATGCAGTTGTTCCATACGTTTTTTTTAATGGTAAGAAAGTTTATGTTAAAAGAAGTACGACCACAGAGGTAAAAGGAGATGAGAAAGGTGGAGATGGAGGAGTAGTTTCAGGAACCGTAGGAGGAGAGGCTGTTGCTATTGTCTTTGCACCCAAAATAAAAGTAGATGGAAGTAACTTAGTACGTGTGGGTGACCTGTACAATATGCAGAGTGGAAATACTAAAGGGAAACTGACTACTACAGAAGGTGGAGATGGAGGAAGTATTGGAGCAGATGGTAGTGTAGAGAGTTCACCTCCTGCTGATGCAAGTGGAAGTCAAGGGGCTAGTGCATGGGATCAAGCATTAAATGCATTAAAAGACCCAATGGGAGCCTACGCAAAACTGCAAGATATGAAATCAAAGTATGATACTGTAGCAGGAATGATAAATGGAGACATACCTTTCTCAGCAGCAGGATTAGCAGGAGCAGTAGGTGGCTTAACAGGAAACCAAAGTCTGATGCAAGCATCTAGTATGCTTAGTAAAGCAGAGACAGCAAAAAAAATGCTAGATGGAGATATTCCATTCTCTCCAGCATTTGCAATGGGGTTAGCAGGAAGTGCGACAGGAAACCCAGGCTTAATGCAAGCAGCCCAAACAGTAGGTCAAGCAGAAGGTTACTACAATAAAGTAGACCATGCGTATGATAGTGGAGGAGGAAGAACACCCTCGTTTAACCCCTCTTCTGGTAAAGGTCATGTTCATAGTGGCTCCTCCCCAAAACAAGGAGCAACTCCTTCGTTTAATCCAACACCTAAACCAACTGCAACATCATTAACAAATATGATAAAGAGTGATACAGTAAAGTCTTTTGGGAAAACACTTCTAGGAGCAATGTCAAGTTCTGAAAAACCAACAGCATCAATGGCAATGTCAGGTTTGGGTTCGCTTATGGGTTCACCAGTACTCTTAGCAACAGCCCAAAGTATCTACCACTATAGTTTTCCTCCACTGCTTGGTGCATTAAGTATTGACTTAAATATTACCTATGTAAGTGACACTTTTTATGAAGGTCTGTTTGGAACAAACAGACGACACAGTTACGAAAAACAGTTCTACGAACTAAAAGGCAATAACTATAGACTAGATTTAGCTGATGGACGATGGTTTAGGTTTATAAAACAAGAAGATGGAACGTTCAAAGATGTAGGCTCATTGGGTATAAAAGTTAAACAGATAGATGAAGAGAGCTTTGAGCTTTACTACTTAAAAACAGCTACTAAAGAGTACTACCATAAAAAGTACCTTCGTGTAGTAGAAGATAGTAACGGAAATAGTATTGAGTTTAGTTATAAAAAAACCAATAATCCAAAAATAGAACTCTTAGAAAAAATAGAAAATAGTTCAAAATCCAGTTGGAAGTTTGTCTATAATGAAGATAACTTAGTAAAAGAGTTAAAAGATCATGCCAGTAGAGTTTGGACATTTAACTACAGCAGTGAAAAGAACTTAAAATATATAAGCTTAAATAAAGAGATAGAAGAGTCCTATGGTTATGAGTATATAGAACGAGAAAACTTACCTAAACAGTACCTCCTTAGTCAAGTCTCTGATGCATTAGAGCGTCAGCAACTACATTTTACCTATAACCAAAGAGGAGAAGTTACAGGGTATAGCCAAAAAGAGCAGAGCTACCGTTACATTTGGCATAGTTTAGAACAAGTAGAGAAACAAAATGGTAGTGAAAATAGTATTATATATGGACTAGATGAGAGCAAAAGAGTAACAGCCATTACTTACCCAGATGGAAGCTATGTTCAAGAAGATTGGGATAACGAAAAGCAAGTAGCAACCATTAGAACACGAGGTGGTTCAGAGTTAATAAAAAGTTACGATGAACAAGGGCGACTCTTAAGTGTAGTAGAAGATGAAGAGCTTGTAGAGAAGTTTACTTATGAAAAAGAGAATCCTAAACCCATAAGTCATATCAAAAATGAGAAAACAACAGAGTATAAATATGATAAAGCATTTAACTTAATAGAGTTAATTTTAGCCAATAAAGTAAGTTACTCTTACAGCTACACCAAAGAGGGTCTAAGAAGTAGTAGTGTAGATGCATTAGGTTATGAGACCCTATATGAATATAGTCCAGAAGCAACACTGATAAAAGAGATAGATGCACAAAAAAATGAGACCAAAGTACTTTACGATAAGTTAGGTAGAGTAGTTTTGGTAACATTGGCAGACCAAACTAAGCATCAGTACGGCTATAACCTTGCTAACCAAATTACCCTCTATAAAAATCCTTTAGATGAAAAGATAGAGTTTAGCTACTCAAAAACAGGAAAACTCTTAAGCCTAAGAGATCCAGCCAAAAGAAAAACAGAGTTTAAATATGATGAGTACGACAGAGTCATTGTAAAAACCACTCCTTTTTTAGAGATAGAGGAGATGGAACAAGAGCATTATAGCTATAACCCTGACAGTACCCTCTCGACCATAACCAGAGTAGATGGCTCAAAGCTCTACCTGAACTACGACTTAAATCAGAATATTACAACAATAATCGCTCAAAGTAAAAGTGGAGAGGTAGAGGAGCTAAAATATGGTTACGATGAACTCTCAAACCTAACCAAAGCTATTGCAAAGCAGAGTAGTGTAGTGCTTGACTATGATGAAAATGCTCAACTAAGCAAAGAAGAGCAAAATGGTATTGAGCTACATACCCTTTATGATGAAAAGAGTAGAGAGCTAAATCAACTAAACTTCTTAGACCAAACATTAAGTTATGCCTATGATGATGTTGCTAATGTAAAAAGTATAGAGATAAACCAAAGCTCTAAAATAGAGTTTAAATATGACAACAATGGACTCCTAACCAAAAGAGCTTACCCCAACAAAACAAAAGAGTGTTATGAGTATGATGAACTAAAAAGTATAAGTGAAATAAAAAGTTCTAAAACAAAAATATCATATGGACATAATGAAGTAGGAGATATACGGTATAAGTTAAACCATGAAGATGAAGATGCTACAAGCTATCGTTATAATGGACGAAATGAACTCATTCAAGCAGGAAGAGAAGAGTTTAACTATAACCGTGCAGGAAATAGAGTTAAAGAGGGGTGGGAGTATAACTATAAAAACCAACTAACCCAAACTCCCAAATATATCTATGATTATGATGAGAGAGGAAACTTAAAAAGTAAAATAGATAAAAGAGATGAAAAACAAACACTCTACACCTTTAACCTCTTTAACCAACTGCTAAGTGTAAAAAAGCAGAACAAAAACCAAGAGAGCATAGAGGAGTTTCACTACAGATACGATGCACTCAATAGAAGAGTAAAAAAAACAACACTAAAAGGGACAACCCAAACAACTCACCACTATCTCTACAATGGACATAACATTGTAGCAATACTAGACAATAACAAAAAAACCTTAGCAACCATTGTACATGACAAAACCATAGATACCCCTCTAAGTATTACTACTTACCAAAACCCACTACGAGAACTCACAGAAGTAGAAGAGAGTTACTACCATGAGTTACCAAAAGCAGAAAAAGAGTTCATAGACCAAAAAAGAAAAAGTAGAACCTACTACTACAACAGAGACCATCAAGGCTCTATTCATAACCTTACTAATGAAGCAGGAAAAATAGTTGAGAGCTTTAGGTACGATGAGAGTTATGGAACCATAACCAAACAGACAAAAACAGAAGAGACACTTAACCCCTACTGTTACACAGGTAGAGAGTTTGAAAGTGATGAGCTTTACTACTATCGTGCTAGGTATTATGACCCAACGATTGGACGTTTTATTTCAAGTGACCCCATTGAGTTTTTGGCTGGGGATTTTAACTTTTATCGGTATGTTGGGAATGAGCCTGTTGGGTGGGTTGACCCTATGGGGTTAGCAGGAACAATTAGACCTCCTGTTCCATTAAGAAATAGAAATATTATACGAAATCCTAATGGACGACAAGTAAGGACTCCTAGAGGATGGACGACAACTCCTCCATCTGAAGAGAGAATGGAAATTTATAATAGACAAAGGATAGAAGCACAAATACGAATTCAAAATGAAGTCTCTTCTGGTAATACAGGTTATGCTGAAGTTACAAATGCTAGACCTTATACTGTTCGTCCAAGTAATCCATTAGACTCTGAACCTAATCCTGTTTTTTATCCAAGAAATACAACTCCAAGAAATACAACTCCTGCTACAGCAACTATTAATCCTACTAGTAATAATGTTGAAATAATGCGTAATTCAGAAGGAGAGATTATTTATTCACGTGATGCAGGGGGAACACAACCTGTAAGTGGAGGTGCAGTAAATATATCAAATTCTAATACAAATAGTGGTATTATTCCTTTGTCAGGAAGAGGAAATTCTGGTTCAGTTCGTATTGGAGGTAGACGTGCTAGTAGACCTGGTGATCCACCTGGTACATATAGAGATGTAGATGGTCATTTGCGAAATGAAGATAACTCTTTTGCTGAACATTTAGAACTTGGTGAAAGTGTTACAGGACCAGGTGGAGGACAAGGTGTAGTAAGAGGATATACAGAATCAGGAGAGCCTATTATTCGTAGGAGTAGTGGGGGTACTTATTTTAATAATCCTACTACAGGAAGACAAGAAAATACAACTATACCAAGAATTAGTAATACTAATGAAGACTCAGATTTACCATATGCAAATCATCGACCTTCTTATAGACAAGGAGTTGTTGAATCTGTTTGGAGGAATAATCAAACTAATGATGAAGTTATAAGTCCTGAAGGAGAAGTTTTAACGTGGAATAGAGATTTACCACGAAATGGACAATGGGATATGGGGCATCGACCTGGTTATGAATATCATAGATCGCATGGTCGGTATATGAGAGGTGAGATGACAAGAGAAGAATTTTTAAATGAATATAATACTGTTGATAATTATCGACCTGAGTCAATAAACTATAATAGAAGTCATCAAGGAGAAATACCATGAAAGAAATAAATTTATTTACTTTAATTAGTAGAGGAGATAATAAAGAATTTTATTCTTTATATCAAATAAAGGATGAGTTTTTAGAGAATGAAGATAATCAAACTCTTTTGCAATATTCTTATTCATGTAATAGAATAGAGATAGCAAAGTTTTTAATTGAAAAAAACTTTGCTTTTAATAGTCAAGATAATAAAGGGTATACAATTTTACATTATCTTTTTAATTCAATGACATATAAATGGATTGAATTAATTGAATTGATTTTAAATAAAAAACCAGATATTAATTTAGTTGATAATAATGGAAATACTCTTATATTTGATGCAGTCAAAAATCGAAGGATTCCTTTATCCTTTATTGAAAAATTACTTATAATGGGTTCAGATTGTCAAATTCAAAATAATAATGGAGTTTCTGCATTAGATTTAGTAAAAAAACTTGATAATCAAAAACTATTAAAATTATGTCAATTTAAGGAGTTTAATTAGTATGGAAACATATTTTTTTGTACGAGTATTTGATATGCAAACAAAACAAAAATTTGCAGGAACATTAAACAAAGAACAAACATTGGATGAATTTTATAATTTATCTTCTGTTAAAGGCTCTTTTATGTATATACAAAGAGAATCTAACCAACAAATTGTGCAATTATCTTATAAAAATGAGAGATGGGTATTATATATCCCTTTGTATTATACTATGGATGATGATAATATGACTACATTTCAGAAATATATAGAGAAAAAGCAAGGTTTTGAAATAATACATGATGTTTTTTTAAATCAAAATATTTATGATGTGTATATGGTTGACAAAGATAGATTAAAATTAGATGACATTAAAAAAAGTTTGAAAGAATTAAATCTTTATAATTTAAACTTAAATAATCTTGAGACAATTAAAGAAAATTATATTTTTAGTGGTTGGGAAAGAGGACTTTTTTTATATTGGTGTTATGTAAATCAATTATTTTTAGATAATATATATCCTGTTTTTTTAATATATGATAGAGAAGAGGATAATCATAATAAATATAAAAATATTTCACTTTTTACTATAGGAGATGAAATTAATTTAGATTTCTTTTTAGATGAATATAAAGATTTCGTTGCCTTATATATGATATATAATTATCAAGAATTTGATTTTTATAAAGATATAAAAAAGCTTTATCCTGATATTAAAAATACGAATGAAATACTTGAAGAAAAAAGTGAATATGATAAAATAATGAAAATTTTTGATAAAAGATATAAAGAGTATATGGCAATTAAGAATTTATAATTTTCTATTTCATACTTCCACGGGTTTGAGTATGATGTAATAGGACAACTCAAAAAAGCCCTAAATCCATCAGCCAAAGTAAGGCTAGAGTATGACCCACTAGGCAGAATAACCCAAGAGCGAACAGCCATAAAAGGGTTAGAGGAGGCAAGAGTATTAGAGCATGAGTATGACGCTCTAGGAAACCGAGTTAAAACCACCTTGCCCACCAACCAAACCATAGAGTGGGAGT
>Ga0256826_1002638_pt1 | contig 10866 bp, 13 predicted proteins | sample CV79metaG_FD_185975 | JGI IMG/M metagenome (GOLD analysis project Ga0256826, IMG submission 185975) | Hydrothermal vent microbial communities from East Pacific Rise, Pacific Ocean - CV79 | ecosystem: Environmental > Aquatic > Marine > Hydrothermal vents | place: Pacific Ocean: East Pacific Rise... | reverse complement strand
CCTCATAAAAGTGCGGTGGCTGTTTCAACTGTTGTATTTTTCGGAACTCTTTCAATGTTTTTATATCCAGTTATATATTCTTCAGGACTTTTAAGCGGTTTAGACCCCTCTCAATTTGGAATCTATATTGGTGCTACAATTCACGAAGTTGCTCAAGTTGTAGCGGTCGGTGTAACTTACGGCGGAATTACAGCTGATAATGCAATTATTGTTAAAATGACTCGGGTTATGTTAATTGCTCCGATGCTTATCGTTTTAGGAATTGTGTTAGCTAAATATTTTCAAACATCTGAAGAAAAAGCTGAAAAACAAGGAATCGTTATCCCTTGGTTTGCCGTCGGTTTTGTGGTAATGAGTGGAATTAGTTCTCTTCACTTTATTCCTGAAAACCTCATCGACCAAATAAATATTCTTGATACATTTTTACTAACTATGGCAATGACTGCTTTAGGTATGGAAACAAGTATCTCTAAATTTAAAGATGTTGGACTTCGACCACTTTATACTGCGGGAGTTATGTATATTTGGCTTTTAGTCGGTGGATATTTTATTACTAAACTTGTTACAGAATTAATTTAATGATTCAAGTTTGGAGTAGCCCAATTCGGTCTTTTCATATTTTATTAATATTATCAATTCTAACTCTGTTTTTAACTGAAGATTTTAAGAAAATTCACGAAATTACAGGTCTGTTTGTTCTTTTTTTAATTATTTTTAGAATCACATACGGAATTATCACAAAAAATAGATATGAGAAAATATCAACTTTCTTTTATGGTTTGTCAGATATATATAAATTTATTATTTCTATTTTGAAACAAAAAGAGATTCGATATTTAGGACATAATCCACTGGCGGGAATTGTGATGATTTTAATGTTTTTGATTTTAATAATGATGACAATTTCAGGAGTTATTGGTTTTGCAATGAAAGAGGAAGAGGGATTTTTTGCTTTTCTGATAACCAATAATTTTGAACTCGGCAAAGAGATTCTTCATATTCATCACTTTTTATCTAATCTACTTTTAGCTTTAATAGGTTTTCACCTTATCGGAGTTGCCGTCAGTTCATTTCTTACAAAAGAAAATCTAGCAAAATCAATTTTTATTACGGGTTTAAAAAGGAAAAATCAATGAAATTACTTTTAGCTTTTATTCTAACATTCAGTTTTTTATATTCAAACGACAATGATTCATATGTTGATTATGAAAAATGGCACGAATATAGCAGTTACATAACCTTAGGTTTAATCGGTGCAACAATACTTTCAACAGAAAACAGAGGAATTCACGAAACTTTTGGAACTTTAGCTGGTGTTAGTATGGTTGGAACTTCTGCTTTAGGTATTTATGCTCACAGCGAAGATGTGTTTGATTTGAGTGAGGGTTGGCAAAAAATTCATTGGCATAGTCTAATTAGTTCCATTGCAACTATTGCTCTTGTTTCCACTTTAATTGAAGCTCCAGAAGAACAACATCAAATTTTAGGAATGATTGGCGGAATTAGTGCAGTAATTTCATTTTCAATCGTCAAGTGGTAAATTGATATGAAAAAAATTATATTTGTAAAAATTCCATTTCTATTTTTATCACTTTTAGCTTTCAAAGTTGAACCAGTTATCGATTCTGAATTGAAAAGTGGTTGTGTTGATTGTCATTTTGTATATCAAGCAGAATTCTTACCTAAACAATCTTGGATAAAACTATTGAATAAATATGAACTTGCAAACCATTTTGGTAAAAAAGTTGAACTTTCTAAAAGTTTGCGAGAAAAATTCCTTGCTTATTATTTAGAAAATGCTTCAGATAGTAAAAATACTAAATATCGAAGAAAAATAAATAATTCTCTTTCAAAGAATAAAATCTACTCTCGAATTTCTAAAGTCCCTTATATTAAAAGTAAGCACGAAGATTTGGATAAAGAGATGTTTATCGATAATCCAAAAGTTAAATCTTACTCAAATTGTAAAGCCTGTCATAAAGCGGAAAAAGGTATTTTTGAAGAAGATGAGGTTGATGTTCCAAATTGGAATAAGAGTTTCTTTTTTGGCTGGAGTATGGAATAAAAATTTGACTAAATAGAGATTATCGGGTCAAGCCCGATAATGACAATAATATGTCATCTTCCAATTTAAAATTTTTTTCCGTGTATATTTATCCAATTTAGAATCTCTAAAGGATTATTTAAATTTAAAATTTTAAGAGTGTTTGGAATCTCATAATCTACAATATCAATAGAATCGTCAATTGCCAAAGCATCAATTACAGAAATGTAATCTAAATCAATTTGATTTCTAAAAATTCCAATTCTAGGAAGTGGTAAAGTTTTCAAACCCTCAACTAAAAGATAGTCAAAATCTCCTGCCATCAAAATCATTTCATCTATATTTTTATGTTTTTTAGATAAAAAAGTGGTTCGATTTGGAGATGTTACAAAAACATCAGCCCCAGTTTGTGAAAATTTATAACTATCTTTTCCTTCATAATCAAAAATGGCTTTATCTTTTGGGTCATTTTTAATAATCACGACATTTTTTTTGAGTTCCTGAATTAGCAGTTTAGAGAGTTTCTCTATTAAAGTAGTTTTCCCACTATTTGATGGTCCAGTAAAAGCTATGGATATTTTCGACAAGATTTTTTCCTTTATTATTTACATAATGATAACAATATTTAGGGGGAGGGTTTCTACAATCACAATCGCAATCGTAATTTTGACAACGGCACTTTTTATTGCTACGAGAATATTTCCATCTCCAATACTTGAATCAATTCGCTTATTTCCAGTAGTTAAAACTGAAGTTAATAAAGTTGGTAGATAAATAATAAAAATTGACGAAATCAGAAAATATATAAAAAGAGTTGCAACTGAAGTAATATCAATATCAACCACGGCTTGAGCTATATTTCCAAAAAGAATTGCAATTGCAACAAAAAGAGATAGAAAATCTATGGAAACTGCAATATTTCCTTTTTGAATTTCTTTAATATCGTCGTAAGAAGTTTTCAGAATAAATAGTTTGACAATAATAAAAAGTGATATTTGAGTGATAAAAAAGTACAAACTTCCAACATAAATCAGACCTAAATTAAATTCGTAACCTGCAAAAGATTTATAGAAAATAATTGAAGTCGCTAAAAATCCGCCCATTTGAAAAATAGCAAAAGCTACATTTTCTCGACCAAGTTCGTGTTCAGGATTCAAATCTCTAAAATAGAAAAAATTTACAATTAATCTATTAATTGCTAAAAATATCAAACCAAAAATAATGGTTGCAGATAACATTACAATATCATATATATAACCGAAAGATTCACCTTGAATTGCGGAATATATGATAATTAGGAGTGATAAATAAAATCCAATTGAGGAAATTATGACTGCCATATTTCCTTGATAAAGATTATTATTTGGACTGAATTGAGTAATAAATTTTCTACCTTTGGTTGCAATAAATAGAATTGAGATTATTACCCCAAATTGAACTAGAAAATCTAAGAAAAAGCCCGTTAAAATGTCTAAATTGATAGCTAACATATTGATAGCTCCTTTTTTCAGAATTATAACGGCTATTTTAAGAATATAATATTGGTAGATTGGGACTGACTAAACATAAATTTTATAATCAGAGAATAAATAGAGATGATCGGGTTAAGCCCGATAATGACAATAACCCGTATCTTCGTGTTAGCAATTCCCAATTATTTTTGATAAAATTTGAATAAAAAATGAAAATAATATTAATATTTCTAGTTTCTTATAATATTTTTGCATCTCAAGTTTTTCTAATTCCTGATGAGAATAATTATTTTTCATATTGGATAAAAAAAGATTTGAGAACAGCAAAAAATATCGAAATAGTTTCATCTGAATTTTCTTCACAAAAAATTTTTAGATTAGTTCGAAAGTTTGCAAATCGCGACGAGGTTTTAGCAAGAATAATTTTAGATAAAAATCGTCAATCTATTATTTCAAAACTGAAAATATATAAAAATATTGAAATATTTCAACTTTCTGGTTTGCAAAACTCTGAAATGAATCTCAATTTCATAATTATAGATAAAAAGATTTTATATCTTTTATCAAATCCTTTAACGAAAAAAGGACTAAATCAAAATTATGGATTTATCATCAGAACAAAAAATCCTAAAATGATAGAAAAATTCTTGAATATTTTTAATATCACCATAAAACGGAGCTTAACTAAACTAGGGACTGACTAAATATAAAAATTAGTAAGTAGAAAATCTAAACTAGATCTCCGTGTCAAGCACGAAGATGACGGGCTATTGTCATTATCGGGCTTATCCGATAATCTCTATTTGGTCAGTCCCCAAAACTAAGGTTATGGATATTTGGTAGTGGGATATTTTATAAAATAAAGTGTAATTCTGATTTACCGTGAAATTTGTTACAATTAATATGAATATAAAGTTAAGTTTATAAAAAGGAAATCAAAAATTGAAACCTATTAAAAGTTCTGACGGCTCATTCACACTATTTTCTGAAAAATTCAATGAGTTTTATCACTCTACAAAAGATGGAGCTTTTAGCGAATCTTTATATAAACATATTATTCCCGCTCTCTCAATTCAGGAAAAAAAAGAGTTAAATATTTTAGATATTAGTTTTGGTTTAGGATTTAACAGCTTTACCACAATTTACACTTTATTAAATAGTGATAGAAAAATTACAATTCATTCTCCTGAAATTGATAAAGAATTGGTACAAAGTTTGAAAGATTTCCCGTATCCAGATATTTTCAAACCCATTAAAAATATTATTTTAGAAATTGCAGAAAATGGGTTTTACGAATCTGACAAAATTAAAGTTTATATTCATTTTGAAGATGCTCGTAAATTCTTAGAAAATTGGAAAGGTGATAAATTTGATATTGTTTTTCAAGATGCTTTTAGTCCCGCAGTTACTCCAAAATTATGGAGTGTTGAATATTTTAAATTAATTCGTAATGTTGTGAGTTGCAATGTGATTTTAACTACATATTCATCTTCAACACCTGTTCGACTTTCAATGTTTGAAAATGGTTTTAAAATCTACACATATACACACGAGAAAGTTAGAGAGGGAACTATTGCATCTCTTATCAAAATTGATAATTTAATTGAAATAGATATGGAGCGAAAGCGAAAACTTAGCTCAAAAGGAGAACCTATTCGAGATTTAACTTCTTAAAAATAACTTAAATTCAGTCAAATCAAAGTTAATTATAGTAAGATACAAAAACTAAAAAATTCAAGAAAGGCTTTTTGATAAATGGAAAAATTCACAAAAAGTATCAGAAATGAAGATGTAGAAAGAGCTTGGGTTGTATTTGATGCAACTGGAATTACTTTTGGTCGTCTAATTACTCAAGTGGCTACTCTTTTAAGAGGCAAGCATAAACCATATTACACTCCTCACGTTGATTGTGGCGATTATGTAATTATTACAAATGCTTCAAAAGTTAAATTTAACGGAAACAATAAATTAACAGACAAGCAATATCATAGACATTCAGGCTATTTTGGAAGTGTTAAAAGTGAAACTCTTGGCAAACTTATTGAAACTAATCCTGAAAAACTATACAAACTTGCAACTCGAGGAATGTTACCTAAAACTAAGCTTGGTAAAGTTATGTTGAAAAAACTTAAAATTTACCAAGGTTCTGAACACCCTCATACTGCTCAAGTAAATAGTGGAAAATAAGGAATAATATGAGAAAAATTTATGCAACTGGCAAAAGAAAAACTTCTATCGCTAAAGTATGGCTACAACCTGGTACAGGAAAAATCATTGTAAATGGTTTATCTCTTGATGCTTGGTTAGGTGGTTTAGAAGCTAAGAAAAAAAGAGTTTTACAACCTTTAAACTTAACAGAACAAACTTCTTTAGTTGATATTAATGTTACTGTTAAAGGTGGCGGTTTTTCAGGTCAAGCTGATGCTGTTCGACACGGAATTTCTAAAGCTTTAAATGTTTATGATGAAGCTTTCAGACAAATTCTTAAACCTGCGGGACTTTTAACAAGAGATTCAAGAATTGTTGAAAGAAAAAAGCCGGGTAGAAGAAAAGCAAGACGAAGCCCTCAATTCTCAAAAAGATAATCTATCTTTTTTAGTAAAGGCTTTTATAATTATCGGGTCAAGCCCGATAATGACATAAGCCCCGTCATCTTCGTGCTTGACACAGAGATCTACTTTATTTATAGGATTCCACTATTTTGATATATTCATAATTATATTATTACTAATTCACTCTCTTTGACAGCTAATCCTAATTCAATTTTAATAAAATTATTAAGGTCTGCATCTTCGATATTTGACACATATAAAAATTCAATCTCTTTTGTTTCAAGTTCTCGACCATAAAGAGAAACTATATTTAAAGTCTCAATATTAGTGTTTTCAGTTGAAATACTTTCAATAAATTTTGTTCTAACAGTTTCTTCAATTCCTCTTTCCCAAATTCGCTCATATTCAACTTCTGACGGAGTTTTGAATTCAAGTCCTCCAATATTTGGATAATTATTCTCATCTCCATCAAGCCACTTTTCCCACTCTGAAACAGTTGAAGGATAAATAGTTTCATAGTGTGTAAAAATTTTTACAACAGAAATCACACCTTTTAAAAGTTCGATTTTTAAAGTAAAAATAGATTTTTCATCATCAATATTTTCAGAAGCATAAACATTATAAATACTCAAATCATCATCTAATTTTATAGTTCCAATTGAGGTTATATAACCTTTAAGAGTTTTTGGAGTTACCATCTGTAAATTATCGCGATTTAAAAGTAATCGAGTTGCAATGGATTCCAAATCAATAATTCCACCAAGCCGAATATCTAAAGGTAATTCATAAATAGGTCTTTTGCTTTTTTGTTTTGAGAAAAACCATAAAAGCATTCCGATAATCAATATAAAGGCGATAATAATATATATTCCATTTATTGCAGGTGAATATTTAGGAATATTGCTTTTTCTAGTTTTAAAATATGTTTGAGCGGGTGGGCGACTGTTTGCCATCTCAATATCTATTTCAGGAAGATTTGAGTATCTCATATTTTGAGATTCGTTTCTTGGAATATTTGATGAGCTAATTTGTTGTGAAACAAGAGAATTTTCACTGTTTTTACTCTCTTGATATTGTCTAAAGCTTTTTTTTGCCCGACTTTTTTTTGCTTTCAAATCTCTAGCTTGATCAAAACTTGTTCGACCTCTAAATTTTGAAATTTTATGAGTCTGTTTAAAAGATGAAACTTTTTTAGAAGTTCTTTTACTATCTCCCCAATTTCCTCTTTTTTTAGCATCTAAATTTGAGCTGAAAAAAGATAAAAGTAGAAAAATATAAAAAACCGATGAGATTATTCTCATTTTAAACTCTTAATTGCATTTTCTAAATCATCTTGTTTAAAAATATAGCTTCCAGAAACAACAATATCAACTCCAGCATTTTTAAGTTCTTGAATATTTTTATTATTCACTCCGCCATCAACTTCTATCAAAGTTTTTAATCCTTGCGAATTTATCATATTTTTTAATCTTTTTGCTTTTTCAATAACAGAAGGAATAAATGTTTGACCGCCAAATCCCGGATTGACACTCATTAAAAGAACCATATCTAAATCAGGTAGCAAATATTCAATATCTTCAACTCGACTATGCGGATTCAAAACAATTGCAGGTTTGATATTTAATTCTCTGATTCTTTGGATAAGTCGGTGCGGGTGTTTTTCTTCTTCAATATGAAAAGAGATATATTCAGGTTTTAGGTGTGCAAATAGCTCTACAAAAAAAGTATTATTTTCAACCATTAAATGAATATCAAGAGGTTTTGTCGCACTTTTTGCTATCGCATTTACGACAGGCGGTCCAATAGTTAAATTGGGAACAAAATGCCCGTCCATAACATCGATATGAATTAAATCACAACCTGCATTGCAAATTGCTTGAACATCTCTACTTAAATTTCCAAAATCAGCTGATAAAAGGCTTGGGGCTACTAACATTTTTTCTCTTTTCTAAAATTATATCAATTTCAAAAAATATAAGAATAAAATAGCTATAAAATTAGCTTTTTGCTATGATTTTATTAAAAAAGAGAAATAAATGATTTTAGAACACGAAATTCCAGATGGTTCAAAACTATATTTTGGAAATATTGCAAAAAGAAAACGAGAAATGGAAAATATTGCATCAAATATTTTTTACAAACATAATTTTCAAGAGATGCTTACTCCTATTTTTTCATATCATCAGATAAACTCTTTGCCAACTCAAAATCTGATACATCTTTCAGATAAAAACAATTATCCTATGAATCTACGAGCTGACAGTACGGTTGATGTTGCAAAGTTGATGTTAAAACGGATTGGGCGAAATAGTGATAATAGCCGATGGTTTTATATTCAACCGGTCTATCAATATCCGTCAATTGAACAATATCAAATCGGGGCTGAAAATATTGGAAATACAAATTTACAAGAGATTCTAAATATCAATATTGAGATTTTCAAATCTTTAGATTTTACTCCAATTCTGCAAATCTCTAATATTGCCATTCCAAAAAAAATCGTTGAAGAATTAGATATTTCTATTGAACTTTTTAAGAATATTGAAATTCGTAAAATATTAAACTTAGAAATTGACTGGTTGAAAGATTTACTCTATTTAGAAAATGTAGAAGATATTTCTAAAGTTCGCAAAAAAGCTCCAAACTTTCTGCAAAATGAGTTAGAAAAACTGGAAAATTTAGCTAAATCCACACAATATCCGAGAATCAGAATTGCTCCGCTTTATTATACAAAAATGGATTATTACAATAATCTTCTTTTTAAGTTTGCCGAGACAAATCGTGTTTTTTCTAGAGGTGGAAATTATTCAGTAGATAATTTTGAATCTGTTGGCTTTGCAATTTATACCGATGAGGTTTTATCTGATTTACATTAGAAAATACTAAATTGATTTAATCACTCCCTGCTATAATTAAATTAAGGGGACTGACTAAATATAAAAATTAGTAAGTAGAAAATATAAAGTAGATCTCCGTGTCAAGCACGAAGATGACGAGCTATTTGTCATTATCGGGCTTAATCCGATAATTTCTATTTGGTCAGTCCCAAATTAAGGAGTCAAAATATGAAAAATTTTATTACAACAAACGATTTAGAAATCGATGAAATATTACAAATATTTGATGATGCAAAAATATTTTTAAAACAGGGTGAAAAAGGAGATGAACTTTTAGGAAAAACTGTAATGACACTTTTTTTTGAAAATTCAACTAGAACTCGAAGCTCTTTTGAAATGGCTCTTAATCGCCTCGGTGCAAAAGTAATTCATCTTGATATTGCTAAAAGTTCAGCAAGTAAAGGTGAAACCCTTTTAGATACTGCTTATAATTTAAATTCTATTGGAGCGGACTCTTTTATTATTCGTCATAGCGATGCTGGAGTTCCTTTAAAACTTGCTCAAAATATGATTGGTAAAAGTAGTATTATAAATGCGGGAGACGGTTCTTTTGCCCACCCAACTCAAGCGATGCTAGACCTTTTTACAATTATGCAAACATATCCAAATCCTGCAGGTAAAAAGATTGCAATTATTGGAGACATTAAAAACTCAAGAGTTGCAAATAGCAATATTAAATTATTGACTCGTTTTGGTTTAGATATTACCTTAGTTGCCCCACCTCATTTTTTACCAAATATAGGATTAAAAACTTCAAATAATTTAGCAGATGTAATTGATGATATGGATATTTTAATGAGTTTAAGAACTCAAACAGAAAGACAAAATCAACCAACTTATGCATCTTTAAAAGATTATGCAAAAGATTTCTGTATTACAAAAGAGTTAATTGGTAATCGAGATATTATTTTAATGCACCCCGGACCAGTTCATAGAAATATTGATATTTCCGATGAAATTATGAACGATCCAAGAAGTAAAATACTAAATCAAGTTGAAAATGGGGTTGTCGTAAGAATGGCAATTCTCAAATATATTATGGCTTAAAAAGGAGTAATTTATGCAAAATAGATTTAAGTTTTTATATTTTTCAATTCTCTCATTTTTGGTAGTAAATTTTCTTACAAGAGTGTTTTTACTAGCTTTTTCTTTTGAAAATATTGAAGTTTCCACAATTCCGAACCTGATTTTAGTGGGTTTATTTTACGATTTAGTAACAGCTTTCTACTATTTTATTCCGCTAACTTTTTACCTTTTTCTGATTCCAATTAAGATTTTCAACTCAAAACCTCATCAGCTATTTTTGAAATTGGTTTTTGGAATGATTCTTTTTGCTATTATTTTCAACGGGGTCAGCGAATATTTCTTTTGGGAAGAGTTCGGCAAACGATTCAATTTTATTGCCGTAGATTATTTAGTTTATACAAATGAAGTTATAAAAAATATTTGGGAATCTTACCCAATTCCGCTAATTGTGAGTTTGATTTTGATTGCAACAATTTCAATCATCTATTTTATGAAAAACTTACTTCAAATTCAAGATAATATGAAAATCAAAGAACGAGCCAAATTTGTAGGAATTTACCTACTTTTTACAATTCTATTTTTCAATATTTTAGAAAAACAAAATCTTTCAAATGTTTCAGATAATATTTTTAATAATGAACTTGCAAAAAATGGAACTTACTCCCTATTTTCAGCTTTTAGAAATAATGAGTTAGATTATAATGAGTTTTATAAAACTTTGGATAAAAAAGTAATGTTTGAAAACCTAGCTAGACTTGAAAAATTCGATGACACAAAACCCAAACTTTTTACCTCTAAAAATCAGGAAAATAGAAAAAATGTGATGTTAATTATGGTAGAAAGTTTGAGTGCTTCTTATATGGGAATCTATGGAG
>Ga0256826_1002636_pt1 | contig 10868 bp, 6 predicted proteins | sample CV79metaG_FD_185975 | JGI IMG/M metagenome (GOLD analysis project Ga0256826, IMG submission 185975) | Hydrothermal vent microbial communities from East Pacific Rise, Pacific Ocean - CV79 | ecosystem: Environmental > Aquatic > Marine > Hydrothermal vents | place: Pacific Ocean: East Pacific Rise... | reverse complement strand
TTTGAGAGATCAACTCATAAACATCTGACATTATCCCAACAAACTCTCCATTTTCATAACCATCTATAGGAAACTGTTTGTACTGCATACATAAAGGAACTATTGGATTTTCTTTTATATATTTATCTTGTTCTTTTGTAAAAACTATTTCATTAGAAGTGACTTCAGTAAAGATAAAATCATCTAATGTTTTGTTTAAACCAACTTTGTAGTAATCTTTAAAAAGACGAATCTGTTTGTTTAAAAAGTTTTTATCTATCGAGCCGATATTGTAAGTAAATGGTAAAATGAGTTTTTCTACACCCTTGGCTTCACTCATCATCATTTTTTTTGATATTCTATTTGAGTATTTACTATAGATGATATCTACTAACTCCTCTTTATGTGTGAGTGCATACTCCCAACCTTTAAGAGAGGCTCTTTTAAATCTTGCAACACGAGAGGGATGAGTAGTGAGTTCATCTTTTGATGTTACTAGCTCTAATTGTAGAACATATAAGTTATCATCACTCGGGTCAAGGACATTATATTTGATGCCCTTTTCATCAAGTTTGTAGAGTTCATTTGACACAAAGGCTGTTATCGCTGAGACTTCACCATTTACAAACTCGTCTATACTATAACTATGAGGTACTAAAGTTACATCATCAACACTGACACCATAACCATCAAAATATGGCTGATAATTCAAAACAAAATCTTCTTTTGTTGAAGCCATTATCTTTTTTCCAACAAGATCTTTTGGCGTTTGAATATCAGGAGTAGTAACTAAAACAAGAGCTGCCCTCTTAAAATAGGAGGAGACTAAAACAAGAGGCTTACCTCTTAGGTAGTTGAGTAGAGAGAGTGAGTTATATATACCGTAGTCACTTTTACCATCTAGTACATCTTTTTCGATGTCTATTCCAAACTCATACTCCTTTAACTCTACATCTAAACCCTCATCTGCATAAAATCCTTTCTCTTTTGCTGCAATAAATCCAGCAAATTCAAACTGGTACTTCCAATGAAGCTGAAGAGATACTTTTTCTAAATGTGGAGCTGATTCTGCATAAAGTGATGTAAAGAAAAAAAGAAAAAAAGAAAAAAGTATATGTTTCATCTGTACCTATTTTATATGTTTTAAGATATCTTCAAATGTTCCAAAGATGATTTTCATAGAACTGCATGCTACCATAAGATTAATTGAGTGGTTAAAATCTTCTATAAATTTATCATTTTCATCCCAAAAAATCCCATTTTCTTGGCGTTTAGAATCAAACTGCTCTATATAGTCACCATCTCTATTCATATATCCGTAGACACTTTTACCTTTTGCATAGGCATATCCACACTCCCAGACTGTACCTGTATCTGCCTCTTTACCACGAAAACTACTGAGATTTGCTATGACTATATCTGCTGAGTCTATCATAGCCACATTAGCTTCATATATATCTTGTGCTATTTTTCTCTTCTCTTGTGAAAAATCGACTACATTATCTAAAGGGTATAGACCCTCATAGCCATATTTTCCACATAGTTCTACTAATTTTCTACCTATCTCTATAGAGTCCTTTTCAAAAACATCTGGACCTGCTATGTAAATCTTTTTCATTTCTCTTCTTATCTTATTGATTAAATTTTTTAGAGTTTACATCTTCTAAAATTGTTGCTGCACTCTCATCAAGAGATTTTGCTAACTCACTTGTTTTTGAGACGACTGCTAATGAGCTTTGATTATTCTCATTCATTGCATCTATGATCTCATTAAAACTCTCTAGTTTTTCTGCTTGAACTTCTAGACCTTCTACTATCGTAGAGATAGATTGAACTAAAGTATTTACACTTATGTTTATGTCTGAGAGTGATTTCTGTGTACGTTCTGCTAGTTTACGAACTTCATCAGCAACGACGGCAAAGCCTCTACCATGTTCGCCTGCACGAGCAGCTTCAATAGCTGCATTTAGGGCAAGTAAATTCGTCTGATCTGCGATATCTCCTATAATAGTGATAACATTTTTAATCTCTTGAGATTGTGTACCAACCTCTGTTGCTTGATCAACCATACTATTTATACTAGATGTTATCTCGTGAGTTGCATCAGATGTAGTTTGAGTAGTTTGAGACTGTTCATCTGAAACTCTTATAAGTTCTTGAACAAATGCACTTAAAGAGTTTGACTTATCTTGTAAATCTCGTGCATCATTTGAGTTTTTCACTAACATACTAGAGATATCATTTCCAAGTTGATAAATCATATTGTCAATTGTAGAGTCACAGTTAGGACAACCAGCGGTAAAGTCTAAGTTTGTGTAAGCTGTTAAACTCTTCTCAATTGAGTTCATATCCACACCTACTGATGCTTGGAGATTCTCTATCATAGTGTTAAACTCATTTTTAAGTGCAATTAGCATAGGATTATCAGTAGAAGACTCTATACGTCTACTAATATCACCTTTAGCAACAGACTCAGTTACAGAGGAAACATCTGCTAAAAGTTTTAGATCCTCATCAATATGGCGTTTAACACGGATGATATTCTCATTTACTTTTTTAGCCATCTGTGCTATCTCATCATTTCCATCAGACTCAAGTAAATTAACCTCTTTTCTTCCATCTGCAACAAAATCAAAGAATCCAGCAAGTCCATCTGAAAAACTATTTAAGTTTTTAATTACATACTTGTTAATTACAAAAAAGAGCATTATAAATGTTATTATCTCAAGTAAAAATATCCAACCTATGGTAATTTTGATAACATTATTTGATGCAATTATCTGATCTTCTATAGGAACGATTACTTCAAGTGCACCACGAACATCACCAAGCTTCCAGTCATTTTTAGGAGTATCAGCTCTTGTGTTGTGACAGTTCACACAAGCATCAGCAATCATAAAATCAGGAATAGCAACACGAACTACTTCTTTTCCATCTATAGTATCAGAACGAGAAAATGCATCATAGTTTCCACTATCAAAACTTGCTAATGCATCTGCACCAAAATTATCAAGAGTTCTTGAAGAACGATTTGGAAAAGGATAATTACTATATAACTTTAACTTAATACCATTTTCATTATCAGAAATCAGTGCACTTAAGTCATGAATCATAGTAGCAGGAAGAGGTATCGTATCTGCTTTATTAGCATGATCAAAGTTTATCTTCATTGCATGTTCATTCTTAACGGGGACAACTACTTTTTCTGTATAGTAAGCTCTTATTTTTTTATATTGCTCGACAGTATCTATACCCTGCTTCACACTCTGCGAAATCATATTAGATTCATTAATACGTTTTACAGTGTATGCAATAAAGACAATACTTATAATAGAACCAATAACGACAGGAATAAAGATTTTCATTTTAATGGAAAGATTTTGATACATGAAGATGCCTCACCTTTGATTTAATTACAAAGATGGTAGCATAGAAAAAATAAAGCTAAGCTTTATATATGAAGATTAATTATCACCTAACCATTTAGCTGCAAGAACATTAAAAAGTCCAACATTTTCGGCACGATTTAAGAAGTTCTGAGTCCAGTTTAAAAGGTGAGTATTGTTAGGGTTTATTGCTATTCCTATAGGCTCATATGTTAAATTAGAAAACACAGAGATAAAACGATCATTTGGATTGTTTAAGATTGTAGATTTACATACAGGATAGTCCGTTAAAAATGCAGATACTTTTGTATCTCTCACTAACTGTATAGCTTCTTCTTGAGTTGCAACACTTTGTGCTACTACATTTGGCATTGCAAGTTGTACATACTCTTCACTTGTTGATCCTGTAAGTACAGCTAACTTGTTACTAGCTTTGTTTAACTCATCTTTATTAGCAGTAGCTAAATTAGGGATCTTTGTAACAAGACATTTTCCTGAAGTCATATATGGACCTACAAACGCCACTTGAGCATTTCTTTTAGGAGTGATAGTCATGTTTGAGATAACTAAATCCACATCGCCATTTTCTAAAGCAGGGAGTAGTTTTTCAAAAGGCATTACTTTTATAACAAGTTTTGCACCCATTGTTTGAGCCATTGTTCTAGCTAAATCTATGTCAAAACCGATAGCATCTTTTCCACTGTCGATAGAGTGTGTCATAGGAACCATATTTCCTGATGTACCAAGAACTAACTCTCCACTTTTAACGATCGACTGCAATCTCGTTTGAGTCTGTGGTGCTGTTGATCCATTACATGCACTAAATGCAAATACTATAGCACTTATAAGTGCGATTTTTAGAAAGTTTTTCATCATTCTAGAACCTTTGTTTATTAGATATTGCAAGTTTACTTAACTTTAGTTAACCATATCTAAATCATATTATTAGATATTTTCCTATTTTTAGATATCATGTATATATTAAATTTTATGGAGCTTCTTATCCTTAATAAACTCAAAACTATTAACTACCATAATAATCTAATAGAGATACTCTTTAAAGCAAAGCTAGGGTCCATTAGTGCAAATTTACTTGTTCCTATGATTATGATTTACATAATGCATGACTCTGTTCCTACCTCTATCTTACTCCTATGGTTAACTACACAAATTATAGTTTATACTCTACGGATTATAGTAAGTAGCAGAGGCTTAATATTATTAAATACAAATGCAAAAAAAAGCCTTATCGTAAAAACACTAAAGCAGTATCTATTTATTATTTTTATCAATGCTTTTTTATTAGGTATCACAGCTTTTTTTGCTCTTATATTTATGGATACTATGCATACACTTGTTCTTATTATGCTTATATTTGCACTTCTTACCGGATCACTTACAACATTAACTCCAATTTATCATGCTATTATTATATTTACCGGTACGATCTTATCTATGTTTGTATTTGCATTTCTTCTTTTAGGTAATACCCAGTTTGATGCACTTATCATCATTATTTTACTTTTTTACACTTTTATCTCTTTTACTTATAGCTATAAAATACATAAGTTTATAAGTGGCAATATTAGTCAAGCAGATGAATTAAGAGAAAAGAATGTCAACTTTCAACATCTTTTAGACCTTACAATGGAAGCTATTATCATCTCTGATTCGCAAAACTTGATCTTAGATAGTAACCTCTCTGGGATTGAACTGTTTAAAGTTGGATCCAAAGAAAATATCATAGGAAAGCATCTCGCTTTTTTTGTACCTGAGTATGAGCTTGTAAGGCTGAAAGAAGCATTACAAAAAGATCATGACGAAGATTCAAATTTTGATCTTAAAAAAGCTGATGGAACTATATTTCCAGCACTTGCTAGTGGTAAAAATATGCTTATGAATGGTGAAACAGTAAGAATATCAGTTATCCTTGATTTAACAACCATTAAAAGAAGAGAGCAACAACTTTTCAACCAATCTCGTTTAGCACAGATGGGAGAGATGATAAGTATGATAGCACATCAGTGGAGACAACCTCTTGGTGTCATCTCAACAACTACATCAAACCTTCAAGCAAGAATAGAGTTAGACTATTTCGACCTCACGAATGAAGAGGGACGAACAAAACAGAATCTCTATTTTTTAGAAAAACTCAACAACATGGGTCTCTGTGTCCAGGATCTTACACATACAATAGATGACTTTAGAAATTTTTATAAACCAAATAAAGAGAAAAAACTAGTAGAACTTGATGTAGTCTTTCAAAAGGCTTTTGCTATTATAAAAGCATCTTTAGAAAATGATAATGTCCAAATAAAATATCTATCTGAAGTAACTCAAAAAATAGCAGTATACGATAGTGAATTGATCCAAGTTATCTTAAATATTCTTAAAAATGCACAAGATAATTTAAATGAGATGAAGATTCAAAATAAGAATTTAACTATATTTATAACCAACTATACACTCTCTATCTCTGATAATGGAGGAGGAATAAAGAGTGATATACTTGAGAAGATATTTGACCCCTACTTCTCAACCAAAGATGAAAAAAATGGAACAGGTCTAGGATTATATATGTCAAAGCTTATCATAAACGACCATCACCAAGGTGAACTTTCAGTAGCTAACATAGATGATGGTGCTTGTTTTAAGATAACACTTCCACAAGCTAAAAAAGAGACAAAATGATAAATATTTCAATTGATGAACTTCCAGATAATGTTGTTATATATAGATATGTTGACAATGATTTTATATTTATAGACTTTAATAAAAGTGCTCAAAAACTTGAAAATATCTCTAAAAGTGAACTCATTGGGAAAAAACTCATTGATATTTTTCCAGCTGTAAAAGAGTTTGGTCTATATGATCTTCTTTTAGAAGTTCAAAAAGATGGTGAGCCTAAAGAGCTAGATATGAAGTTCTATAATGATGATCGAATAAGTGGTTGGAGACATAACAGTATAAGAAAACTGGATAATGGTGACCTCATAGTTCTTTATAAAGATCTAAGTAAATATAAGATTTTAGAAGATAAAAGCAGAAGACAAAAAGAGCAAAAAATAGAGACAGAAAAAGTTCTACATACTGGTAGTTGGCACTGGGATATACTCACAAATGAAATCACATGGTCTGATGAAGTTTTTCGTATATTTGGAGAAGAACCACAATCTTTTAAACCCTCTTATGAGCATTTCACATCCTATCTTAATGAGAAAGATAAAGAGAGTTTGCATCATGCGATAGAAGACTCTATAGATAATAAGACTGCTTATAGGTTTGAGCACAAGATCATAAAAAAAGATAAGACTGTAAGCTATGTTCAAGAGTCAGGAAATGCTCAGTACAATGATAGAGGTGAAGCAGTCTCTATGACAGGAAGTATTTTAGATATCACTCAAAAATATGAAGCACAAAAAAAACTAGCCGAACAGTATGACCTTCTTAATAACATCATAAACACTGTTCCCATCAGAATATTTTGGAAAGATTTAAATGGTCTTTATAGAGGTGCTAACAGACTATTTTTAGAAGATACTAAGATTGATTTACTTGATGATATCATGGGTAAAACAGACTTTGACATGCCTTGGGCAAAAACAGAAGCTCAATCTTACAGAGAGGATGATCTTAGGGTTACAAACAGTGGTATAGCAAAGATAAACTTTGAGGAGACTCAAACAACAGATGATGGAAAGCAACTTACACTTTTAACATCAAAAGTTCCACTACGAGATATAAATGAAGATATAGTTGGTTCACTAGGCATATACTCAGATGTAACTAAAATGAGAAACCTAGAGCATCAGATACATTCACAAAAACAGCAACTTATTTTTCAGTCTCGTCTTGCACAGATGGGTGAGATGATGAGTATGATAATACATCAATGGAGACAACCCTTAAGTTCAATCTCGGTTACCGCCTCAAACCTAGCTATAAAAATAGAACTTGACGATTTTGATCTTTCTACTAAAGAGGGACAAGATAATCAAAACAGATATTTTTTAGAAAAGTTAGGAAATATCGATAAGTATATTCGAAACTTGACTCAAACTATTGATGACTTTAGAAATTTTTATAGGTCAAATAAAAAATCAGTTCAAGTTAGTTTTAAACATGTCATAACTCAAGCATTAAACATTGTTGATACATCTATGAATAATGACAATATAAAAATAGTTTACGATTACAGATCAGTAGAGACACTCACTCTTTATGATAGTGAACTGATGCAAGTTGTGCTAAGTATACTTACAAATTCACAAGATGCCTTTAAAGAAAATAAGATTCTAAATCCAACCATTACTATAGTGACTCAAAAGAACTTTTTTACTATATCTGATAATGCCGGAGGGATAAGTGAGGAGATAATTGAAAAGATATTTGATCCCTACTTCTCAACCAAAAATGAAAAAGATGGAACAGGTTTAGGTCTTTATATGTCTAAACTTATAGTTGATGATCACCATAATGGCAAACTTAGTGTGGAAAACAGAGATGGTGGTGCTTGCTTTACAATAGAGTTACCAATACAATAAAAGGAAAAAAATGCCAGACTTAGATACTGAAATATGTGTATGTAACTCTCTAACTATAAGAGAGATTGCAGTATGTATAAAAAAGAGTAACATAAGTACTCTTGATGAACTTCTTCAAAATAGTGAATGCCCTATAGGTGATAAGTGTGAGTCTTGTATGGATGCAGGATACAATAACGACGGACTAAACTTACCTATGGTACTTTCTATGGTTAGGCAAGGTGTAGCTTAATTCTGTATACACCTTACCTGCATACCTATTGACCTAGGTTCAATATGATAGTTTCTATCATCATAAGATGTATGTCCGGTTGGATCTACTCCAAAAGCAAAAGCACTATCTACATACCCATAAGTTAATGCACCCTGATCTTCATAGTTTTGAGACCAGAGATAGATACTAGGCTGATTCACTAATGTTCCTACTGTTCGAGTTCTGTATCCACTTGGAGTTATTTTAAAAATACCATTTTTAAGTTCTTCATTACTCTTAGTTCCGAACTCACTATTTAACTCCTCTATGGTTGGAACTCTATAGTTATTTGGACAGATAGAAGATCCATCTGTTTTAGCCCAAACTTTTTGTCTGTTGATGGCATTATTTCCCCAAATAGAGTGTGTATACCAATCATTATCACCACTACCTATAGTATCATCAGTAAGTACAAAATAAGAAACATCTCTACTTGCTGAAACTTTTTTGGCACTTGTAGATGATAAATATGTTTGATGTCCATCTATTCCTCTTGCCCACTGAAAATAGTATCCACAATTACTTACAGAATTGACTGAACAGTTACTATTTGCACCTATATTTTTATCTAACCAGACTCTTCCTGTTGTAGGAGAGACTACATAAGAGTATGTAATTCCATCTGAATAGAGTGCAAACAGACGAACATCAAGGTTTTTAGAGACTGAAGATGTGTCATCTGCTATAGTAACTTGTATCTTATAAGGAGTAGTATAATTTGTTATATCTGCTCTTTGTTTATATGTCACTGTTCCATTACTACTTATATTGAAAAGTGCAGCATCCACACCGCCACTAAGTGAGTAAGTTAATTCTTTTCCTTCTATGTTGTTCACTTTTAGTTGACCAACTGCAAATGACGAGTCATAGCTATTAAATACAGCTGTAGTTATGGTTGGTTTTTCATATAAGTCGTTTACAACCACATCAACATATTTAACTGTAGAGAGATTATTAACACTATCTGTAACTGTAAGTTTCAGTTTATAAAGAGCCTTTATTTCATGGTCTATATTTGGATAAGTATGATTGTTTGCACCACTATAGTCACGCTCAAAAAGTCTTAATATTCCCGTGCTTGTATCTATCTCAACATCATTACCTAAGTAGTAAGAAGTTGCAGACTCAAAAGAGTAAAATAGAGAACCACCATTAGGATTTGTTGCATCTATTTCTAAGAGTATGTTTTGGTTCTCATCTGCATATGCTGTACTTGGTGTATTAACAATAGGAGGAGCTAGAACTGTCACTTTTCTTGTATCAATACTAGTATAATCATCGGAATCAGTAATAATTAAAGTTATAGTATATACACCAGCATCTTCAAAAGTTATTGTAGTTGTTGCTGTTGATGCTACATTTATACCATCTTTTGACCAAAGATATAAAACTATTTCTCCATCACTATCACTACTACTATTAGCATCACAGTTGACACTCTCCCCTGCTGAGATAATAATATCTTCTCCAGCTACTGCTACTGGAGGATTATTTACTTTTATAACAATAGTGTCAGAACTTACTGCACCATCATCATCAGTTACAGTAAGAGTAATTGAGTGTACACCAATAGATAGTACTGATGTAGAAAAAGTCTCTGTTGTTGCTAAAAGTGTCGCACCCTCAGACCAGTTATAACTTACAATATTCCCATCACTATCATTCGAATCAGAGGCACTAAGGATTATCGTATCATTTGGTTGAATAGTTCTATCTAAACCTGCATTTGCTATAGGTGCTACATTTGGTGGTTCATTTACTATAACTATTACAGTATCACTATCGCTCTCACCATCTATATCTGTTACAAGCAAGGTAAAAGTATGCACACCAGATGCAAGTGTTGTAGTTGTTAGTATCGGTGTTGACACAACTACAGTTCCATTTTCTAACCACTGATATGTCTCTCCAGCAATATCATCACTACTTAAGTTAGAGTTTAAAACTAGCTGCTCACCAAAATCTACTGTTTGATTTACTCCTGCATTAGCTACAGGTGCAGTATTTACACGAACTAATACAGTGTCACTATTAGAATCTGTATCATTATCTGTAACTGTTAATGTAATAGTATGAGTACCTGCAGATAAAGAGGAGAGAGTAAAAGTTTTAGTTGTAGCTAAAAAAGTACTCCCATCTAACCATAGATAACTTGCTATATTCCCATCACTATCAGTCGATGCACTTGCATCAAATGTAATACTCTCAGAAACTCCGATCACTCTATCTTCACCCGCATTTGCTACTGGCACTATATTTGGTAGTTCATTTACAGTAACAACAATAGAATCTGTTGATATCGCACCATCGTTATCAGTTACAGTTAATGTAAAAGTATGTATACCTGCTGAGAGTGTTGATGAAGTATAAGTCTGTGTTGTTGACACTTCTGTACTGTTTTCAAACCATTTATATGAGGCAATAGCTTCATCATCACTACTTAGTATTGCATCAAGAGTAATACTTTGTGAGAAGTCAATTGTTTTATCACTTCCTGCATTTGCCACTGGTGCTTCGTTCACTCTAATACTCAGAGTAGCTGTGCTCTCTGCTCCATCATCATCTTTTATAGTTAATGTAATAGTATGAGTACCTGCAGATAAAGAAGAGAGAGTAAAAGTTTTAGTTGTAGCTAAAAAAGTACTCCCATCTAACCATAGATAACTTGCTATATTCCCATCACTATCAGTCGATGCACTTGCATCA
>Ga0256826_1002635_pt1 | contig 10869 bp, 14 predicted proteins | sample CV79metaG_FD_185975 | JGI IMG/M metagenome (GOLD analysis project Ga0256826, IMG submission 185975) | Hydrothermal vent microbial communities from East Pacific Rise, Pacific Ocean - CV79 | ecosystem: Environmental > Aquatic > Marine > Hydrothermal vents | place: Pacific Ocean: East Pacific Rise... | reverse complement strand
AACATTTCATCTATGGCTTCTTCCAAATCAGGAATAATCTCTTGTGTTAAAAAGTTTTTTAGTTTCTCGCAGTTACTCATTGTTCAACCTTTATAAAAATTAATCGCATTTTATCCAATTTTTCATATTATTAATCTTCATAAAAAAATATCTATAAGGTAAACATATAACACTTTTTTTGATACACTACTGTTATGATAAGAAAAGAAGAGTATTTCAACAGACAAATTCAACTTTGGGGTAAAGATAAACAAACTTTATTAGAAGATAAAAAAGTTGTTATTATTGGATCAGGTGGGTTAGGATGTAGTCTTGCCTTAGCTCTCGGAACATCTGGAATTGGGCACATAGACATAGTAGATTTTGATACGGTAGGTCTGCATAATATTCATCGACAAATTGCCTTTAAACTAAAAGATGAAGGTCGAGCAAAAGCAGAAGTTGTAGTAGAGCTACTTAACGATAAAAATCCTTTTATTCAAACAAAAGCTTATCTTATGAATTTTGAAGAATTTTCAAAACTTAACCTCATGTATGATCTTATATTAGATGCGACAGATAACCTTCCCGTTCGTGAGGCAATAGATCATTACGCAAAAACAATCAATACCCCTTGGATTTATGGCTCAGTAGAAGAGTTTAATGGACAAGTCTGTTTTTTTGAAAATGCTTCGTTTCAAGTTTTTAATAGTTCTAACCATACAGTAGGTGGAAACATTGCCCCTATGGTAATGCATATTGCTTCACTTCAAGCAAGCTTGGCACTTCGTTACCTTACAGAACAAACATTACTTAAAAATAAACTATACTACTTGTATTTTAATAAAGAGGGAGAACTCATCACACAAAAATTTTCTATGCCAACTTAATCTTTTTGTGTTAAAATATTACACTTATTTTAAAAGGAGATTCAGATGAAGTTAAAACTTTCACTATTAATCACATTTATATTACTATTAGCAGGTTGTACGCAAGAGACACAAAATAAACTTAGCCGTTCTATTCAAAACTGGACAGGAACAAATGGAACACTTGAAGTTTATGCAGGTAATAAGTTGGTTAAAAAATTTATTGATATTGATAAACTCTCTACTGCGTTAGGAACAGATGATGGAACAACACGACCATACAGATATGGTTATGGTATTCTCGATAAAAACTTCAACTCAAAAAAAGATGTTGGAGAAAAGAGAGTCTATTTTGAATTTTCAGACTACTCTACAAGTTACATCTTTTATGAAGATAAATAAATTACACTTAAAGGACATTAAACAATGAAATTCGTTACAACTAAAGAAGCACCAGCAGCGATAGGACCATACTCTCAAGCGGTAGTAGCCAATGGATTAATTTATACATCGGGACAAATACCTATGGATGAAAAAGGTATTATCGTTGCTAATGATGTAGTTAATCAAGCTCACCAAGTTATGAAAAATCTTTTTTATGTACTTGAAGCAGCAGGGGCACACTTTAATGATGTCATTAAAACAACTATATTCTTAACCGATATGGATGATTTTGGCAAAGTAAATGAAGTTTACTCTCACTACTTTGGACATCATAAACCAGCAAGAAGTACCATTGCAGTTAAAACACTGCCAAAAAATGTACTGATTGAAATTGAGTGTATTGCTTTAGCAAATACGGACTACTCTATTTAATGTCTGCTAAAATATCTGAAATACTACCCAAAGTAGTTTTAGGTATTTTAGCCCTCTATTTTCTCTATCTCTTTTCACATGCTATTGATGTCATAAATCGTCGTCATATCAGTACCGATGATGGAGTTTATATCAACAGTACCACAACTTCCCCTTATATCCAAAAGTTAGCAAAGGAAATTACAATACATTGTGATAATAATCTTTGTCGAGTTCAAAATATTCTAAATTATGTCACCAATATACCTTATAAAATCAACAATTTTCAAGCTCACTCACCACAACAAACCATTCAAAAAAATTTTGGTGACTGTGATGATAAAAGTAATCTACTTATTTCTCTTCTTCATGAATTAAATATAGAAAGTTACTTTGTTTTAGTACCTGACCATATATTTGTTATTGTTGCATTGGATGAAATTCATCTTAATCACTTTATAGAAGGTATATATCTCAATAATAAAAAATATTATATTTTGGAAAGTACTGCTAAAAACTCTCCTATTGGGTTCCCTTTACGTTATGATTTAAATGAAATAAAAGCAATCATAGAACCTTTTTCAAACAAAAGGATTGATATTAATACCTTAGAGTGGAAAATATAAATAAACTTTAGTTATACTCTCTCATAAGATTTATAAGGAAATATTATGAGAGAACAAACACTCGCCATCCATGCTGGATATGACAAAGATGCTCAAGGAACTATGGCTGTCCCTATTTATCAAACAACTGCGTATGAATTTAAAAATACCGAACATGCTGCTAATCTATTTGAACTTAAAGAGTTAGGAAATATATACACACGACTTATGAACCCTACTACTGATGTGTTTGAAAAACGATTTACTGCATTAGAACAAGGAGCTGGAGGGGTAGGTACAGCTTCTGGTATGTCTGCTATTTTTTATGCCATTGCCAATGTTGCAGAATCTGGAGACAATATTATCGTCGCAAAACAAGTTTATGGTGGAACCACTACCCTTACAGGACATACCATTAAACGCTTTGGCATTGAAACACGTTATTTTGATGTTAATAATCCATCAGAAATAGAAGCCTTAGTAGATGAAAAAACAAAAATAATTCTCTTTGAAAGTATTACCAATCCTAGCATTGATGTGGCAGATTTTGATTCCATTGTTACTATTGCAAATAAATACAATATCATCACTTGTGTAGATAATACCGTTGCTACTCCCATTTTATGTAAACCACTTACTTTAGGCTGTGATGTTGTCGTACATAGCGCAAGTAAATATACCACGGGACAAGGTTTAGCCATAGGAGGAATTGTTGTAGAAAGAGAAAATTTAGTAGATAAGATCAAAGGAAATCTTCGTTATGCTCATTTTAATGAACCGGATGAAAGTTATCATGGATTAATCTACTCAGACCTCCCTCTTCCTCTCTTTACCCTTAGAGTTAGATTGGCACTATTACGTGACCTTGGTGCAACCCCCAGTCCTTTTAATTCGTGGCTCTATATCCAAGGATTAGAAACACTTCCCCTTAGAATGAAACAACACTCTGATTCTGCATTAAAAATAGCCAATTTTTTAGAAAATCACCCTAAGGTAAAACAGGTTAACTACCCTGGTTTAGCATCACATCGTAGTTATACTTTGGCTCAAAAATACTTTTCTAAAGGACATAGTGGACTACTCTCATTTGAAGTAGAAACACTTGAAGAAGCACGTAAAATTGCAGATAGCACAGAAATTTTCAAACTTGTAGTTAATATTGGAGATAGCAAATCAATTATAACCCATCCTGCTAGTACAACACATCAACAACTATCAGCACAAGAGCTTATTGAAGCAGGAGTTCCTTCTGGTCTTATTAGGTTAAGTATAGGATTAGAAGATTCTGAAGATTTGATTTCTGATTTAAAGAAGGCATTAGCTTAAATAAACTAGACTAAAAATATAGTCTAGTCCCAAAAACTATTTTAAATATTTTTTATATGCAAAACGTGTTGAATCCCAAATACCATCGATAAAGATAGTTGGCGTTCCTGTTACCATTAAACGTTTTTTCATACGTTTATCAAATGCTAGTGCAGAAAGAACCTCTTCTGTATTAATCTCATCTTTGGTAAATATCAACCCTGTTTTATCTTTTATCGCTTTCAAAATTTTATTTGCATTCTTTTCTCTAGGATTAATTACAAGATGATAGAGTTTTTGCATATTCGCTACATCACCTCTTTCATGTAAAAGATACATTACTTTGGTTGTAACATCTGATGCGGGATGTATTCGTAAAAGTGGTAGATGATAATAATAAAGAGAAAATTTCTTTGGATTATTTTTAACCAACTCAATCATTTCAGGTACAATCTCCTGACAATAAGGACAAAAAGGATCACTCATTACTAATAGTTTGTGAGGTGCATCTTTATTTCCAACCAAAAAATGTGCATCATCATAAGCACTACTTGGTACTTTTGGTTTTAATAATTTAGCATAATTTCTCCCTTTTTCATCCTTTAAAGAAAATGCCAACTTTTCACCTTTTGTAAAAACAACTTGTGCCACAGTTCTTTTACGGAACGTCTTTCCCATCTTAATTTGAATATCTAATGATAAAAAATAAACTTCCCATCCATTAGTACCTGCAATAAAATAAGTTGAAACTATCTCTATTTTATCAACTTTTGAATGCATTTTTTTTTCCATATATGTCTTTACTGAATGTTGAACACTATTGGCATCAAGTGCATTCAAATGGAACGTAAACAAAATCAATATTGATAATATTTTAATTTTCATATCTCTGAACTCCTTTTTAATATAAACTTTATTCTATCATAGGAGTGTTAAATTAGACTATAATTAATATAATTTTGTTATTATATTTTATAAAAAAGATAAAATTCGTCTACTTTATTTCTTCAAGAGTTTCTTATTTTAATACAATTCATATATCAATAAAAGTACAAATAGGGTAAAATTCTTTTAATGAAATTAGAAAAAAAAGTTGCCCACTTTACAACACCCCTATATTTGGAAAGTGGAAGAATCCTAGAACCTTACAAAATTTCCTATGAAACGTATGGAGAACTAAATGCTGATGCTTCCAATGTCATCTTAATCTGTCATGCCCTTAGCGGGTCAGCTCATGCTGCTGGGTTTCATGAAGGAGACAGAAAAGCTGGTTGGTGGAATGAACTTATTGGTGATGACAAAGCCATTGACACAAACAAACATTTTGTTATTTCAACCAATGTCATTGGTTCATGTTTTGGAAGTACTGGTCCCATGGATAATAACTACCCTACCCCAAATCCCTATCGACTAAAATTTCCCGTGCTAACCATTAAAGACATGATCAAAGCACAAAAACAACTATTAAGTCAATTAGGGATTCATCATCTCAAAGCTATTATTGGTGGTTCGATGGGAGGAATGCAAGCCTTACAATTTGCAGTTGACTATCCAAACTTTGCGGATAGAATTATTTCTCTTGCTGCTACCTATGCTACACAACCATGGACAATTGCATTTAACAAAGTTGCCATAGAAGCCATACGACGTGATCCAAGATTCAAAAATGGTCAATATGAAAGAGAAGCCTTTAAAGAAAACGGTTTAGATGGACTTGCAATTGGTAGAATTGCAGGACATATTTCCTACCTTTCACCCCATTCAATGGATGATAAATTTGGAAGAAATTATGTTAATAATGATGGTCTATTTGAGCTCTTTGGGAGATATGAAGTAGAACGTTATATGGAATATAATACCGATAATTTTTCTAAACTTTTTGACCCCCTTAGCTATTTATATATTGTTAAAGCCATTAATACCTTTAACTTAAGTAGGGGATATGATTCTCTTTACGATGCCATACTAAGAATAAAAGCGGAGACCACACTGATTTCATTTAAAAGTGATTATCTATTTTTTCCTCATGAAATGGAACATATAGATAAAATGATGAAACGTAACAATCAGCCCTCGTCATACTATGAAATAGAGAGTAAATATGGTCATGATGCATTTTTAGTAGAGATAGAAAAGTTTTCAAAAATCATCAAAGAAAAATTAAAATAAAATATTACATTAAAAAATAAAAGGAATAAAATGCAAGCAGATCAATTTGAAAATAAATTAGAAGCATCAAAAAAAATACTTAACCAGTTAATGGATCCTGCAATTACATTAGAAGAGAGCCTTAAACTTTATGAAAAGGGACTAACGGAGATTAAGTTAGCTCAAAAAATGATTGAAGAGGCTAAAGTAAAAATAAAGACCATTGAGAAAAATAATAACGAGCCATCTTAATGAGATCGCTTACTATTGCTGCACTTCAACTTCCCACCTTAGGAATGCAGGCAACAAAACTTGATTTTTATCTGCGTAACGCTCATAGTAGAGGTGCTAAAATCATTCTTTTAGGGGAATATGTGCTTAACCACTTTTTTAAAGAGTTACCCAATATGCCCATTAAAATGGTAAAAGAGCAAAGTGATAAGCATATTGAATTACTTAAAAAGTTTGCAACAAAATATGATTTAACCTTTATTGCACCCATTCTATTAGTAAAAAAAGGTGGCTATGTTAAAACCATTGTGAAGATATCATCTAAATCTATTGCTTACTATGAACAGCAAATACTTATTCCTTATAAACATTGGAATGAAAAAAAGTTTTTCACAAATAGCATTAAACCATTAGAGACACCTATGATTTTTAAAGTTGATGGTTTTCGTATTATGGTCATGGGTGGATTTGAACTTCATTTTGACCACTTTTGGTCAAAAGTCACTGAAAAAAAAATAGATTTGGTACTTCTTCCAACAGCTTCTACATTTGGTTCACATAACCGTTGGAGAGAAATAATCAAAACAAAAGCCTTTTTACATGGCTGCTATATTTTACGTGCCAATCGATTAGGAGAATTTTCAGACAATGATGTTAAGTGGAAATTTTATGGAGATAGTATGCTCGTCGAACCCTCAGGTGAAATCTTTATGATGCTTGAAGATAAAGAGTCTATGCTTATCGAAACCATTTATAAAGAACAAATAAAAGAGCACCGAAAAAGTTGGAGTTTTGAACAAGAACTAATTATAAGAAAAAGATTAAAATAAAATATTAATTATTTAAATAATCCGTAACTTTTTTAGTTATCTTTTAATTTCTCTTAAACTTTAACTTGTTATAATATATTAAAAAGAAGGAAATAGGAAAATTATGAATAATGACTTGATGAAAATAGTTGAAGAAACTAAAAAATTAAAAACATTAGTATTGGAAGATGAGCCAGAAACGAATGAGTTGATGTGTACTACACTTAAAAACTTTTTCTCAGAGGTTCACTCTGCAGTAGATGCTGACTCAGCAATGGAGTTATTTGAGAAGCATAGCCCAGATATTATCTTTATTGATATTATCTTACCAGGAAAGAGTGGGTTAGATGTAGCTAAAGAGATTAGAGAAATTAATCCTAAGCAAATCATTGTAATTGTATCTGCAAGTAACGACATGGGGAATATTTCAGAAGCTGTGAAAATTGGTGTTAATAACTTTATTAGAAAACCAATCGATACAGATAAAATGATTGATGTTCTTAAAGATATCGTTTCAGATATTAAGAAACAAAAGAAAAATAGAACAAAAATCTTCTCTATTACATTACCACTTGATCTTTACGAACAAGTTGATAACGATGCAAAAGGTGAAAGTATTTCTAAAAATGCTATGATCATTAGAGCGTTAAAACATTTCTATAACCTATAGAAGTAAACTTCGGTCAGTTTTATCTGACCAACAAAAAACAAAGCTTTAGTGGCTAGAATTATCTAGCTACTAAAAGTTTTATCTTAATCTTATTCTAACCGACTCTTCATGTGCCGTCAACCCTTCTGTATTAGCAATTAAAGCACATGCCTCACCAATTTCATGTAACCCTTCTCTACTCATAGATATAATTGATGACTTTTTCAAAAAGTGATCCACACTTAATGGTGAATAAAATTTTGCTGTTCCACCTGTAGGAAGTGTATGATTTGGTCCCGCAATATAATCACCAATTGGTTCAGGAGTATATGCACCTAAGAAAATTGCTCCTGCATGTTTAATCTTTCCTAGTAAGTCCATAGGGTTAGAGGTCACTACTTCCAAGTGTTCTGGAGCAATTTTATTCATTAAGTCAATCGCCTCATCCATCGTCTCTGTTATAATAATAGCCCCTCTCTCTTCAATAGACTTTCTCGCAATTTCTTCACGGGAAAGTGTTACAAGAAGTTCTTCCACTTTCACATCTACTTTTGAAGCAAGTGCACTATCTGTTGTAATTAAAATTGAAGATGCCATCTCATCATGCTCTGCTTGAGATAATAAATCAATCGCTAAAAAATCTTCTCTAGCTGTCTCATCTGCTAAAATACCTATCTCACTTGGTCCAGCAATCATATCAATATTGACTTCACCATAAACCAATTTTTTAGCCGTTGCCACAAAAATATTTCCTGGACCAGTAATAACATCTACTTTAGGAATTGTCACCGTACCATATGCCATAGCACCTATAGCAGAAGCCCCACCTACTTTAAAAACTTTTGTCACTTTACATAAGTGACATGCTGCTAATAATAATTCATTAAGTTCATCATCTGGAGCAGGTGTACATACCACTATTTCTTCTACTCCTGCAACAATAGCAGGAATTGCATTCATCAGTAAAGAAGATGGATATGCTGCTTTTCCACCAGGGATATAGAGTCCAGCAGAGTCAACTGCCGTTACTTTTTGTCCCAACATCGTTCCACTTTTTTCAAAATCAAACCATGACTTTGGCATAAGCTTCTGATGATAATTTTCTATTCTATCGTATGCCATATGCAAAGCATCTCTTAATGTCGAATCTATATTGTGATAAGCTTCTTCCATTGAACTCAATGAAACCTCTAATGCTTTATCATCTTGAGGCTCCCATCTATCAAACTTTGTAATATGAGATTTTAATGCACTGTTACCATCATTTTTAATCTCATCTAATAATCCTTTAACGATGTTCGTTACACCATCCATATCCATGGCACCACGTGCTAATAACTCATCAAATTCACTCTGAAAGTTTTCATCTTTTGTACTAAATATTTTCACTATATTTCCTTTGATATCTCGCCAACATACTCTCATTTCCTATCAATCCACCTTGATGAATGTAAAGTAGAGGTTTGTCAAAAATTTCTGGATTTTCTAACAACGTTAGCCACCCATGTGGGTCATAAAGTAAGTCAAACTCTATTCCCATTTCAGCTTGTAATTTTAGCCAAATATTATAAGATTCTCTATAGAGTTTACCGAAGTGCCTTTTTTTAGATCCAGAGATAATAATAGGATAATTATCTTCATTTTCTTCAATCATCTTAAACTGTTTTTTTAAATACTCAGAATCTCCTACACACGCGGTTGTATAGATATTATCATTACTATATTTTGACAAATATAATGCAGTTGTTCCTGTACCTGAAGGTAGAAAAATATTAATTTCATCAAATCCTATTTCTCTCTTCCATTGTACTATCTCATCGGACAACTCTTTTAATCCATATTGGGCATACCCTTCTCGACCACCCTCTTCTATAAATAGAACCGATTTATTCTCTATATCTGCCCTATTAGGTTTATGCTCATTAACATGTAGTTTCATACCATTTTTCAATGCATAGTTTAAATTTCCATGGAGATTCTCTTTAAGATACGTAGGAAGATGAGTAACATAATACTCAAACTCCCACTCTTTCATCTTTGCTAAAACAGAAAGAGAATACATGGCATTAGATTGATTGGAACCATAAGAGACTACTTTTTTTATATCTGGTAAATTACTTTGTAGATAATAATAAAATTTTCTTGCTTTATTCCCTGAAAATTCTGGATCTAGTAAATCATCACGCTTCACATAAATGGTATGGTTTTCAAAATACTTTTTTTCTACAGGTGAATTTGGTCTATTAAAAATATCATTTAACATATTATTCATATCATATTATACAATGAACCTAGTATCACAACCTGAGTTTATTTTACTACAAATGTAATAGTTTTTTATAATTATTGATAAATATCAATATTTTTTCATCAAAAAACCCCTATAATTATGATTCATAATAAAAAGGATTAAAACATGATTATTTCAAGTTATATGAGGGCAGAGCATAGAGAGTGTGATGAAATATTTTCAGCAGCCGAAAAATCAGTTATAGATGGAGATTTTACACAAGCAGAAGAAAAATTTCTCCTCTTTGCTGATGATACATTACGACACTTTAAAAAAGAAGAAGAGTCTCTTTTCCCAACATTTGAAGAGATTTCAGGTAGTACTGAAGGACCTACAAGAATAATGCGACATGAACATGAGCAAGTTCGTGGTCTTATTGGGAAAATGGCAGAAGCAGTAGAAAATAAAGATGCAGATGCTTACCTTTCTATGGCAGAATCTATGATGATTCTTCTTCAACAACATAACATGAAAGAAGAACAGATGCTCTACGCAATGTGTGACAGAATGATTCCTCAAGAGATAAAAGAATCAACGCTTGAGTCAATGAAAGCTATAACCCTATAAGCCTGTTTAACATGAAAAAAATTCTTCTTGATACAAGGGAGATGGAACATCCCCTCCCTTTACAACTTGCACTTAACCATTTACAAAAAATTACTATTAATGAGTATTTATATATGATTCATCGAAAAAAACCCCTGCCTCTTTTAGAGGTAGCTAAAGAAAAAGCATTCTCATGCATAACACATAAAGATATCAATGATACATGGCATATACTGATATCTAAGAACAATGAAAAGAACTTAGAGGAGCTTTTAGATGTTTAGTCAAGGTGGATTATCCTTAGAGCAAGCACCACCTCTTTCCGTGGTATTACGATTCTTTATTACAGCTGCAGTTTTTGGACTTTTATTAGGTCTTTTTCTTTTTGCAAACTTTACAGAAGTTATCTCTTCCTCCTCTGGAAACACTCAAATTATCATAGTCCATATATTAGCACTTGGAATCATGGCATCGTTTATGCTAGGGGCTCTTTTCCAAATGCTTCCCGTCATAGCAGGAGTTACAATCACCGCACCAATCCAAAAAGTCATGATTGTTCACGTACTCTTTGTAGTTGGACTAATGGTGCAACTCTTTGCCTTCAAACTAGGCTCGCTCCCTATTCTTTTTCTGCTAGCAGCTT
>Ga0256826_1002634_pt1 | contig 10870 bp, 12 predicted proteins | sample CV79metaG_FD_185975 | JGI IMG/M metagenome (GOLD analysis project Ga0256826, IMG submission 185975) | Hydrothermal vent microbial communities from East Pacific Rise, Pacific Ocean - CV79 | ecosystem: Environmental > Aquatic > Marine > Hydrothermal vents | place: Pacific Ocean: East Pacific Rise... | reverse complement strand
AAAAAATTAAAAATAGATCTATTAGTTATAGACCACTATAAAATAGATTTTAAAAAAGAAAAATATATAAAAGAAAAAACAGGGGTAAAGATATTTTCACTTGATGATACTTATGAAAAACATTATTGTGATATATTGCTAAATCATAATATAGGTGCAGATAAATTAAAATATAAAAAGTTAGTTCCATCTACATGTAAAGTTAAATGTGGAAGTAAATATACTTTAATAAGAAAAGAGTTTGTTAAAGAAAGAAAAAGAAAAAGAGTTTTTATAGCTATGGGCGGTAGTGATTATAAAAATATAAATTTAAAAATATTAAAAGCATTAAATAATATAAAACACTTACAAATAATATTAGTAATAACTAGTTCAAATTTAAATATTACTTTTATTAAGAATTATATAAAAAAGAAAAATATAAAGCTATATATAGATTCAAGTAAAATAGCAAAATTAATAAAAAAGAGTGATTTTGCAATAGTAAGTCCAAGTGTTATGGTTCATGAAGTTTTATATATGAATATACCATTTATTTCTATTAAAACAGCTAATAATCAAAATGAAATTTATAAATATTTAGAACAAAACAAATATAATGTATTAAAAAAATTTAATAAAAAAAAATTATTAACAAAAATTATTTTTTTACAAAAGGTTAAAAATGTCATTTAGTATGGAATGGGAAAAAAAAGTGTATTCTCAAAATAAACAGATTAATAGATATCCATATGGAGAGTTAGTATCAATATTTTTTAATAGTTTAAATTATTTAAATAATAACCATAAAAAAAATATTAAAATTTTAGAACTTGGATGTGGGACAGGAAATAATGTTAAATTTATATCTGAATTAGGTTATGATGTATATGGAATAGATGCTAGTCAAAGTGCTTGCGAGATTGCTAATAATTTTATTAAAGAAAATAATTTAAAGGCAACAATATTAGAATCAAAATTTAATAATTTACCTTTTGATGATAATAATTTTGATATGATAATAGATAGAGAAGCCATGTATTGTGGTACATTAAATGATATAAAAGAAAGCTGGTTGGAAGCAAACAGAGTTTTAAAAAATGGTGGTGTTATTATATCTTTTATGTACACTTCTGATAACACATGGTGTAAAAAAGCAAATGAAGATGACTATATAGCGACAAAAGTTGAAAAGAATACATTTATTGACTTTAAGCAAGGTAATTTTAAAGATACTGGTATAGTTCATTTTTGTGAGTATGATGAGTTATTTTCAATATTTAATTTTTTAGATATAAAATTAATAAATAAACATACAAACAACACTGTTTATAGTGATGGCTCAATGGAATTTGCGTATGATGAATGGATTGTAGTAGGTGTGAAAAAATGAGCGTTTTTATAATAGCAGAAGTAGGAATTAATCATAATGGCGATATAAATATTGCCAAACAAATGGTAGATGCTGCGAAAGATTGTGGTGTAGATTGTGTAAAGTTTCAAACATTTAGAGCAGATGAATTTGTAAGTGATCCTACACAAACATATACATACAAATCACAAGGAAAAGATGTAACAGAATCTATGCTAGAGATGTTTAAAAGATATGAATTTAACGATAGTGATTGGATAGAGATTATAAAATATTGTAAACAAAAAGATATAGTATTTTGTTCTACTGCACAAAATCCTTCAGATTTGGACTATCTCTTTACTATGACAGATTTACCATTTATAAAAGTTGGTAGTGATGACTTGACAAATTTAGAGCTTATGAAATATTATGCTTCAAAACAAAAACCGATGATAATATCAGCAGGTATGGCATATGCTAGTGAGATAGAAGATGCAGTCAGGGCTATACAAGAAATTGGTAATAATGATATTACAGTTTTACATTGTGTATCTTCTTACCCAACTCAATCTCATGAGGTAAATTTAAAAAAGATCCCTACTATTAAAGATGTATTTGGTGTAAAAGTTGGATTCTCAGATCATACGATAGGTAGTAGTGCGGCAGTTGGTTCTGTATGCTTTGGTGCAACTATTATAGAAAAACATTTTACTTTAGATAATGATATGGCAGGACCTGATCATTGGTTTAGTATAACACCAAAAAAATTAAAACAATATGTAGATGATATAAGATTTGTAGAAAAATCTATAGGAAGTTCTATTTTAAAACCAACTAAAAAAGAGTTGGATATGAGAGAAATTGCTCGTAGAAAAGTTGTAGCTAGTAAAGATTTAAATATAAATGATATTATTACACATGAAAATATTGATTTTAAAAGAGCAAAAGAGGGGTTGAACCCTAAAGAATTAAAGTATATTTTAAATAATAAATTAAAAAATAATATTAAAAAAAATGAGTCAATAACGTTAAAAGATTTAGCATGAATAAATTTAAACAAAATGTAATAGATGCTTTGGAAATACCAAGTAATAAATTACATCCATTAGTTTTTATATCTGGAAATGTAAATATAGGAGATGGCAGCTATATAGGTGCCTTTAGTGAAGTTAATGGAAATAAATCTAAAGTCGATATTGGAAATGACTGTGATATCGCTTCTTTTGTATCAATTAACTGTGCAGACTCTCATAAACTTACTATTGGATTGTCAGATAAAATTGAAAGAAAAGATATAATAATTGAAAATAATGTATTTATAGGTTCTCATTCTTTTATTGGTGGATATGTCAAAATTAGACACCATAGCGTTATTGCAGCTGGAACTATTTTAATTAATTTAAAAGAAATACCGCCATACTCATTAGTTTATGGAAATCCTGCACAAGTTAAAGAAGGATATTATAAAAAGAAATTGGATAAAGATGATACCACACAATAAACCATGTACATATGAAGAAGATGCAAAACAAGCATACGATACAGTAATGTCTGGTTGGTTGGCTTATGGTGAGAAATCTACAGAATTAGAAAATAAATTAAGTAAATTAATTTATAAAATTGATGAAAATAAATCTGTAGTATGTTCAAATGGAACGACAGCTTTGTATTTGGCACTTTATGCACTAGATATTAAAAAAGAAGATGAAGTTATACTATCAACTTATACTTGTACTGCTGTACTAAATGCTGTTATTCAAATAGGTGCAAAACCAATTTTAGTAGATATTAATAAGAATGATTTAAATCTTGATTATGAAAATGTAAAAGAAAATATTACACCAAAAACAAAAGCTATTATTATAATTCATACTTATGGAATATCTTGTGAAATAGAAAAATTTCAAGAGTTTAATATACCTATTATAGAAGACTGTTCACAAAGTTTAGGCTCAAAATTTAAAGATGGAACACAAACAGGTTCAAAAGGAGATATCGCTATATTTTCTTTTTATGCTACAAAAATGGCTACAGGTGGTTATGGTGGAGCAGTTTTAAGTAGAGATAATAAAATCATATCAAAACTAAAAGATTATATTGAGTTTGATCAACCTGATAAATTTTATCCTAGATTTAATTTTTTATTATCAGATATAAATGCTTCTGTGATAAACTCTCAATTAGATAAGTTAGAGTTCTTTTTACAAAGAAGAAAATTAATAGCTACTAAATATAAAGATGCACTTTTAGATAAATATTTAAAATATATAAATCATAATGGACAAAATTATTATAGATTTATTTTATCTTTTGATACAAAAGAAGAGATGCAACAAGTATATAAATATTTTTTAGATAATAATATTGGAGTTATTAATCCATTAGCGAATAGTGAATTATTACATAGTTATATGAATAAACAAAAAAGCTTATATAAAATTTCAGAGGAAATTTCATATAAGCTTTTATCGATTCCAATTTATCCATGTTTAGATAAAAAAGAGATAAAGCATATAATTAATAAACTTAAGGAGTTAACATGAGTAATATTATAAAAGGAAATAATTTTGATAAAGAGAATTATAGTGAATTGTTAAAAGCTTTTAATGATAGTACTATTCCAGAAAATGAAAAATTGTATCATTTGGGGTTATTTACAAAAAGACAGCCAATGAGTAGATTTTTATTTATGTATGAAGTTTATAAAAGAATTATAAATGTTCATGGAGTGATTTTTGAATTTGGTGTTAGATGGGGTCAAGATTTAGCATGGTATGAAAATTTTAGAGGTATATTTGAACCATATAATTATAATAGAAGGGTTGTGGGTTTTGATACATTTGAGGGATTTCCTAGTGTATCTGATTATGAAATAAATTCAAAAGCTGGTGACTTTAGTGTAACTAAAGGATATGAAAATGAATTAGATCAAATATTATCTATTCATAATGATAACAATCCTGTATCACATATAAAAAATTATGAATTAATTAAAGGTGATGCAATAATCACGACAGAACAGTATTTAAAGGATCATCCAGAAACTATAATATCATTTGCATATTTTGATTTTGATATTTATGAACCGACTAAAGTTTGTCTTGAACTATGTAAAAATCATTTTGTTAAAGGTAGTATCATAGGCTTTGATGAAGTTAATCATCCTGATTGGCCTGGTGAAACGGTTGCATTAAAAGAAGTATTTGGATTAAATAATATTAAATTAGAACGAATTCCTTTTTCACCAACTCAATCATTTTTTGTAGTAGAATAAAAAATGATATTAACTGCTCATCAGCCTACTTATTTACCTTGGTTAGGTACTTTTCATAAAATTTTATTGGCTGATAAATTTTGTTTTTTTGATATTGCGCAGTATCAAAAAAGAGAATGGGATAATAGAAATAAAATATATACTAATAATGGAGCATTATGGTTAAGTGTTCCTGCATCTTCATCAAATCATTATAGTAAAACAGTTGGAAATATTGATATTAACAATGAAACTAAATGGGCTTCCAAACAATATAAAACTATTTTCTTAAATTATAAAAATCATCCTTATTTTGAAGAACACAAATCATTTTTAGAAGATATGTATTTAAATAAAATTTGGGATAAATTAATTGATTTAAATATATATTTTTATAAATATATATTAGAGTTATTAAGTGTTGATATTCCTTTAGTAAAAGCAAGTGATTATGAATTTCAAGGTCAAAAAAGTGATTTAGTATTGGATATGTGTAAACAATTAGGAGCTAGTACTTATATTTTTGGTGGTGAAGGTGAAAATTATGCAGATAAGTTATCTTTTAAAAAAGCAAATATTGATTTATTTTTTCAAGAATATAATCATCCCATATATAAACAATATAGAAATAAAAAAGAATTTATATCACATCTATCTATACTTGATTTGATTATGAATTATCCTAAAAATGAATTAAGGGATATTATATTCTCTAATAATATAACGAGTATATAATTATGAAAAAAATTTTAATAATAGCAGCACATCCAGATGATGAAGTTTTAGGTTGCTTTGGTACAGTTGCAAAACTTGTAAAAGAGGGATATGAAGCATATACTTTGATACTTGGTGAAGGTAAGACAAGTAGAGATGAGCAAAGAGTAGTTGAAAATAAAAAAGATGAAATAAAAATTTTAAATAATGAGATACAAAATGCTAATAATATTATAGGCATAAAAAAAATATTTGTTGAAAGTTTCCCAGACAATAGATTTGATAGTGTTGATTTACTTGATATTGTAAAAATTATTTCAAAAATAAAAGAGGAAATAAGACCAGATATAATTTTTACTCACTATGAAAATGATTTAAATATTGACCATCAAATCACCTATAAAGCTGTTTTAACTGCCACTAGACCTATGAAAAATGAATCTGTTAAAGAGATATATAGCTTTGAAATATTATCTTCAACAGAGTGGAAATATCCAATATCTTTTTCCCCTGATGTATTTTTTGATATTTCAAATACAATAAATTTAAAATTAGATGCAATGAAAGAGTATAATTCTGAACTTTGCATATATCCCCATCCTAGAAGCTTAGAAGGAATAAGGCTTAATACTAAATATCAAGGAATGAGAGTTGGTAAAGAATATGTTGAAGCTTTTAAGTCCGTAAGAGTTATACGATGATAAAGTTCAACAATGGATGTACAATTCTAAATATAATTACCATAAAAAAGTATCTGGAATTCATTGAAAAATTGAGAATATTATCTTTAAAATAGTCTTCTTTCAGAATCTAACTTATTAACATTACAACAAGCATAGATATAACCATCTAATAATTCACTAGATGTTTTTATCTATACTCATTGACATCCATAAAATTACTAGATATAATAATATATTAAATTTAAGGTTGTTTATATGTTTAAAACTGGAAATCCAGTATCTGGAAAAGATTTTATTGATAGAAAAGAGCATTTACCACTTTTTAAAACTTTTATAGACCAGAATCAAGCGTTTATGATAAAAGCACCGCGAAGATTTGGTAAAACCTCCATTGTTAAGCATCTACTAGAAAACAAAGAAGAGTACGAGTTTGTTTATGTAGATATTAAAAGATTAAGCAGTTTAAAATCTTTGGCAAATCAGATTATAAATAGTGCTTATAAAATTTCAAGTATTGATAATTTTTTATATAAAGTAAAAAATTCAATGTTTGATTTACTTAAATCAATCCAAGCTATTAAAATAGATGATATAGCAGAGATTACGATTAAAATGTATGAAAAAGATACTTTGGATGATATTGAATACTTTTTACATAGTTTAGATGTTATGAATACAATAGCTCTAAAAAAAAATATAAATATAAAATTTGCAATCGATGAGTTTCAAGATATACTTAAAATCTCTTCAAAAGATATTCTTGATAAAGCAAGATCAGTTATGCAACACCACAACAATATTACATATATTTTTTTAGGAAGTATAGAGAGTATTATGACTAAAATTTTTGAACATAAAATATCCCCATTTTTTCATTTTGCAACTTTAGTTGATTTACCTCCATTAAATGTTGAAGAATTATATATTTATAGTAAAAAAGCATTTGAGCAAAAGGGCATAAAAGTAAATAATTTAAAGTACTTATTATCGTATCTGGGAGGTCATCCAGATTATTCACTCCAAGTTTTACAAAAGCTCTACTTCAACGCACTAGCAAACAACACCACAGAACTCACATCTAAAAATGTATATGATGTTTTAGTAGATGTACTTTTATCAAACAAGGCATACATTGAAGAACTTATATCAAAAGCTAAACAGAAAAAACATAATTTAGATATACTCTATGCTATAGCAAACAATAAAAAGTCAAAATTAGAAAGTAAAAGTTTGTATAATGTACATAGTTCACTCGAAGATATGGGCTTGATTAAAAAAGTTAGCTTAGGAAAATATATTATTAATGATATTTTTTTAAAAATATATTTACAACAACACGATGATAGTATTGAACTTTTAGATTATAGTTACAAAAAAAAATAGACTTTTTGCATCTACTAAAAATTAATTGGCTATAATTAAGTAAGTTTAATATAGGATTTATATAGTGAGGTTGAATCAACAATATATCAGCGTAATTAAGCAATCATTTGAAGATGTATTCCAAAATGGGGAAATTTATCTTTTTGGTAGTCGTGTAGATGATTCTAAAAAAGGTGGTGATATAGATTTGTATTTGATTGTTAGTCAAAAAGTTAATCTCTTTAGAAAAAAGTTGAAATTTTTATCAAAAATAAAAAAAATACTTGGTGAACAAAAAATTGATGTTATTTTTAACATAGATAAAAATAGATTAGTTGAAAAGGAAGCAATAAAATGGGGAATAAAACTTTAGTATATAAAGCAAAAGTAACTCAAAATATAGACGAAAGTCTTAAACATCTTCAAAGATTAAATAATGCATTTGAAGAATTAAATAAACACTATCCTTTGCCTTTTGATCAAAAGTCATATCAGTCAATCTTAGCATCAAATCAAAATTTAGCATATAGTGACCAAGTAATTTATAGATTTTCAAAACTTCAAGATGTAATGGGAGCAAAGCTTTTTAAAGCATTACTGTTATATCAAGGTGAAAATATTGATAGACCATTTTTAGACATACTAAATAGCTTAGAGCGAATGAATATAATAGATGTAGAAGAATGGTTTGAGATAAGAGACTTGAGAAATGAAATAGCTCATGATTATGAGGATAATGAACAAATAGCAATAGAAATTTTAAACAGTATCTATGAGTTAAAACAGGAACTTGAAAATATTATAAATAATATACAAAAGATGTTAAAATTATGAAAATAGGTAACTTCGATTCAAGTAATTTCTTCAAAATATCATTTACACTTTTTCTAATAAAAACCAAGTAATATCATCTTGCGGAAAATTATTATCTCTATGATAAACAAACTTATAGTCAATGAGTTGTAAGTCTGAATACTTATCTAACATCTCACCTGCAAAATCTCTTTTAAATAGTTTATCACTATTCCCTCTATATATAACACTTACTGGAGTAGGATTATAGTACTCTGCAATCATAATATATTTATTTGAAGAGTCATAAAGTTTTTTATATACTATATCTAAATAGTCTGGATTTATATGAATTAAAACCCCTTTTATAAAAACAAAATCACTTTGTTCTTTTATATCAATATCTAAAATAGATTTATGATATATTTTATTTATAAAAGCCAACTTTTTTAATTGCTCTACAGCCGTATCACTAATTTCTATAGCAGATATTTGTACATGATTAAAAAGTTTATCTATGGCATGTAAATTAATTCCTATATTTGAACCAAACTCTATAATACTTTTAATTTCTGTATGACATTTTTTAAAAATATCACAAAAGAATGCAATATCATTTTTTATTGTTTCAGTGTTGTTTCTTTTTATATAATTAGACGCCCATTCTGAGGATGCCCAAAATTCTTCTTGTTCTGTTTTGTAATTTTTCATTTATTTTTCCTTTAATAATAAAGAATTTTCAGTAATTTCAATAATTTTTTCTAAACTTCCCCATAATCTATAAAGCCATTCATAATGTATTTTAATATAGTTGATTTTTTTAAGTTTTATTGCTTCTGGTGTGTTCTCTCGTTTTGTACTTGCTGCTGCTATATCAAACTCTATATATTCTAAATATGATACAAATAAAGAATTAAAGGTGTTAATAAATTTTGGATTATTATATTTATCTTTTACTATATAAATTTTATTTAATAACTCATCAATATCTTTAGTCCTAATATTTTTTATTAATTTCTCATTATCATAGTTTTGTACTTTTTTTAAAAACTGTTCGACTAAATCAAAGCTTTTTTTTGCCTGTTTTTTTATGCTTTTAGCAAGCTTTAGATTTTCTTGTTGAAGCTTTATATATTTTTGTTGTACCTGTTTTATTTCTTTATTTGAAGGATATTCCAGATGAAGTTTATTTTTTTTCACATTAGTATCTAAAATATTTTCACAATATTCTTTAAAAGGAATTTCCACTGCTGATGGGATTCTTGCCCCACCCTCAGTAGCATTGTATATTTGCATATCTAAAAATTGTCTAGTTTGTTCAATCTGAATTTCAAAATCATTTAAAAATAATTTCCAATATTTTTGTGTAGCTACTTCACCATCACCTCCATATGCAGTTATATATCCATCAAACATATCATCATATTTGTCTCCTTCTACTCCAAAAACATGTCCAGAAGTATGGGATTTTCCCTCTTTAGAAAAAGCTAGATCTTGACCGATAAATACAAAATTTTCAAACTTAGCATGCATAGAAAAAGTTAACAAATAGTTGGCACCACACATCCCTGCCCCTAAGTAGCCCCATTCATCTAAACCTAAATTTACATTATGTGTATCTGGTCTTAAATAGGGACAGACTATACCATTTTGAACAGAATTAAAAGCATCTTCATGACATACAGTAGCTAACATAAAAACCACATCTTTAAAAAAATGTTTTGGTATATCTTTAAAAAAATTAGCGACCTGCGGTACACGTTCCATAGCTAAAACTATATCAGGTTTTATACCTGCATTGCAAAGTACAGGGAAACTAGCATCAACACTTAGTATTATAAAATAGTCTTGGTACTTTTTAAGAAGTGGTAGCTGTTTTTGTAGTGAGGGTCCAGTAGAAACTAAAACAGCATGTTTTTTTTTATGTACACTTTTTAAAACCTTATCTAAAGATGGGTGGGTAAACATATCTAACATCTTATTAGCTGAGTGTATATAACCATCTAGAGTATCATCAAGAGAATTGCCTTTATATTCTATGAAATTTTTTAAAATACGTAAAATTATTTCATTTATATGTTTAATTTTTGACATATATTTATCATAGTAAATGGAGTATATGTCTAAATTATAGACTTTGAGATAAAATTTTGATTCTTTGGAAATAACTTGCTCCATCTCAAAAAAAGTAATTTTTTCTGTATATGTAATAATTAGTCGTTTTTGGATTATTGCTTCTGTAAAATCAATGAGATTCAGTATTATATAGAGAAGTTCTAGTTCAGGTTCAAATATATATATCTTTTTATGTGTAATATTTTTGAGTAAATGATAGTAAAATATACCACTGCCTATTCCAAAAAAATAAAGTGAATGATAATTATCAAACTTCTCAAATTTGTTAAGTTTTTTTTCTATATCTTCTGTCGTATTATCAATTATAGATTTATCTCTATTGTCAATTATTCTTAAATCACTTAAATTTTGCATATCAGTTACAAAAACTTCATAAATTTTATTTGTTTGTATTTTTTTTAATTTGTTTGCTAGTTCTTCATTTACACTAAACAAAGCTTTAAGATTACTTTCATATATATTCAAAGAAAAACCTTTAATTTTAAATTATAAAGAGGAGGAGTTATAGTTTATGGAAATAAAAAAAGCCAAAGACCTTTTTAGTCTTTGGCTTAAAAATGTAAGTTAAAGAGTTTTACTATTGTAAAAGTCTCATTA
>Ga0256826_1002632_pt1 | contig 10875 bp, 13 predicted proteins | sample CV79metaG_FD_185975 | JGI IMG/M metagenome (GOLD analysis project Ga0256826, IMG submission 185975) | Hydrothermal vent microbial communities from East Pacific Rise, Pacific Ocean - CV79 | ecosystem: Environmental > Aquatic > Marine > Hydrothermal vents | place: Pacific Ocean: East Pacific Rise... | reverse complement strand
AAGGAAAATTAAAATGGCAAGATTAATTGTACTAGGTGGTGGTGTAGCAGGACATACAACTGCAACATTCGCTGCAAAATGGTTAGGTTCACAACACGAAGTTGTTGTAGTTACTCCAAACTCAAAATGGAACTGGATTCCATCAAATATCTGGGTGGGTGTTGGTCAGATGCAAAAAGAGGAAGTTACTTTTGATTTAGCTCCTGTTTATGCAAAAGCTGGAATCACATATAAACAAGCAAAAGCTGTTTCACTAAACCCAGAGGGGAATGAGTCGAGTGATAAGCCTTTTGTAACTATAGAGTTTACAGAAGCTGGTAAAGAGGGGCAAAGTGAAAACTTAGAGTATGACTATATTGTAAATGCAACGGGTCCTAAACTTAACTTTGATGCAACACCAGGTCTCGGTGATGGTAACGGTCAAATGGGTTCACATACAGTTTCTGTTTGTACTGCTGACCATGCTGTTCACGCAGCACATGAACTTAAAGAGTCTATCGCTAAAATGAAAGCAGGGGAACGTCAAAAATTCCTTATTGGTACTGGACACGGTATGTGTACATGTCAAGGTGCTGCATTTGAGTATATCTTCAACATTGAGCATGAGTTAAATAAAGCTGGTGTTCGTGATATGGCAGATATCAAGTGGATTTCTAATGAGTCATTCTTAGGTGACTTCGGTATGGGTGGACTTCATATGAAAGTTGGAGGATATGTAGTATCTTCAAAACTTTTTGCTGAGTCTCTTTTCTCTGAGCGTAATGTTGAGTGGCTCATTGGCGCTCACACTTCTAAAGTAGAAGCTGGGAAAGTAAGTTATGAGCTTCTTGATGGTTCTATGGGTGAAGAGGAGTTTGACTTTGCTATGCTTATCCCACCATTTGCTGGTGTTGGAATCAAAGCTTATGCTAAAGATGGTGAAGATATCACTTCTACTGTTTTTGCTCCAAATGGTTTCATGAAAGTTGATGCTAACTATGCAGCTGGCGCTTATGAAAATTGGAAAGCATCTGACTGGCCAAGAACTTACCAAAATCCAACATACTCAAATATGTTTGCTGCTGGTATCGCTTTTGCACCACCACATATTATCTCTAAACCTATGAGTTCTCCAAATGGAACTCCAATTAACCCTACACCACCAAGAACTGGTATGCCTTCAGGTATCATCGGTAAGGCTGTTGCACACTCTGTTTGTGACTTAATGACTAAGGGTGAAGGTGCTCATTTACATGAAGCTTCTATGGCTGAAATGGGTGCAGCTTGTGTTGCATCTGCAGGTAAGGGTGTATTTAGTGGTACTGCTGCTGCAATGACTGTTTACCCTGTTGTTCCTGACTTTGAAAAGTACCCAGGTACTGGTCGTGATACAGATTATACTTTTGGTGAAATTGGTCTTGCGGGACACTGGATTAAACATATCCTTCATCACCTCTTTATCTACAAAGCTAAACTTAATCCGGGTTGGACTTTAATTCCTGAATAGGAAATAGAGTATAAATACTAAAAAAGGGCATAAGCCCTTTGTGTAAATAAAAAAAAGGAAAAATATTATGAAAAAAGAAGAATTAAATTTTCAAAAGAGTGATGCTTTTAACTTGACTATGATTCCAGGTTCATTCGCAAGATCTATGCGTACTTGTGTAATTTGGCAATTTATTAGATTTTTAGTTATCAACATAAAAATGTTAGTAGTTGTAAGTAAAAGTCACTAATTTCAAAGGCTCTCTTTATGGAGAGTCTATTTAAAAAGGTAGTATCTAATGGTTAAAGAGATAGTCAAATACCCAACACCTTTAAGTGTGGAATTTTCAGTTGATGTAAGAGTATTTAATGAAAATATTGTTTCATTAGTTGAAGACTTAAAAGATACTATAAAAGCAAATGATTTGGATGCTTTAAGTGCTTATCAGATAGGTTCTTATTTTAATGTTATGGTTGTTAAACAAAAAGATGGTTCTTTTTTAGAACTTATAAATCCACGTTTAATAGCACAGTCTGAGCGTATCGTTTCTACAGAAAAAACAGCATACTTTGGTGATTTAAGTGCAAAAATTGAGCGCTATGATAAGATAAGTATTATCTATCAAGATATAAATGCTAAAAATTTATCTCTTAAAGCAGAGGGTGATTTTAGTCGATTACTTCAAAGAAAACTTGATTATACTTTTGGAGCAACATTTTTACAGAAGATGAGTGAAGATGAGAGAACTCTTTTTGAAAAAAAGTTGGAGTTTGGTGCTGATGTTGCTATTATGGAAAGTTGTCCGACTACTTTTCATCGAGATAAAATTTTAAAAGTTATTAAATATGCTTATCTTCTCATGTTTCTTGTTATTATAGGATCATTCTTTGTTCAAGATGAGATAGCTCCTAAGCTCTGGCAATATCAACTCTATGCTTCTTATTCTCTTCTTGGCTTAAATATAGTATATTTCTTTTATGCTTATTTTGAAGGGAAGGCTTACACTTCTTGTGTCTCTTGTCAACTTGGAAACATTATTGGAACAACATTTATCTCTCTTATTAAGCTCTCTGCTCTTATGCTTGTGTCATACTTTGTGGTAAATCCATCATAGGAAAAACTTATGCAAGAAAATGTTCCATCTCTCTGTGCTACTCATAAAATTTTTGTTGAAAATAAAGAGATTATTTTAAGACAGTGGGTTGCATATAGTGCACCTAAACATATTTTAAATCTTCATGGTATTAATATTGAGTATTTTATTAAAAAGTATGCAAGTGGTGTCTTTGATTATTTTATGGGCATAATAAGTGGAGATACTGAAATAGGTCATTGTCCTGTTATGCAAGAACTTCTGACTTACTTAAAAAAGCGAGAGATAAGTGCTGATGAATTATTTGAAATTTGTAGTCACTTTCGCCGTTCAATGGTTGATTTTTCGTATGATGCAAAACTTAATTCAAAAGAGTTGTTTGATGAAATCTCTTATATATTTGATGAGAATTTTAAAGGGATTTTGAAATTTTATACAGATACTATTTTTCAAAAACTCATTGATGCAAGACAGGATGCCCTTCGTGCATCACAAGCAAAAGAGTATTTCTTGTCAAATATGTCACATGAGATAAGAACTCCATTAAATGCCATTCTTGGTTTTGTAAATCTGCTTTTAGATGAAAATGTGAATAATAAACATAGAAATTATCTTGATATTATTCATAGTAGTGGAGAGAATCTTTTGAGTATTATTAATGATATCTTAGATTTTTCAAAACTTAGAAGTGGTGAATTTACATTAGAGTCTAAAAACTTTTCAATTCATGAAGAGTTAAGTCATACTATGGAGCTTTTTGTTGCAAGTGCAAATGTTAAAGATATAACAATTCTCTGTTTTATTGATCCCTCTATTCCTAAAGAACTTTATGGTGATGCACTTCGTATTAAACAGGTTTTATCAAATTTTTTAAGCAATGCTATTAAATTCACACCTGATGGTGGGATAATAACAGTTGATATCTCTTATGTAAAGAAAATCCTTAAAATTAAAGTTACAGATAATGGGATTGGTATCTGTTTTGAAGATATAGAAAAAATTTTTACTGCATTCGCTCAAGCACAATATAGTGTTCATTCACATAAAGGCGGTACTGGGTTAGGGCTCTCTATTTGTCATCAGCTAGCAGAGAAGATGGGTGGAGCAGTGAGTGTTTCATCAGAGGTTTCTAAGGGAAGTACTTTTAGTATGGAAGTACCTATCGAAGCATCTAGTGAAATATTTGAGTTTTTTTCTAATTTAAAAGAGTTAAAATCTCTGAAAATGGCTATCTATGCAAAAAATTCTCAACTCAGTGCAAAACATAACTCTTTTTTACGATATGCTGAAATCTTTAAAATGGATATTAAAGTTGTAGATTCTCTTGAAGATAATTTTGATATTGGAATATTTGTTTTTGAAGATTTAGATAGAGATGAAAAAGATATACTGATTGCTAGTGATAAAAAATTTATAGCTTTAATGACAAGTGATCATAATGAATTTGATACATATAATAATATAAGTAATATCTGTTTTCCTCTTTATTGTTCTAAAATTGAGCTTGTTTTTGAAGAACTTTTACACCCTTGCGAAATTCATACATATAATAAAAATGCTATTACTCAGTATAAAGGTCATTTACTTATTGCTGAAGATAATGAAGCAAATCAAGAACTGATAAAAATAGTCATTAAAAAATATGGTCTTAGTTTTGATTTAGTTGAAAATGGACTAGAAGCTTTTAAATCTTTTCAAAAAAGTAGCTATAACTTAATACTGATGGACCAGCAGATGCCAATCATGAATGGAAATGAAGCTGTAAGTAAAATAATAGAGTATGAAAATAAAGAGGGTTTAGTACACACTCCTATTTCTGCCTTGACTGCCAATGTTATAAAGGGTATCAAAGAGAAAGGTTTATTAAGTGGTTATGATGCATTTTTAGGAAAACCTTTAATCTTAAAAGAGTTAGAAAGAGTCTTTGATATCTATCTTGAAAAAGAGGCTATTGCAGTTGCAAGAGATAGAGTAGGAGAGAGTGCACTTGAAAAAGAGGAATGTATAGTAGGCTTAGATACAAAAAAACTTAGGAAAGAGTTAATGCTAAGTGATGAAGAACTAATTATGCTTTTAAAACTTTTTTTGAAAAAGATGGAAAAAACTTTGCCTGAATTAGAAGTTTCTATTTCTAAATGTGAGTATGATAAAATAGCTCTCCTAGCACACTCGGTAAAAGGTTCTAGTGGAAATTTTAGAATTAAATCTCTTCAAGATATTGCAAGTGAAATGGAACTTAAGGCTAAGAATACAGACAAAACATATATTTATAAAGAGGCTTTTATAAAAATGAAAGAGATTCTTTCAACTATAAATATAGGATAAATTACTCTTTTATAAAGTATCCAATATTAGGAGCATTTTGAATAATTTCGGTTGAAAGTTTATTTCTTAAACGCCAAACTAAGGTACGAATACTTACTCGTTCACTTAGTTCTTGGAGTATATACTCAGTAGCTTCTTCAAATGTAACAACAAGACCTAGTTTTACTATAAGTAGTTTCATTAAAATTGCTTCTGTCTCTTTAAGTTGAACTTTCTTTTCATGGTAAAAAAGTTCATGAGTGTTGAGCTTGTAACTATAGGCTTTTGAAAAAGAAATGGTGTCAGTAGATTGTTTCTTTACTAATGTGTTTAGTAGATTATTTTCCTCCTTAGTATTATCATCATTCTGTTCAGATTCATATTGGAAAAGTGCCATTTGAATTGTAGCATGAAGAGAATTAGGATGGAAAGGTTTTACAATATAGCCATAAGGTTTTGTCCGCTTAGCCTGTTCTATAATATCATCTGTTGAGTGTGAGGTAAGGTAGATAAAGGGAAGTGCATATTTTTCTTTAATTGTTTTAGCGAGTTCTATCCCATCGTTACTTTCATTAAGGGATATATCTATAACAAATAGATGAGGTAGATTCTGTGCTATATTTGCAAGTGCATCTTTGACATTGTCAAAAATAGAAACTATTTCATAGTTCTGTTTTTGAAGGGAAATTTTGAGATTCATAGAAGTTATTTCATCATCCTCTATAATTGATATTTTATATTTACTCATTATCACCCCTTTCGTAGTTTATGGTGTTGAAATTATTCTTCTATGTAGTATCCTATTCCTGAAGCATTTTTAATGATGTCCGTCTCAAGTTTATTTCTTAAACGCCAAACTAAAGTTCTTACACTATTTTCTGTCGCACCATTTTCATCCCAAACATAGCTCATAGCTTGTTCAAAACTTACAACAAGACCAAGTTGTGCAACGAGAAGACGTAAAAAAGCATTCTCTTTTTTTGTAAGTTTAATTTTCTTACCTTGATAAAAAGTTTCACAAATACTAATATCTAAGTGGTAACCATCAGCAAAAGGGACAATAGGCTTATCTGTTGAGCGTTTAGAATAAAGAAGTTTTTCAAGGTTTAGTTTATCGACCTTAAGGGTATCTATATCATCTTTTCTTTCACTCTCTTGGTTGAATTTAAATAGTGCCATCTGGATAGTCGCATGTAAAGAACCGGGATCGAATGGTTTTACAATGTAGCCATAAGGTTCAGTGAGTTTTGCTTGTGAGATAATCTCATCATCACTATATGAAGTTAAAAAGATGAACGGAATGTTATAGTTTGCTTTAATATCTTTTGCAAGTTCAATTCCATCACTCGTGTCTTGTAGTGAGATATCTATTATAATTAAGTCTGGGTTATTAGTCGAAACTTTTTGTTTCGCTTGTTCGGCATTATCGCAAACAGCTACAACTGTATAACCTTGCTTTTGTAAAGACATATTAAGATTTAGAGATGTAATCTCATCATCTTCAACTATGATTATTTTATGCTTTTTCATTTTTTTACCTTATCAAATTTTTTTGATTAAATTTATTAATGTATTATATATTATTATGATATAAGAATTTATTATTTTGATGTTTGATTCTGTTTGATACGATATTTGTTACTTTATTACACTTTTAACACATTTATTTGTGAGTTATTTGTTGTTTTTAAGTTTTGAATGTGATGGATACAAAACTTTTCCTGATGGAACGACAAGTGAAGAGTTCTTCAAGTGGAGATCTTGGTCATCAAAAAAGATATGTGCTTTAAAAGATTTTAAGATTTTACTCTTCTCTAAACCTCCTAGAAAAAAGGCTTCATCTACATAAACACCCCAATGTCTCAGTGTCTTGATAACTCTTAAATCTGAGGGCGCATTTCTTGCTGTAACAATAGCAATTCTGACAGGAGAGAACTCCATTTTCATAGGTAAACGCTCTTGAAGTTTTGCTAGTTTCATCAAAAAAGATGCAAATGGACCTTTATTCATTGGTTGGTTTTGTGACTCTTCCTCATTTTTATGAAAGGCTTCGATGCCTTTTTCTTTATAAATCAATTCACTACTTTCATCAAATAAAACAGCATCACCATCAAAGGCAATACGTACTTGTTCATTATCTGTATCGCATTTATATGAGGGTGGTATATTTAAAACAGCAGATGCACAGACTCCTTTGTCTATCACTTTTTGAGCATCTGATTCATTTGTTGTTAGAAAAAGGTCAACATCAAAGGCCTCTAGATAATTAGCACTAGACTCACCTGCCGTAAATGCTGAACGGGTGATGTTTAGCCCCATTTCTCTTATTGTATTAAGTACTTGAACTCCTGTGTCAGGTGAGTTTCTAGACATGATAACTACTTCAACAAGTGGTGCTTCTGTATTTTTTTGATAACGATTAAGATTTAAAAGTGCTTGAACTAGAGGAAAACCTATGCCCTCTTGAAGAACTTCATCCTCATGTTTGAGCATAAAGGCTCTGTATATATCTATGGCAGTATCAGGGTGCTTTTTAAATTCATCTTGGTAAAGTTTATCAGCCTTACTTAAATCAAAGAGAGCCGTAGCAGAGATGCCAATTACAAGAGTTTTTTCTAAATTATATGCCAAAATATATCCTTTTATGAAAGATATTATAGTAAAATTTTATTAAAGAAAAGGAGTTGAAATGATGAGTATATATGTGGATGGTGATGCTTTTCCAAATATTTTGAAACCTATTCTTATAAAACAGATAGAACGTTTAAGTATTTGTACTACAGTTGTAGCGAATAAAAGGGTAAATATTGGTAAAAGTAAATATGTAAATTATTTACTAGTAGAAGCAGGGGCTGATGAGGCTGATGATAAAATTGTAGAATTACTAAGAGAAGGGGATTTAGTGATTACTGCTGATATTCCTCTGGCGGATAGAGTGATAAGTAAAAATGCTCATGCCATTGACCATCGTGGTGAACTTTATAGTGTTGATAATATAAAGCAGTATTTAGCAATGAGAAATTTAATGGATAAGATACGAGAGAGTGGGGAAATAACGAAAGGACCAAAACCATTTTCAAGTAAGGATGCTGAATTGTTTGCAAATCAGCTTAACAGTTTTTTAAGCAGAAATATCAAATCTTGAATAATCTTTATTTTTATTAGTAGTGTTTAAAGTAGATGATTCATTAGCATAAGTCTCTTTGCCTTGAGTCTCTTTGGTTTTTTGTTGTTGTGCTTTCATCTCCATGATTCGTGCAGAAGATGCAACGGCAAAATCTTGAGGAGATGGATCTCCCGCAGCCATTGCTGCTGCAGCAACTATACGAGCATTTTTGATAGCTTCTTCTGGTGAAGAACTTGTAGGTGTCGAGATAGAAACTTCACCCCCAATGGCATACATTTTACCATCAGGACCCTGTTGATAAGTGTAAGAAGCTGCTCCTGTCATACCACCACCAGCAGCTTGATGTGCTGCTTCATGTGCTTTTACTTCAGAGTCTCGAGCAGAAAGGTCTTTAAGTAATCTTTTCTCATCCTCACTTAAATCTTTGGGGTCATTACTCTTTTTTGACTCTTGAAGTTTCTTCTCTTCTTGTTCGTGAGTCTGTTTTTGCTCTTTATCTTTTGGATCATCTTCTACAACAAGAGTCTGCTTATCATTAAGTTTGATTGTATAGTTTGAACCGATAGAATATAAACTATTTGAAGCTATTTGCATAATGTTCATTATAGCACTAAAATGCTATTATTCCAATACTTAAATATAAAGAGAGAAATATGTCAACAATTGAATATGCCTTACAAGACCAATATATAGAGCTTTTTAAGCTAATCAAACTTTTAGACCTAGTAGATACTGGAGCACAAGCAAAAATGATTGTAGCTGATGGATATGTAGATAGAAACGGAGAAGTAGAACTTCGCAAGCGTGCTAAGATTATTAAGGGTGATAAGTTGATTATTGGTGGAGATGTTACTATTAATGTTCTATAAGCCCTAAAACAAGGGCTAAATTAGAAAAGAAGAGATCAATCCAATCAGACCACCAAAAACTAGAATCCCTTGTTTTTCAGACCTTCTTAAGCCTCTTCAAACACAGTTAAATAGGCTTTGACAAAATGTAGTAATAAAAGGCTTTAGAGTGGGATTAAGAAAAATAAGAGCTAAAAAATATAGTACAAATACAAAAAGATAAAACTTTTTTAAGTAGAAAGATAATGACTAGTAGCTTGTTACTAGAAGATGTTGCTAATCTATACTTCCCTACTAAACAAAACAGTTGAGTCAACATTTAACCGACATGTGAAGCCTACATTAGGAAAAATGAAAATAGGGTTAAGAGATGCTCAATCGAAAGCCAAAGTAGATGCAAGTCTTCTTAACCCAAGAATAATCAAAAAAATTATAAATAATCTTAGAGCCATATTTAATTGGGCTATTAAAGATAAAAACCCTGTTTTTATTGGAGATATCATTAAAACAGATAGAAATGAAGCTGGTCGTGTATTATCAGATGCTGAACTTGACAAGCTTTGGAGTTTAGATGAGTTTCAAGTAAAACCTAGATTATTAGTATTTTTAAATACATGATAACTTTATCTTTTTTCACCCGTAGGGCAACCTTTAAAAGGCTCATCTTCTTCGTTGAACTTTACTTAACGATACCAGTATCGCCAAATAAAGTTCGCCTTGAATCTAAACCTTTTAAAGATTGTTGGCTATGAAGTTATTTATATCCTCTTACTTATATATGAGAGCAACAACTGAGCAAGAGAAAAGTAGTATAAAAAATACACATACTAGATACCAAGATTATGCCGAACATTTTAGGGCTATATTTGACAAACATTTTAGTCAAATATAGGAACCTATGATAGAGTTTTCGGAAAAGTTGATGAAATTGCAGAAGCAAATGGTGCAATAGCTTTATACAAACAACTTGATAATTTAAACTATAAAGATGAAAGAGAACTTTTAAAATCACACAAAATTTTAATGAACGAGCTTCTAAAGACTGCTGGAACATACAGAACAAGTGATGTTGGAGTAGGTGGGAAAGATGGTGTAGTTCACTATGAGTTCGAGTTTATTCATCCGTTTATAGATGGAAACGGTAGAATGGGTAGGTTTTGGCAAAGTTTGATTCTTTATAACTGGAACAATTACTTTAGTGTTATCCCTATTGAAAGTATTATTAGAGATAAGCAACAAGAGTACTATAAGGTTTTAGAAGAATGTGGAGTTGATGGTGAGAGTACTCTTTTTATAGAGTTTGCATTACAATCAATTTTAGAAGCTATAGATACAGTCGGTAATAAGGTCGGTAGTCTAACTGATAATCAACAAATGATAATTGAACAAATTCAACTTAATAATAAAATATCTGCATCTAAATTATCTGACATTGTTGGTATCTCAAAAAGAAAGATTGAAGAAAATTTGGCAAAGTTAAAAGAACAAGGTGTTTTACAAAGAGTTGGTGGGACTAGAGGTTCTTGGAAAGTTTTGAACTAAAAAAGGATTGTAACCTTGACTTATTATGATGTTATAAATGAACTTTTAAATAGGATAAGTACAACCATAAATCATCTAATTAACATAGTTGTCAGTCGCTATAATGCAAACTACAAAGATATATCTATTGTCTGTCTTGATTATCAAAATTACATAAATTTTAGGTCTTTGGATTATTTAACTAAATTTACTGCTGATGGCAGTGCTAAGGCACTAGAAAACCATTTAGAATCTTTCAAATTTATTACGACAACAAAAGATAAACGATATTAAATATATGGATTGTTATTGCCAGATATGTCATAGACAATAGAGATATTTTCTCTTTGAAGCATAGTTTGAAAAAGTTCAAGAGGATGGTTGGAATGACCAACCATATATATAGTAGCCATGATTTATACCCTTAAAGCACTTTGATAGAGTCTAAGATCTTTTGAGTATTTTTATCGCTTGTATCTACACCACCATAAATATGACACCCATCCAGTTTCATACC
>Ga0256826_1002631_pt1 | contig 10882 bp, 12 predicted proteins | sample CV79metaG_FD_185975 | JGI IMG/M metagenome (GOLD analysis project Ga0256826, IMG submission 185975) | Hydrothermal vent microbial communities from East Pacific Rise, Pacific Ocean - CV79 | ecosystem: Environmental > Aquatic > Marine > Hydrothermal vents | place: Pacific Ocean: East Pacific Rise... | reverse complement strand
TGCAATCCCTTCTCATGAGCCGTATCTAAAGAGTTAATAAGGTCACGATAGACTTTTAAGTTTTTATGATATTTATCTTGTTCTGCTTTAGGTAATTTAATAAACTCTGCTCTATCAAATGCCTTTTCAATAATATTGGGTATCTCTTGAAGTTGGCTAAGGTGTTGAAAGGTGTAAAGCCACCACTCTAAATGGTTTGATAGCTCCTCTTTCTCTTTTTGTAGCTTTGGAATCTCTACATATATCATATTGAGTTTATCGTACATAACTTCTTTTGTTTTAATATCCATTATCTGCCCATGATGCAGGTAGTTTGGGGTATTTCTAAACTCATTAACTTCAAAATTTAAAAGTCCAATAAAATAGATATGGGTTAATGAAAAGTCCCAACTGCCTCTGATGGCTTGTTCTTGAATAGGAAAGGTTGTATAGTACAAAGCCCTACTTTGAAAATGCTCTTGATGAACCTTTTACAGTTCAACAATAAATTCACTTCCCTTCTCATCGGTACAATAGAGGTCAAAGATGGCTTTTCTGTCTTCGGAGCTATCGGATAGAAGCTCTTCATTTTTAAAGATAATGGTTGCCATTTTATCTTCTCCTTTAAAGCCCAAAATATCATTAATCAGACTCTCTAAAAGCGAAGTGTCATTAGGGTCTCCAAAGATTTTTTTGAAACCAAAGTCAGTAAAAGGATTAATATATTTTTCATAAACACACATGGTTTTTTCCTTCTTTTTTTGTTTTGAGTATATCATGTTTGTTGTTATGTGAGGGTTTGATTTTTTTTGGGAGGGAGTGTTACAACGGAGACCCTTGTAACAAGAGAAACATAGACAAGGTATGAGGTCGGTACAAAGGCACGACCACGACAAGCAAAACTAACTTACCTATTTATAACTAAAAAATCATTAGGTACTTCATCTAACAGATTAAACGTCAAAGAGGGAATAAACATCTCTTCTTCTTGATGGTGCAATACAATCAAATCAGTATCTCTGTTTTTTATATAGTTAAGTAAATCTTTTTCAACTCCTTTTTTCTCTTCAATAAAGTCCCCTTTTACATTAAACTCTTTTTTGTAATCTTCAAAAATATTTTTCTGCTTCTCTCTTGCTTCTTTATGGAACTCGGAATCAACATTGCTAACGATAGGTACAATACTAACAAAACCATCACTCTTGATAGTTGGTATTTTATAGCGATAATCATGAACAATCCCTATAGAGCTTTTAGGGAAAATATCTTGTGTCAACTTAATGTCCTCTTTTGCACTTTCACTAAGTACAATAGGTAAAAGAATATTAGTATGATTCAAAGAGTCATTTTTAAAAATCCAATAGGAATAAGGAGTTTTTTCTAAAAGTTTTTGAGACAGTTTTTCATTATAATTGGTAATAAATAGGATATTTCTACCCTCTTTACCATGAGTCAATACCCTTTGCAATGTGTCCTCTTCGACAATAAAGACCTCACTCTGAATTGAATTGTCCAACTCATCAATATATTTTTGAATTTTAGCTTTAACCATATCTTTATCTAATGGGCTGTATGTTTCTGATGAAGAAGATAAAAAATAGTCAAACAGGGAATGTGAAGGTTTCTCTTGTACAAAAAGTACTTCTAACGTTGTTTTATGTTGCTTTGAAAACTCAATACCCTTTTGAAGCAACTCATCTATATTTTTTATATTATTTATTAAAACTACCACTCTTTTGAAAGTATGAAGCATTGTTAGTTCCTTAAATTTTTTTTATATTAATTATAATGTAAAATAACTTAAGTTTTGTATAAGCTTATATACTTTCTCCTACTCTTAATCCACAAACCCAGGCAAAATGCAGATTAAACCCTCCTCTGTCCCCATCTACATCTAAAATCTCTCCTGTAAAATAGATACCTTTATGTTTTTTGGACTCCATTGTTTTTGGGTTTATCTCTTTTGTATCAATACCACCTGCTACAACCTCTGCTCCTTTGTAGCCTCGGCTTCCATCTATTTTAACTTTAAAACATTTTATTTTTTTTACAATAGATTCTATTTCGTTCGATGTTATCAAACCTATGGTTTTGTTTTGCAATTTTAATGGTTCTAAAATAGGTAAAATAAGCTTTTTATTTATAAAGCCTTGCATCCATATCTCTATGCTCTTTTGACTCTTTTTTACTAAACTCTTTTTCATTAAAGAGAACAACTGACCTTGGCTCATTTTTGGCATTAAATCCAGTTCTAACGTAAGATTTTTACTCTGAATCAGCTCTTGCATTACAAAGCGACTAATATCTAAAATAGCCAAACCAGAGACACCATACGAAGTAAAAAGTACATCTCCCTGTTTCTGAATGATTCTATTTTTTAGTTTCAAGGTTACTCTACTTTCAACTTTTACCCCTGCTATACGCTTTAAATTTTGCATAGAAGAGGTCAACTGAACCAAAGTAGGAAAAGGTTGAATAGCCCTATGCCCCAACTTTTTAGCAATGGTAATACCCAACTCTACCCCACCCAATTGTGGAGCAGAGAGATGCCCTGTAGCAATAACTACAGCTTTAACTTTTTCAGACCCTTGGGTGTGAATAACTTTTTTATAACCATTTTTAAAGTTATTCACATCGGTTACCTCTGTATCACAAATGATTTTAACCCCAAGCTGTTCACATTCGGCAGAAAGCAACTCAACCACCGAAGAGGCTTGAAGCGACATCGGAAAAACTTTTCCCTCTTTACCCTCAATAAGTTCTAACCCAATAGAACGAAAAAAGAGTTTAATAGATTGGTAGTTATACCCTTCAAAAACCTGAGCTATAAATTTTGGATTTTCAGAGTAAAATCGTTCCAACGTAGGGCGTTGATTCGTAATATTACACTTCCCATTTCCTGTGGCTAAAATTTTTTTACCTATTTTGCTATTTTTCTCTAAAATTAAAACTTTTTTCCCTCGTCTAGCACTCACAATAGCCGATACTAAACCACTTGCTCCTGCTCCTATAACTATTATGTCATACATTTTTTATACTCCCTTCCTTTTTGTTTGGCTCTTTTTTAATAAAAGTAAGTTTTTTAAACTATCAAGTCGTCTTGTCTACCTCGACTCAAGGGTACGAGGTATTAGAATGACATTTATGGACTGCAAATCTTTTGACTATAGAAGATTTATACAGTTCCTGCGATACAAAGCATTGAGGAATTAAACCCTATTTAGATTAAATTATAGCATATTATTCAATCACACAATTTTCATTGAACCAAGCCTTACTTTTCCCTATATCCAAGACTTTGCTCTTCTTTTCATTGATAACATCAATAACCACTCCATTTTCATCTTTTAAACTGATATTAACCCCTCCACCTTTTACAGCATAAATGGCATGAATTATGAATTCTTTGTTGTTTGTGATGAGTATCTTACCTAAGAAAATAAGTAAAAAAGATATATCGGGGATAGCGTTATAATCTATTATATCTCCTACTCTATCTTGGTTTTTAAAGAGCCACTCCCAAAAATTATTAACATGTTTGGGATTAGATACTTGTTTAAAATCTCCATTTGGAATGTCTACGCTTAGTTTTTGATAGCTATTTATATAAAATATTGTCTCTTTTAACCAACGGTCTTGATTCTCTACTCCATTACAGATTGGATTTCCTGATTTTGAGAAGGCATAGCTGATTTTTTTTCGGAAATTGTTGATTTCCTCTAAATTATTATCTTTATTAACCTTATGAGTAATATTAGTATTAGCCCTATTTTTTGAGGATTTTTCGGCTTCTAATTTTTTAGGGGTAGTTGGCTTTTTAAAAATGGGGTTTTGCTCTTGGGGTTTTGGTACTATTTTTGACTCTTTATTTAGCTCTATTTGCATAATTAAGGTCTTGTTCTGTTTTTCCAATTGACTGTTTTTCTCTTCTAACTCCAAAATAAGTTGATGCTCTTTTGGTTTGTAATAGCTTAGGTTATACTCTTTGCCTTTTTCAGTAATGCGTAAAGCTCTAAAATTTGCATTGGAGTTCCACTCTTCTACTTTTAAAAGTTTGGTTTCAACTAATCCAAGTTTTTTGAGTTTAGTGAGTGAGGCTTCAATCGTCTTTTTACCTATTTTTAAATCGTTCTCTATTTTGTTGGTGGTAATAATAAAATAGCCATCCACAACATTAGCCCAGTTTTTGAGCAGAAGGAGATAAGAAAGAATAATGGTTTGAGTAAGCGTAAGCTTATATTTGTTTCTAAAAAGATGGTCAATGACCGTGGTTCGGGTACATTTTGGAAGTTCAATAGAGGTGGTTGTAGGTATAGCAGACATGGTTTATCCTTGAATTTTAATTCAAGAGTCCAAATAACTAACATCTCTTGTTGAATCAAAAGAGAATCTTAGCAATCATAGGTTATAATCGCGTTTGAGTGGAATTGTTAGTTTTCGACGACAGGGCGTTCCACTCACCTCTTTTTTTCTTTTAACATCTAATATAATCGCATCTTACAATAAAATAGCTTAGAAAAAAATATTATTTAATATTTGGTTTTACTTTTCACTTTTTTTTAAAAAATTCTTAAATAGCAATTTAAATGCTTGTCCTATTATTTTGTTTCGATGTATAGAGTAATACTTCATAAGTTCAATTGAATATTTTGTTAATTTTGAGAATTCCAAAAAATGATTGATAGAATCATCTATGCTCTCAAAATCATAACTTGAAACACCTATAAACATAGGTTCTATATCCAAGTTCTCTCTTTTATCTACCTCAGTAAAGAGAGTTTCTATACCTGTTGTAATTTTTTCTCTTATCTTTTTGTCTCTATTAATTTTATATATAAGTCTATCAAAATCATCTTGTTTATCCTCTTCTATCTCGATAATTCCACATAGAGTATAAAACATTTTCGTATTATCTTCCTCTTTTTGACTCTTTTTTCTCTTATATATCTTTTTAAATTTATGGAAACTGGTAATATTAAATCTGTTAAAATTATCTTTGATAGTATTTAGTTTTTTGGAAAAATCATCTTCATCTTTATCTTCTAAAAGTGAAAAAGAGGATAAAAAAACAGATAAAAAAGAGACATTATCTATAAACTCTTTATCAAAAATGGAAAAAATAGTTTTTGTAAAATTTTCTGAAATACTCAGTAAATTATGTTCAAGTGTATCATAATAAGAGTCTTCAAAAGAGTGTACAAAAACATTAATATGAATGGGTATTGATATTACACTTGAACTTTTTTTAGGTATTGGAGAATGCTTTTTTATAAACCTCTTTAGCATTTTCTTTGTCAAAGAATGGCTCTCCTGCATGGGGAGTATTCCATCAATAATATAACTATTTTTATACGGAATAATGGTTGTTCTAACGATAGGATACTCCATATTTTTTACTTTGTCAAATAGTTTATCAAATGATTCAGCATAAGGCTTAACCGAGTAGAGTCGATAACTAGTGTCAGCTAAAATGGCACAATTTGAAGTATAAGATACAAGGTAAAAATCATGATAAATTCCTTTCTCTATAGCTTTTATAAATTTCTTATATGATTTTAAAGCTCCTTTAATCTTTATATATTCACTAATAATTGAATGACGATTTTTATAAAAAAAACTTCTTTCATTACTTATAAACTGCACTTTATCATCTATATAATATTCTTTTATTTGCATTCTATTCATATATGAAAACGACATTATTTCTAAATAAAAATCACTAAAATCACTTATCTCTTTTTTTGTTAATCTATTACTCATTTTTCTTCTTTTAATTTTATATCTATAAGTTTTAACAATTTATATTATAGCAAAACAGATTAAATTGAGTTTGGTTTCACTTTGTACCCCAGTGATAAAAGTATATTTTCAACATCTGACTCTTAGAATTAAAGGCTATCCACCACTAATGCGAATATAGCCAAATGCAATTCTAGCAATAAAACTACTATGTCTCAATCTATTTATCTATTTATGCTAAAATCAACGAAAGGAGATAGTATGAAAAAATTATTATTAATTGTAAGTATATTTATGGCTATATTTTTAAGTGGGTGTAATGCTCTTTTCCCCCAAACTCCAGAGGCTAAAAAGGTAGAAAAAAAAGATAAAATTGTAAAAAGTAAGCTACCTGCTGGATATAAACTTATAAAAATAGATGATTTACATCTATCAGTTATCGTTCCTAAAAAGTGGAAGATAAAAAAAGAGAAAGTCTATGGCGAACAGCACTATTTTATAGGAACTATAAATGACTTTCCTGAAAGTAGAATCGACAAAGCTGAAATTTGGGATACTTTTCAAACTAATACATACAATATCCATGGAATACACCTAAAAAGCATGAATGGAAGTATGAAGACTTTTGATAAGGAGTTAAAGGTTATGACACCACATTATCCAGTGGTTTATGATAAAGATTTGTCAAATGAGAAGTTAATTGTAAGAAGTGTTCTAAAGAAAAGTCCATACGCTGGATACTACCAATTTTATGCTCTTGGGTCTAAGAAAAAGTATAAACGTGGTGTTGTGATAGAGATAGCATCTCAACGTTATGTAGATGAAAATGAAGAGACAAAGTTTCATGATAGTGCCGATAAAAAAGAGATAGACACCATCATAAATAGTATAAAGCCGTATAAGAGTTTTTAAAATTAGAGGCTATTTACCTGTGTTGATAGTTTTTAGGCTATCAACTCTTCATAATACTCTACAATTTTCTCTTCTGAACTATAATTATAAAGCTTAATATTGTTTAAATCAAATCGCTCTTTATAATCATTCTCTTTAGTGATTGTTGCAATATCTAAAAAGTTATATTGGTGCTTTGGCTGTTTAGCTAACGGCGTTTCCATTATCATTTTAAAAACATCTTGCTTATTGGCAATACTTCCAACATTGGAATGATAAAATTTTTGAGTTTTTAAATGTTCTAGCTCAAAATCAAATTTTTTTGTTTTATAGACTTGAATAAAATCAGTAAACTCACTTTCAAGAATTTTATAACTTGTTTGAATAAGTTGAATTCGTCTATCTGACTTCTTTTCACTTTGTAGTTTATATCCTATATAGGTTTCAAATAACTCATCAAAAATAACCTCTTCACTTGCAGAAGATGCCAATGCTTTAACTTCTGAAAACTTAAAGTTATGAAAATATTGATAAGGGTCTCGTAGCTTCTTATCAACAACCAATTTATTTAAATACTCAACCATTGCATAGAACTTTTTATTTTCACCAATAAGTACAGAACAGTAGAGATGCTTTGCTTCAAGTTCTGAAATAATACGCTCTTTTGGGTTTGTTCCATTGAGCATAACACCTATATTGATAAACTCATCACTAAGCTCATTTGGATAATATCGTACAACTTGATATTCATATATTTTTCGCATTTGCATCTCCTTCTTGCTCTATCCATTGAGAGTCTCCAATCTATTGCATAAAATTGATTTTTTTTGATTTGGTCTCTTAGAATATTAGTATTATCTATATCTATATCATCATTGAGCATAATATTATCAATAGTTCTAACAGCTTTTATAAAAGTTAAATTGTCTATCTCTTCTTTGGTTGATTTTCGAGCATTTTCCAAAAACTCAATGGCAATATTTATCCCTTTAGAAGCTTTAAAATATGCCAAACTTTCTGGCATCCTTCATTTTGTTAAAAAGTAGTTGACACTTTTTTTAGGAAACGCAGACTTTAGTCGCGTAAAATATTGGACAAGGCTAAAGCCGTCGTTTCCAAGTGTAAACTACTTTTGAAGGATGCCTTAAATTCATTATTTTTTTATCTTCTCTAACTTATCAATACCCTCTAAAATATTAACCCCTACAGCTCTGTCTTTTGGTTCAAATTTTTTATAGACAATAAACGCATTTTTATAGTAGATTAGTGCATTTTTATAATCTTTTTTTCGTTTATAAATTTTAGCAACATCTTGATAAGTTATTAATTTATATTTTAGCTTCTGTTTTATTCTTAATGATTTTAAATAGTACTTTAGTGCTTTGTCATAGAGCTTTATACTGTCATAGGAAGAGGCAATATTATAGTACGTTGTTGACCTCTCTGGATTGTCTAGCTTTAATACTCTGTTATCTATCTTTATTACTTTTTTATAATACTCGATGGCTCTGTTGTACTTTTTTAATTTATCATAGTCTAAGGCAATATTATTGTAATCTACAGCAATTTCAGCACTCTGTTCTTTGTAATATTTTAAATCCTCTTCCAATTGTTTTAAATCATACTGTAAGGAACAGGTATAATTAGCCTCTTTAAAACACTCTTGTGAATGTTTGTAAAAACTCTCGTCAGCGTTACCTGTAAGTAACTTTTTTTCTACCTTTTTCTCCTTGCTTAATTCATCTAAACAGCCCGTGATAGCCATCAGACATAAAAGCAAGGATACCGTTAATATTTTTTTACTCATTTTAATTTTCCTAATAATAATAGACGTATTTTAGCATAAGTAAACTCCATAGATAAACCATTAAATTAAACAGTTAATTTTGGCTATACTTACAAAAAAATTACAGGAGTGACGTATGTGTGTTGAGAAGTTACTAAAAATTATTTTAGCTTCACTATTAGGTATTGTTTTAATGTTAACAGGAATGGGTTCGTTAAAACTTGCTTTTATGTTGCAAGTAAGTGTGATGCTGATATTGATAGTGAGTGGACTAACAGGCTCTTGCTACCTTAGTAAAGTGCTAAACTCAGCATTTCCACTCTGTAACGATATGAATAAGGACAATGAATAATGGAAAAAGTCTCATACAAAGACGCAGGTGTAGATATTGATGCAGGAAATAATTTCGTAGAAGCGATTAAAGCTGATGTAAAATCAACTTTTGATTCAAACGTTATTGGTGGAATTGGTTCATTTGCAGGTGCTTATGCACTGCCTACAGGTTACAAAGAGCCTGTGATTCTTTCGGCAACAGATGGTGTTGGAACAAAACTGAAATTGGCAATTGATAGTAATATTTTTGATACCGTTGGTATTGATTTGGTTGCAATGTGTGTTAATGATTTAATCTGTAACTTTGGAACACCAATGTTCTTTTTGGATTATTATGCAACAGGTCATCTTGTTCCAAAAAATGCAAAAGATGTGGTTGCAGGTATTGCAGAAGGTTGTAGACGAAGTGAGTGTTCACTGGTTGGTGGCGAAACAGCAGAGATGCCAGGTATGTACTCTGATTCTGATTTTGATTTAGCAGGGTTTGCTGTGGGTATTGCAGAGCGTTCAGAAATGGATACGTTAGCAAATGTAAAAGAGGGGCAAGTTATTTTAGCTCTTCCAAGTTCAGGTGTTCACTCAAATGGATATTCATTGGTTAGAAAGCTCTTCTTTGATAAATTTGGAATGAACCTAGACACAGAGTTTGATGGGAAACCACTAATTGAAACTCTTTTAGAACCAACCAGAATTTATGTAAAAGAGTTTAAAGCAAACAGAGACAAAATTAAAGCTTTGGCACACATTACAGGTGGTGGAATTGTTGAGAATTTACCAAGAGTACTGCCAGAGGGAATGAGGGCTCAAATATCTAAAGATTCATTGAAAATTCTGCCTATTTTTGAGTTTATGGGTCAGTATGTAGAAGAGGATGAGATGTTTAGAACCTTTAATATGGGTGTAGGAATGGTTCTAGTAGTTGATAGCGAAGATGTAGAGGCTGTTTGTGCTAATACAGATGCCTACGTTATTGGTGCTATGATTAAAGGCGAAAAAGGTGTAGACTTAATCTAATGAATCCCTAAATATTCCCTACTTATTTAGGGGATATTCAATTTTTTTGATGAATTGATATAAGATAAACTATTTTTCTGATATAATAGCTTTATGAGAGATAAAAAAGATAAATTAACCCTCCGTCAAATGGAGATATTTTTAAATGTTGTTAAAGAGGGACACCTTACCAATGTGGCTAAAGCTATGGGTCTTAGCCAATCGGCAATTTCTATGGCAATTAAAGAGCTAGAAAAAATCTTAGGTAATCCACTTTTTGACAGAATCAATAAAAAACTTATTCTAAATGAAATGGGACGTTCTTTTCAAAAAGAGATTGCTCCTATTATAAAAAAAATCAACGATATTGAGTACGAATTTAAAAATACTGTAAATAAAGGCATGGTTCGAGTTGGTGCAAGTACCACCGTAGTAGACTACATGATGCCTCCTATTATCTGTTCATACATGAACAATTACCCCGATGTAAAAGTTGCCCTAAAAGAGGGAAATACAAAAAACATTGTTGAACTCATCAAAGAGGGAAAACTTGATGTTGGTTTTATTGAGGGGATGGTTAATGATTCTGATATTATCAAAGAGATAGTAGGTATTGATGAGTTAGTTGTGGTAACCACCGACCCAGAACTGAGTAAAGAGTGTTTTATTGACTCTATACAATCTAAAAAATGGGTACTTCGAGAAGAGGGTTCAGGAACACGTGAAGTCTTTTTGGACTATGTAAAAGACAAAGTAGATCACATTAATATTTTCTTAGAATTAGGACATACAGAATCTATTAAATCTCTTTTGCTTAACCATCAATGTCTAACCTGTATCTCAAAAATTGCTGTTAGAAATGAAATTGAAAATAAAAAATTGATACAAATCCCTCTAAAAAACTTTGAATGTAAACGTCACTTTTTTATGATTTATCATAAAGACAAATACAAAAGTGAACTCTTTGAAAAGTTTGTCTATTTTACAAAAAGTATGATGATTCAGATGTTAGAAGATAAAAAGTTTAAAAATTCATAATTAGCAAAATATAAAAAAAGCTTATTTCATTGAATAATTGTCGTAGGGTGCTGTTCTCCAACGCACCGTTATTAAAATTGGAATAAAATAAAATTTCGCTGAAAGGTTTTTTTCTCGCTCCCA
>Ga0256826_1002630_pt1 | contig 10882 bp, 8 predicted proteins | sample CV79metaG_FD_185975 | JGI IMG/M metagenome (GOLD analysis project Ga0256826, IMG submission 185975) | Hydrothermal vent microbial communities from East Pacific Rise, Pacific Ocean - CV79 | ecosystem: Environmental > Aquatic > Marine > Hydrothermal vents | place: Pacific Ocean: East Pacific Rise... | reverse complement strand
TTTTTGGGATTATCTCCTCTTTGCACAAACGATTTTTTCGTTCAGCCAAATGTTTATGATGCTTTAGCTCAATGGAGTCTTGAATAAACTGTTGTTGAATGCCAATCCATCCATTTCCTGTAACTGTTGCTAAAATTTGACCTTTTTTAATTTGGTCATAATTTGCTACATTCAGCTTTTTAATCTGTGCCTCAAAAGGAAGAGCGATACTGTAAAGATACTGAGGAGGCGTAACCACCTCTGCCATGAATGAGCCTAACGGTAGCGTGTCTATCTGTTTTGCTTCTGTCATTTTAATCTGCCAATCTTTTAACTGTTGCTCATTTAATTTTAAGGTTTTTGCCTCTAGTAGTAAAGTGGTCGCAACCATACTCAACAGTGCTGTAATTTTTCTCATTCTTATCTCTTTTCACTAATATTGTAGAGGGTAAACAGTGTCTCGTAGTACCCTTTCTTTTTCTCTAACAATGCTTCTTCTTTGTCGCTTAACTGCTGTTGACTTAGCAAATACTCAACCACTGAACTTTCACCATATTTGTAACTTTTTTCCATAAGAGGTAAAAGTTTTTGATTAAAAGTTTCAATACTCTGCTGTTGACTTTTAATACTCGCATATGTTCTATTTAATTTTGATTGTAATGCTTTTAATTCATATTTTTTCTGCGTTAAAAGCTGTTCATTTTGCACACTTAATGCTGAAGATTCATGCATAAGAGCAGCACGTTCATACTCTGACTTATTGCTTAAAAAGTTAAGAGGAATAGAGACAGAAACACTGTATACGTCTCGCTCTAATTCACGTAAGTAGCCTGTTGAAACCTCAATACTGTCAATTTTGTTACTCTGTCTTTTAAGTGCTGTTTGTCTGCTTTCAATACGTTTTTCATAAGCTTTTTGAGTTAACTCAAAACTGTTTTCATTAACTAAAAAATCTGCACTTAGGGGGTACATCTCTTGACATGACACTTCATCATTTTCAGAAAACGAGCCATAAAGTAGAAGTTGCTTTTTTTCATCCTCTATTTTTTGCATAAAATTATGAAGTTTTGCTTCTAAACTACCTTTTTCAAGTTCAATTTGCAATAATTCTGTCTTTGCAATCTCATCTTGAACATAGGCTTTTTTCTTTTTCTCATAAAGAAGAGCGAATGCTTCATATTTTTTTTGAAAAGCAGAACCATAAGTTTGGTCTAGACAATATTGATGATAAGCATTTTTTAAACGATTAGAGAAACGTACCAAAAGCTTCTCTTCTTCTAGCGTCTGTGCTTCATTATTGAGTCTATTTGCTTTTCGTTCTAACGCTTGAACATTACCCAGTTTAAACTCTTTTGAGAGCGCTATTTCATGTTCAAAACCTGACTGAATTGGACTAACAGAACGTAAAAGCCTATGACCTAATGTTAAAGGTGCTGTCTCTGTGTCAGCCAAACTCTTAGACTCTAAAGCACTAAACTCATGTTCAATCATTTTACTTATTTTTTGTGCTTGTTGTGCATTTGTTAACAGCGCTTCTAAGCCTACTGTTGTAGCAAAAGAGAGTTGTGTTAAAACTACAAAAGGTACTACTCTTTTCATTTCTCTTCACACTTCTGCATAATCTCACCATCTAAGGCATCAATTTGAATGCTACCATTATCAGTATAAATTGTATAAATAAGCCTGTTAGAACGAACGAAAAGCTTAGAAGAATAAGGTTCACTCTTACACTCCTCCTCTGCCAATTCATAAGCTTTATCTTTTTTAATAAGTGCTGTACGTTCTAACAATCTTTTATGTCTCATCTTTCCAGAAAGAGAGTGGTTATAGTTTCTGAGTTTACTGGCTTGACTTGGCGTTAACTCTTGAGCATTACAAAGCCCAACAATAGCAACCATTAGTATTATTTTTTGCATGGTTAATCCTTTTGTTAAAATAATTTTTATTTAATTTGTTATGTAAATAGAAGGATTATGCGCGTGGAGGTTTAAAAGAAGAATCGAAAATAATTTGAGGAGAGAGTTTCTCTACATAAAGCATATTTCTTAGGAATTTTGGAAAATTTTCAATACTTTTATGCTTAATAAGAAGTGCATGAAAATGAAAGATTTCATGTAAATCAAGAATCTGATGTTTTGAAGTAATTTTTTTAATTTTTTGATGCTCTTCTAAAATAGTAGAATTCGTTTTAAACTGTTTATCTATCAAAAAATCATGTCCAATATTAAGAAGTAATGAAAGAAGAAGAATCATAAATACAATTTTAGACTTCATTTCATACTCCTTAATAGTTTTGGCTAGATATGCTTTATCTTAACCAAATAAGATTAATTGGTCATTAACCATTTGGACCATTGTGACAGTCATAACAACTGACCTTATGTCCTTTGGTAAAGTTCTTTTGACCCCATTCAGTAGAGAAACTACGGTTTGTCCAAGTTTTAGAAAGAGTTGAACCTCTATAGTTTGAACCATGACATGCTTTACACTGTGCAGGATTGTTCTCTGCAACATGTTCATGACCTCTTACCCAAGACTGACCTACAGGGTGCATTCCGTGTGGTCCACCTGTTACGGTGTTTGGAACAGTAGTGTGACACGCTGTACACTCAGCAATGGTTCCCGTGTGACCTTGAATACTTGTCGAAGCAATGTTGTCTGCATTGTGTGCAGGGTAAATTGCATGGGTCGCTCCATGACAAGCTTCACATTGAAGGTTTCCGTGTCCTGTACTAAATCTATAAAGGTTAAATCCTTGTGCAGGCACATTTGGATTGGTTGCAAATCTTGTATCGACTGCATTTCTTAATGTATTGGTAGTCGGGTCAATAGCAGAGGTCTCTTGGACTCCATCGTGGTGACAAGCTTGACAGTTTGGTTCATCTAACCAACCATGTCTACTAGCTGCACCTACTTGACTCATGTTTCCATGACAGCTTTGACACTGCATGACATTGTTTCCAGCTCCATCAGTTGCATCACCCATAGCTCCACGAAGACATTTTGTTGCTGCTCCTGGGTGACATGAGTAACAAGCACCTCTATTTTGACTACTGTTTAAAGAGAGATTTGTATTTGGGTCAGTTACTTTAGCATGGTAAGCATGAATGGCTTGTGTAAAGGCTTTGACTCCTGTTATCCCTGTTCCTGGTAGAGCATTACTAGCGTGACAGGTTGCACAAAGAATTGGTGTACCACTGGCTACCGTTGCTTCTAATCCTGCTGTATTGTAGTTGTACCCTTTGGCTTGTAATGCTGTTAGATTATTACGGACAGCATTTGGCATACGTTCATCATGAAGACGTAAGATATTGAGTTTAAAATCTTTTTCAGGGTCAGCATTGTTCACCCAACCTTGTGTTGGTTGTCCTGCTGGTGCTGAGTTAGAAGCGTGACAACGTTTACAATCCATCTCATCACTGACAGGAAGAACGGTATCTACAGAACTTAAAACTTTACCTGTACTGTCTTTGGCTGTTACTCTTACCATTGGATAATAGTTTTTACTTCCATCGTCATTGTATGGGGTCAAAGGTATCCCTTCTGCTTCCCACCATTGATGTGTTGTATTAAATTGCATTGCTTGTGGTGTTGTACTTGGTGTTTTATTGCCTTTTAATCCTGTATTGCTAGCAAGTGTTACTCCAAAGAGTTTTTTACTGTAGTCCCAAAAGTTTGTTTTATCGGTACTAGAGGTATTGATTTTCCCATCAGTTCCTTGTATGGACTGATATGTCACCGTTACGCCTGAAGTAATCAGTCCACCATTTTTATTTTTCAATTGTGCATGTAAGTTATTGTATGGTGGTAAAACTGAAAATACGGAGAAATCATTTCCATCCATACAGTGCATTCCTAGGTCATTCCATGCTGTTATCATATAGGTTTTATTTGTGCTTGTAGGTGGATTTGTAGTACCCCCACCCGTAGTTGTTCCTCCACCACTATGGTTTTCTCCATCATGATTTTCACTACCTTCATTTTCTCCTGAGTCATGAGTACTTGAACCTTCATCATTATGGTTATCACTGCTTTCATTTTCTCCAGAAGTATTACTGTTTGTACCTTCATCATTATGACTATTACTACCTTCATTCTCTCCAGAAGTATTACTGTTTGTGCCTTCATCATTATGACTTCCACTGCCTTCATTTTCTCCAGAGTTATTTGTAGTAGTATTCTGATGCTCATTCTCAAACTCTTGTAAACTTTCAGCTTGATGATTGTTGGCTTCCGTAGCTGAAACATCAATTACTCCGTCATCATTTCTATCTAACCTATGTTTAATCTCCGTACTCAAATTAATAAGTTCATTTTCACCTAAAGATTCAAATCGTTTAGGTGAAATTTTTTCTAAGTCAGCTTTAGTAGCACTTGAAATTTTAATTCCGTTGGAAGTGTTTCCATCATCATCTAAACTTTGAAGTGTTCGCAGTAAAAGTGTTGTGTTTGCAGCATTATTTTTTGTCAGTATTGCAGGTTTAATTAATCCTGTGCTTTCAGGTTTTCCAGAGCCTAAAATAAGATTTCCAATATGAAAGCTTACTTCATCTCCCTCTTTGTAAGAGAAACGACCTTTGGCATCGGTTGTTCCTTTTAAACCTGAGGTACTATTGTAGTCCAAGTCTTGAACGGCTGCATCAATAAAATAACCCGTTTTAGATTGAGTAGCTGAAGAAGCATTTGTTCCTCCTCCACCTCCACCACATGCTGTCAACAATATTGTTGCTACTATCATACTTAATGATGTATTCATTTTATTTTTATTCTTCATAAGATAACTCCTATATTTTAGTTATATAAATCAAAGTTTAAAAAAAAATTATGAAGTTTTTATGAAATATAACAGAATACATCAATTAAAATTTATGGTGTCTTTTTCATAAAAACCTCATAAACATTTACTAAACTAGCTAAAATAAAAGGAGGCATAAATGCATATTTTGATTATTGATGACAACAAAGAGTTAACATTAGGGTTGAGTAAATTACTAATACTTGCCCATTATCAAACGTATATTGCACATACCCTTCATGATGCTTATGACTCAATGAATCAACAAAAATATGATCTCATTATTTTAGACTGGATTTTACCCGATGGTACAGGTATTGACTTTTTAAAAAAGCAACAAAATGAATACGCTGATAATACTCCTGTTTTGTTTCTTTCTTCAAAAAGTGAACCCATGGAAAAAGCAGAAGCTTTAGATGCAGGAGCAGATGACTACATGAAAAAACCTTTTTCAAACATTGAAATTTTAGCAAGAATGCGTGTTCTTTTACGTCAAAAATCAACAACCAAACAAGCTGAAATTCAAATTGATAATCTTTATATCAATATGGGGAAAAGAAAAGTAAAAGTAGATGGAGAAAGCATTACCCTTTCAAACAAAGAGTTTGAGCTTTTAGAATTTCTAATACTGAACAACAACGAAGTTTTAACACGTTACCAAATTTCAGAACATCTCAATCGTGATTTCAATACCTTTTACTCTAGTAATGTCGTCGATGCACACATTAAAAACTTACGAAAGAAACTCTCTACAGCTTCAACACTCATTGAAACGGTAAGAGGTGTGGGTTTTAAAATTAAAAGCTACTAAACACTTCTAATCACAATGAACATGATACAGAATCGTTACGTTTTTGTCTAATGTACTGTTTTTATCGGTATAGCCTAGAGAGGGTGATACGTTTTCAAGATAAGAGAAAAGCATCTGTGTCGACTTAATAATTTTTGGTGGTCTATGCCCTTTATAGTACGCTTTTCGCCAATACCTTTCCAATGAACGTTTACTCTTTTTTAAAATCTTTTTTTCAAAACAAGTCCGTAAAGTATGATTTGCTTTATAATTCATGACCAATAATTTTTCATTGTTAATAAAACGTTTTTTGTCTAAGAAAATGGCTTTAATCTCTTCTACAGTTAAATCTTTATTTGAAAAATCTTTATTTGCTACAATTACCAACTCTTGAGCAACTAAAACTTCACAGAACAACAGTCCTATATAAATGAAATTTTTCATTAAAACAATACCGATAAAGAATAGACAAAACGGTTCAACGGTAGTTTAGAATGATGAATATACTCTCCCTTAACCGAAATGTTATTGGTAGGTCTATAGACATAGCCAAAAAGGTAGATGTTCTCTTCAACGTTTAATACTTTATCATCATACCCTTCAAAGCGTGCCACAACGTCCTGCTCATCTTTTACATGCCATGTAGATTGAACATATCCACTATATGGTTTTTTATTGGTTGCTTTACTTTTTTGAAAAAAGAGTTCACCTTGGAGCGTAAAATCATCAACATCATAATCTGACCCCACACCTGTGTAGTGAAAATCTTGACCACTACTGTCTCGGTATCTTCCTGTTGAAAATCTCCAAGAAACATCTTCATTGCTTCCTAAATAAGCAAAAGCTATATGCCTATCAACATCAACAGAGTTTTCTTGATGTGCAAGATCATCATTGTCTTGAAAAGTAAAAGAGAGTGAATTGCTATTATTAATATTTTGCTGAAACAAAATTCCTGTAGTTGCTCGGGGGAAAAGCTTTCCAACCAAATGAGGTTTGGTGGTCGTGTCTTGTAAAATAGGTATGGGTGCTTGATTCCAGTATCCAATGTCAGAATTGAATCGTCCTACACGTACCATTTGGTCTTCATTGAAAGTATAAGAGAGTTGAAAGCGTTCTATATTTAAGTCAATGTCGCCACTTTGATTACTTTTTCCATCTAGGGAAATATGTGAAAGCTCTACTTCTGTCAAAAGATCAAAGCGATCTTGTCTTCCCGAAACAATCATTGCAATGTCATTAAACAGAAAATCATCAATACGTGTATCATCATAACTCATGTCTAAATAACCACCAACATTTAAAGAGCTATTGGGAATGTCCCAGCCATAACCTTTTTCTGTTTCAGCATGTAGATGTATACTGAATAATAAAAAATATACTATTATTAATCTCATTATTTTCCCTTCTAATAGTAGATTATACACTATATATTATTTTCTGTCTAAATGATTCATGTAAAAATAACTTTCACTCTGATAGTAAGTAATAACTTCATCTATGTCTTTCTTTTTGGGAACAATCTCCTCATATACGGTATCTGTCAAAGTTAACTCTTTAACAAAATACTCTTTAATTGTTTTATTGGGTAAAAGTATGGTCAAATGGTTATCTTCATAAAGTCCAAGTTTTTGGTAGTTTCCTACCAATGCTCTCTCATGAAAATCTGAAGCTAAAATATCTTGCCCATAAAATTTACTCTTGTAACTCCAATGCATTAAAGAAAAAAGTGTTGGTGCTAAGTCAATCTGAGAAGAGAGTTTACTGACTGTTTTGGGTGCTACAAGTGAAGGAGCATAGACCATAAATGGTATTTTGTATCTATAGAGTGGTAACTCATTTTTTCCTGCACTTCCAGCATTGTGGTCAGCTACAAAAATAAAAAGTGTCTCTTTAAACCATGGTTTTTTTGAAGCATCTTTTAAAAACTTATTAATGGCATAATCGGTGTATTTTACACCCCCTTCACGACCCGTATGACTAGGAATGTTAACTTTTCCATTAGGGTAAGTAAAAGGTCTATGATTTGACGTGGTCATAACAAATGAGAAAAATGGTTGCTTATTGGCATAAGATTTATCTGCTTCTTTTATACTCTTAGCAAATAAATCTTCATCACAAACTCCCCAAACATTTGAAAAACTGGTCTCATCCTCTGAAAAAGAGACCCTGTCCACGATGTTAAATCCATTACCCGAAAAATATTCATTCATATTATCAAAATAACCATGCCCAGCATAAATGAACTTATTGTCATAGCCTTTCTCTTTAAAGACCCAACCCATTCCAAACATGTTTTGATTGTTTGGACGTTTAACAATACTTCTTCCTGCTGTGGGAGGAACTGACATGGTTACTGCTTCCATACCTCTTACCGTACGGGTTCCTGTTGCAAAAAAGTTTGAAAAGAAAAGCGACTCTTTTGTTAAAGCATCCATGTGTGGGGTTAATGCTCTTTTATCTCCATATGCTCCCATAAACTCTGCACTTAAACTTTCAATCATCACCAACATTACATTGTATTTTTTCTCTTGCTTTTTATCTTTTATTTCTCTCCATTTATTCTTAAAATCTTTATCAACAAATTGAGCTTTTTCAGCTGCTACCAAAGTACGATAATTTGCCAATACCTTACTGTCATCTTCTGTTTTATAGAACTCATAATAGTCAAGTTCATTGTTTCTAAAGGCTGAGAAGAGTGAATAAAAACCATTTTTAGAGAGTTCTTGATTGTAATTATTTTCAGAAACCAAAGTACTCAAATCTTGTTTATGTAAACCATTAAAAAAGATAAATGGCATGGCAAGAAAAAGTATGGTTACTACCATCCGTTGTTTTATAGTACTCACATCTTGAAATACACTACTTAACAGATCACTCTTTTTAGCCAATAGCCAAAAAAGAATCGATGTAATAAGAAAAACTACCCCAACAAGGAGAGGCATAGGGTAAGACTCCTGAATGTTATGAATAACTTCATGGGTATAGACCAAATAGTCTACAGCAATAAAGTTAAACCGTTTTCCAAACTCTTCCCAAAAGAACCATTCGGAAAAAGCATTAAAAACCACCAAAAAAAGTACAAAAAAGAAAACAGCTAAAACAATAACTTTGTGTATGTTCGAGTTAAACACTCTTGATGGAATGAGCAATAAATAGACTACAAATGGAATAATGTAATAATAATAAGCCACAATATCGTAAAAAAGTCCCACTAAAAATAGTTTAAGTAATTCAATAAAATCGGTGTTAACCAGTTCAAAAGAGTAGCCCATAAGCACTACTCTAGAAACAAAACTCACCAAAATAAAAATAATTGCAAAATACCATAACAGTTGATATCTTTTCATAAAACCCCCTTAAAAAGTAAACTTATTGTAGTGTACTCCTCATTTATGAAGTTTTTATGAATTTTTTTATTCTATTTTTGTAACCATCATTACAAAAATAGAATAAAAAAAGAAGTATAATACGTCAATATTTACAAAGGATGTTTATGAACCACACTCCCGTAACCCTAATAGGCAATAGTATTGAGAAAAAACGAGAAGAGATATTAGAGTACTTTTTACAAACTTATTCTCTCTATGAAAAGATTTTTGAACTGCTCAAAGATGACGATACTTTCTATAATAAATCTGAAATCACCCGTCATCCAATGATATTTTACTTTGGTCATACAGCAACTTTTTACATTAACAAACTCATTTTGGCTGGGGTCATTGAACAACGAATCAACCCTGAGTTTGAGTCCATGTTTGCCATTGGGGTAGATGAGATGACTTGGGATGACTTAAACGAACAACACTACCAATGGGCAGAAGTTTCAGAGGTTCGTGACTATCGAGTAGAAGTAAAAAAGCTTATTACTCATCTCATTGAAACGTTACCTCTGAGTTTACCCATTACACAAGCGTCACCTTGGTGGATTATATTAATGGGGATTGAGCATGAGCGTATTCATATTGAGACCTCATCAGTATTGCATCGGCAAATGCCTTTGGAGTTCATAAAGTCTGTAGATGCATTTAAATCTTGTGAAAATTTTCCTATGGCTCCACAAAATGAGTTAGTGAAAATGCAGGGTGAGACTATTACTTTAGGAAAAGAAAAAACGCATCCTCTCTATGGTTGGGACAATGAGTATGGAACACAAACAGAAGAGGTAAAATCTTTTGAAGTTTCAAAATATTTGGTCTCAAATGCAGAATACTTACCTTTTGTTTTAGAGGGTGGCTATGAAAACTTAGAATTTTGGGATGAAGAGGGAGAGCACTTTTTACAAGAGAAATCTATCAAACACCCACCCTTTTGGATAGAACAAGAGAACAAGAGCTTTAAGTTGCGTCTCTTAGACAAAGAGATTGACCTTCCTATGGCGTGGGCTGTGGAAGTTAATGCACTAGAAGCCATGGCATTTTGTCGTTGGAAATCAGACAAAGAAGAAAAAAACTATGGACTTCAAAGTGAAGCTCAGTGGTATCATCTTTACAATAAAGCCAAGATCCAAGATGTGCCAAAGTTTGACGACAGTAGAGCCAACATAAACTTTGCAAACTATGCCTCACCCTGCCCTGTTAATGAGTTTGCATTTGGAGAACTTTATGATATAGTGGGAAATGTTTGGCAGTGGACACGTACTCCAACAGACGGATTTAAAGGTTTTGAACCTCACCCAATGTATGATGACTTTTCCACCCCAACCTTTGATGGAAAACATAACCTCATGAAAGGTGGTTCTTTCGCTTCTACAGGAAATGAACTCATGAAACATTCACGTTATGCCTTTAGACGACACTTTTACCAACATGCTGGTTTTAGATATGTAACAATAAACAAAGAAGAGACTATGAAACAAGAAGAAAATATTTACGAACATGATGAACTGGTTAACCAATACTCAGACTTCCAATACGGTGAAAGTTACTTTGAGGTAGACAACTTTGCACACAAAGTGGCTGAACTTGCAATTGAGCATAGCAGACATACCCCTCAACACCGAGCTTTAGACATTGGTTGTGCTACAGGACGATGTTCTTTTGAACTTGCCAATGTTTTTGAAGAGGTAACAGGCATTGACTTCTCTGCACGTTTCATTCAAGTAGCAGTAAAGATGCAAGAGCAAGGTCTAGTGAACTTTGAACAAAAAGTTGAAGGTCAAATCTACAGTAAAGTCACTAAGAACATTGACGAGTTCTCTTTTGCAGAAGTTGCTGACCGTGTAGAGTTTTGGCAAGGTGATGCTTGTAATTTAAAAGCACATTTTAAGGGCTATGACCTCATTGTTGCTACCAATCTTATTGACCGTTTGTATGAAC
>Ga0256826_1002629_pt1 | contig 10883 bp, 9 predicted proteins | sample CV79metaG_FD_185975 | JGI IMG/M metagenome (GOLD analysis project Ga0256826, IMG submission 185975) | Hydrothermal vent microbial communities from East Pacific Rise, Pacific Ocean - CV79 | ecosystem: Environmental > Aquatic > Marine > Hydrothermal vents | place: Pacific Ocean: East Pacific Rise... | reverse complement strand
TCTATACCACTCTTTTTATCTTTTATACCCCATTTTACAAGTCTGGCTACAACTTCTTTATCTACTTGCTGCATTAAGTTATTAAGAGTTTCTCTTGTTGTTTTATTAAGTACTACATCATCAAGATCAGTATCACTATCTATAAGCTCAAAAATATCTTGTTCTTCTATAAGAGCATTTAGTTTAAGTCGTGTTACTTTTTTTGTTTTTTGTGGGTGAATGATACTTTGGAGTACTTCATCAACGATGTAGAAAGAGCGACTTATACCACCAAAAGGGTTGAGGACTTCTTCATAGTCGATAATCTCTCCACTAAGCAAATTTGCTCCATCCTCTAAAAGAGAACGGTTTTTAATTCGCTCATAATCATCTAAAGAAATCAAGTCAATAAGTGCATTCATTTCACGAAGGGAGTCATCAGTTGCACTATACTCCTCACGAAGTAAAGCTATAAATATAACTTGCTCAAGATTACTCATCTTTTTTTGTTTAAAAAACTTATCTAAAACTAATTTTTCTGAAGTTTGAGATACTCGTTCATCTATACGGTTCTCAAGAAGTTTCATCTTTACTTGAAGTCTATCTATACCAAGTGAATGCTCATGCACATTCTGACGGATTACAGACATTTTTTGATATAACTCTATACGAAAAAACTGATCTTGTAAATATTCCAAATGATCCCCATAAGGTTTTATATCTGGTAAGTCAGACTCCAAAGTCCCTTCTTGGAGTAAACGCAGGAATGATGGAGTTAACCCAACAGCAGTATTTAAAAGTTCTAGAGGTGTAACATCTGAGATTTTCATTGGGGTAAAACTCTGTTGATGAATCCAACCGAGTTCTAGTAGGTTTTTGAGTTCACTAAGGTGTCTTAAGTGTTCATAGTTTTCATTACTATAAAGTTCTTGAATAAGTTCTAAGACAAGAACATCTTCTTGTCCTTTCATGAACTGTATTGCTAAGAACTGAAGCATCATTGCTTCACTCTTATTACATTTAAGATGCACAAAGACCTCTGTCTTTGTCACATCTTTTTTTTCTAAAAAGTTAATTAAATTTTTCAAAAGTTTCCTTAAAATTTAAATCCTAAACCAGCGCTAATAATTAAAACATCAGAATTTGAAAATGTTCCTTCTATCTCATTATTTGCTTCTCTATCATCTCGCATAGAGTAAAGTGCTGATATACCCATGTTAATAGAATCTGTAAGGTCATAACGACCGCCTAGAGAAAAAGACAAAGAATCAGAATCTGGTAATTCATAACTCAATGTTGAATCAGGGACAGGTGTTTCATCTATAACTGCACCTGCCATTAATGTAACGGCATCAAACTCTTGAGTAATACCTATTCTATATGCATTAGTGTTTTTCCAATCTTTTGCTATTGGGTCATCTAATTTTTCTTTGAGATTACCAATATCTCCAGCATAATTAAAATCAAGTGTACTATATGCTGACCAAAAATTTCGTTCATATACAATCTCAATTGTAGTTTGAGTCGAAAAAGTGTATGCTGCTGCAATATTTAAAAATGCAGGTAAAGGTACACTAACTGTAGAACCACCATCATATACAGGTAGTGTTGTACTTCCTACATCATATAGTTTTGCTGTTCCCTCTTGTGTCAAGTTAACTTTTGATCTATAAGTAAGACCAAATTCTAAAGATTTTGTTGGCTTATATGCTAATGCTAAGTTATATCCCACATCAAAACTATCGCCCTCCATATCTCGAGAAATGGCACTTGTACTTTTAACAATTCCTTCAGAGTGTAACAATCTAAAACCAGCAGCAAATGCGAAATTATCTGTCACTGCAAAAGCTACTGTTGGATTAATTTCAATCACTTGTAGTGTAAATTCTTCAGCCTTATCTTTTGCAGGAGAATCATTCCAACGTTTTGTAAGGCCACCAGGAACTGATATATTAACTCCAATACGAGCATTCCCAAGCTTTGGTGAAACATAATTCAAAGAAGGAATAAAAAATGTTTCTGATTCAGCATCTATATCAACACCCAATTGAGAACCTTTACCTTTAAAATTTGTAGGGTCAAGGCCAATTACCATTAAATCTGCTTCTATCGCATTTTCATCTGCCATAAAAACCATATTAGCAGGGTTATAATAAGCTGCATCTGCACCATGTGAACGAGCAACATTCGCTGCACTTAAGGCTACTCCATTCACAGATGTTTCAGGGATTTTGTATCCTCCTGCATAAAGTGAACTAGCTACAGCTAAAGATATTAATGTTAATTTTTTCATTGAAATTTCCACCTATTTAAGTTTTCTTCTAGCATACTACCAAAATCTGACCTATTTTTTAATAAGTTACACTTTTTTTTATTTATTTCTATTTTTTTTACTCATTCAAGAAATTTCTAATACCATTTAGAATAGAATAGAGGTAATTTTTTAAGGAGTTACTATGCTAAAAACGATCCTCTCTTCACTTGTGCTTGTATTTATCGTTGGATGTGGCGATAATGGAAGTACCACAGTAAAGGTCAACAACACAACAGGTCAAGGTGCTGGTGCACTAATAGTTTTCGATTCAACTGGTGGGAATATTCCTTACCCAAATAATATTTTGTTTGCAGCAACAACTGCCGAAACTATAGATGGTACACTTAACATACCATTCAATCCTACAGATTCTGATGCTGCTGTAAAATCAGCCTTAAATACTCTTACAGGATTTTCTACAACTTCTCCAATTAGTGTAAGCTTTACAGGCAAAATTAATCCCTCATCTTTAGTAACTGGTTTGAAGTTTTATGAGATTTTAGCAGAAGCAAATGCTTCAACCGGTAATGTTCCAATCATAAAAGGTATTATACGTGACTTAAAATTTGGTGAAGACTATATTGCTACAACAAATGAAAATAAAATTATTATTCTTCCTCTTATACCACTCAAAAGTGACCAAAACTATATGATTGTTCTTACTAAAGATATAAAAAACGATGAGAATCAACATATTGCTCCAGATTTAGCTTCTGACCTTCTTTTAAGTGAAACTCCTCTTTTTGATACAACAGGAAATCATACTGCACTAAGTGATGATAAAGCAAAAACATTTGAGGGAATTAGACAAGCGACACAAGCACTTATTGGCTATACAATGGCACAAAGAGCTATAGCTAGAGAGAATATTGTGACAGCTTGGAGTTTTAAAACTCAGGAAATAGGAGATACTGCTCAAGCATTTGCTGATCAAGATACAACAGGTTCAATGGGACTAGTAAACTCAACCTTAACATCAAAAGAGATGCTTCAGTCAAGTAGTATGAAAGGTAATGCTGATGTATATGTTGGTACACTATCTCATATTCCTTACTACTTAGCCAAAGCAACTTCTTCACACGATACAGCACCACTTAGAGAATCTTTTGTTTTTCAAGCAGGAAATACTCTTCCGGATGTAAATGCAACTATTAGCATTCCTGTTTTAGCTACTGTACCAAATGACAAAGGCAATATGCCTGCAGCAGGATGGCCAGTTGTCATCTTTCAACACGGTATCACGCAAGACCGAACAAATCTTTTAGCTATCTCTGAAGCATTTGCAACTATTGGTTATGCAGCAGTTGCTATTGACCTTCCTCTTCATGGTATTGATGACAATACGAGTGGTTTATACATGCAAAATATCGAGAGAACTTTTGATTTGGACTTGGTAAATAACTCTACTGGGGCAGCTGGTCCTGATGGAATTATAGATTCATCTGGTACTCACTATATTAACCTAGCAAGTCTTTTAACTTCACGTGATAACATCAGACAAACAACATCAGATCTTTTTGCGCTACTTAATAGTTTTGGCAATGTCGTTGCTACTGATGGCTTAAAATTCGATAGCTCTAATGTTTCTTTTGTAGGTCACTCACTTGGAACTATCGCTTCTTTTGGTTTCTTAAATCATGCGAGTAACTTAAAAAGTGTCACACTAGCTATGCCAGGAGGAGGAATAGCACAACTTCTTAATAACTCTGTAAGTTTTGGACCAAAAATCGAAGCTGGTTTAGCATCTAAAGGTGTAATAAAGGGGACAACTGCTTACAGTAGCTTTATGCTAGCGACTCAGACTATCTTAGATGATGCAGATCCTCTCAACTATGCTCAAAGTGTTGGAGTAAAACAAAATATTTTAGCAATAGAAGTTATAGGAGGACAAAATGGTGGACTACCAGATCAGGTTATACCAAACAACTCTCCAGCTGATCGTACTTTCCAACTTTATGGAACAGAGCCTCTACTTCAGTTACTCGCTACTACTAACTTAACTGCAACAACTGCCATAAAACCAAATCAGGCTGCTAGATTCTTAGAAGGAGATCATGGATCAGTTTTAGATCCAACATCTTCTCTTTCAGCTACTGTTGAGATGCAGACTGAAGTAGCTACATTTGTAGCTTCTAAAGGTACAGGTGTTGTTGTAACAACTGGTACACTACTTCGTAACCCTTAATCTATAACTAAAGAGAATTTCTCTTTAGTTAGTAAAACTATAAAGAAGTTCTATCTCTTCTTTCCAAATAGTATCATCTATAGTCTCGAGTACTAAAGGAATATCATCCATTCTCTCATCTTGCATTATAAACTTAAATGCATCGATCCCTATTTCACCTTTTCCAAGAGACTGATGTCTATCGACATGAGAACCTAATGGTGGCTTAGAGTCATTAATGTGCATCCCCATAAGATACTTAAAACCTACAATCCTTTCAAACTCATTCCAAGTCTTATCATAAGCTTCCCGTGTTCGTATGTCATACCCTGCTGTAAACATATGACAAGTGTCTATACAAACCCCTATACGAGATTTATCTTCTACTTTATCGATGATATGTGCTAAATGCTCAAAACGCCAACCAAGATTGCTTCCTTGTCCTGCTGTATTTTCAAGAACTGCACTCACACCCTGTGTCTTATCTAACGCTATGTTTATAGACTCAGCAATAACATCTAAACAAACATCTTCGATAGGTTTCATAATCTCTAAATTTTCTTTGTCTGACTTCTTCACTTTCGCTAAATGACTTCCCGGATGAAAGTTTAGTCTATCAAGACCAAGAATTTCACAACGTTCAAGCTCATCTATAAATGCAGCACGAGATTTTTCTAACTTCTCAACTTCTGGATGTCCAAGGTTTATAAGGTAAGAGTCATGAGGTAAAACATGTTTAGGAAGTATTCCACTCTTTTCTAATGCACTTTTGAATTTATCTATAGTTTCTGCATCTAAGTCTTTCCCTACCCATTGCCGTTGATTTTTAGTAAAAAGAGCAAATGCTTTTGCACCTATAGCCTCTGCATTTGTTACTGCATTAAATACTCCACCGCTAGCAGAGCAGTGTGCTCCTACAAATTTATTAATTTTAGCCATTAGTTTATATCCTTGATTTTAAATAGTATCTTGTTTTTTTTGTCTTTAAAGTAAGTTTCGTGGGACTTTACCCTATAAGTTATATCTACATTATTAGTTTTAATTTTTTGCTCAAATCCATCATCTATTCTTAATAAACTCTGACTCTCATAGATTGGTTTATGTAATAAAATATTTTGGAGTAGAGAGTCAGGGTACTCTGCGTTTAAATACTCAGAGTTAAAACTACTTCGACTCATACAGCCCTCATCTACACAGATAAGATAGTTTATAGCTATTTTTTTCACAGACCTTCCTGCCACAAAAAGTTCTAGTTCAACAGCATCGCCACTATTACGTATGTAACCTAAGTCTGCAAATTTTAGCTGGGGTGATTTTATAATTATGATTTTTGATTGTGTATGCTCGTAGTTTTTAATACTACAAGCCGAAAAAAGAAGTGTAAAGAGGAGAAGAAAGTACTTCATTGCTAAGCTTACTTAGCTAAAAATTTTCCACATTTTTTCTCTGGAGTTCCACCAAAACAACTAACTTCTACAGCTGATCCATCTTTTGCTACTACTTGTCTTTTACAGTCGTCTTTTGCTATACAATTTTGATTATCACATCCTACGTTTGCTGGTAATGCCATTTTAATTTCCTTAAGTTATTTTATATAATGGAATTTTATCAGATTTTTTGCGTTTTGTCATATTTTTGAGGGAGTTTTTAAAATGTAAGTATAATTAATGTGTTCCTAACGATTTAACTCGTTAGGACAATCCAGTTTAAGGAGGTCGCTTTTGAAGCGATTTATTCTAAAACTTCACTTTCAGCTTGGCAGTTTGAAAGTGAGTTTTAAAGTTGAGAGGGTTTAATCCCTTTCAACTCCTTACTCTGGAATTATAACACAAGTAAATAAATTATGAAAATACATATTGATATCGACTGTTTCTTTGTTAGTGCTGCTCGTATACTAGAGCCAGAGCTAGAGCATATACCTGTGGCAATCGGTGGGAGAAGTGACACTAAAATCTTTAATAAAGATGCTACAAACCAAACTGTAAACTTTGAAAACACGGGCTCCTTTGTTCCAACATTTTATAAAGCCTATGAAACAAAGGATGATGATATAGATGCTTTTAAAGATTCAGATGGGAAAATTCGTGGAATACTAACCACTTCATCATACCAAGCAAGAGACTACGGCATTAAAACAGCAATGACTATTAGGGAAGCTTTACAACTCTGCCCTCACCTCGTTATAAAAGCACCAAATATGTCACTTTACCAAAAACTCTCTCACCAACTTCACGAGTTTTTATGTAAACGCATTCCCTTGGTAGAACAAGCAAGTATAGATGAATTTTATGGAGACTTAAGCGGGTGGGTTGAGGATGCAGATATCCCATCATTTATAGATGCCCTGAGACATGAGATAAAACATGAATTAAAACTTCCTGTCTCTATAGGTGCAGCTTCGACTCGTTACATCGCAAAACTTGCCACTACTTATGCTAAACCTTTTAACTGTAAGGTTATCACTCCCCATAACTTTGATAATTTTGTAAATCCCATAAAGGTGGGTGGTTTTGCAGGTATAGGTAAAAGTATGACAAGAAAACTTAATGATGTTCATATCTATACCTTAGGAGAACTTAGAGGAAGACGAGGAACTATAGAGTCCTGGGGACCATATGCAAAAGACCTTTACCGACGTATAAATGGTGAAAGTGATGCCCCTATAAAAACTACTCATAAACGTAAATCTATCGGTATCAGTCGAACTTTTGATCCACTTTACGACAGAGTAGAACTTAAACGCAGAGTACATATACTTACTCGCCATCTCTCTTTTGCCATCTTAAAACTAGATGTTATTCCTACTGTTTTTCATCTAAGTATTCACTACGAAATGAACCAGAAGAGTCATAAAAACTTTTCACTTGCAGAAGTTTTTACAGAAAAAAAGTTTGATGCACTTTGTCTAAGACTCTTTTACGAAGCAGATACTCAAAAAAGACTAAAAATGATACGTCTCAGTATAAACTGTTCTTCTTTTACAAGGGACTCAAAAAAAGAGCTCTCTCTTATTGGATTTGAAGAAGAGCAAAAAATGCGTCGCTTAACTGAACAGACTCAAATATTACGCGAAAAATACGGAATAGATGCACTAAAGTGGGGGAGTGAAATGTAGTTTAAATATTAAGATTATATGCTACAATAATCATATGACAAACTCTAAACTTCTTGAGCAGTTTCGCTCCTTTTATTTTCGTAACTATCCTGACGATATGGAGACTCAGATCTCTTACTTTGCAGTTTTTGGTGGTCTTGGTTGGGATGTCGATACTCAAAAACCTATTTATGAGCTTGTAGAAACACTAATACTTGAAAATTTTGATATATTAAATGAAAAGATAGAAGAACTTACACTTAACGAACCTGAAAACAAACGACTGCTTCAAGCTCTAGCAGTAGGTGATAGAAGAATATTTTCTGCATTTAAAAGAGCCGGACTCAATAACGGTAATGGTGGTGGAGCACTTAACTTTTTACAATCTTCTGGACTCATACAGATGGAGTACTCTCGTGAACGCCACCCAAGAGAAGACAATCCAAATGGCAAACTTAAACGTAGAGATGCACGCCACCGTATATCTCATAAAGTTCTTTTTACTCACCCTTTTGTAAGATTTTGGTTTTACTTTATAGCTCCACAAATAAAAAACATAAAAGCAAAAGAATTTTCAAAAGTTCTTGAAAATATACATGAACGAATAAATAGCTATACAAGTTTAGTCTTTGAAGAGATGAGCGAAGTTTTACTAAACTACAATCTTAGAGAATCACAGATAGTTAGTTCAGGTTCTTACTGGGATGCGAATATTGAGATAGATATACTCACTGTAACCGAAGATGAAAAAATATATGTAAGTGAATGTAAGTGGAAGAATCATAAGATAAATAAAAAAGAGCTACATAAACTCAAAGAGAAGTGTGAAAGATTAGAGATAGAACCAACCCAAATTGTCTTCTTCTCTAAACGCGGATTTTCAAAAGAGTTACTTCAAATGCAGAGTGCAACCCTTGCCCTTTATAGTAGTGAAGACTTTGAAGCACTTGTAAAAAACAGTTCAAAAGAAGCTCTTATACCCAACTTTATTAACTAACTACACGAAGGGCAGTATAAGCTTCTTGTAAGAGTTGAAACTTCTGAGTATAGTGATCTACCATATGAGGTGATTCATGAATAATTTTATCAGGATGGTATACTTTTGTAAGTTTTTTATATGACTTTTTAAGAGCATCTTGACTCGCACCTACTGGGCACTCTAAAACAGTATAGAAGAGTGTATTCTCATCATTTTCTGCTTTACAAAGATCACCAAAACTAAAATTTGCGAAGTCACTATAAAGTTTAGACATAAAATGGTTGTCATATGTATACTGGATCTGATAATGCAATATATGGCGTTTATTAAGTGCACGCTCTAAACGCGACTTCGCTTTCATATCTGAAACATCTATAACTAAAGAGAGATCAGTTCCGCGTTCAACATATACTTCAAGCTGAGAACGCATATAATTTAACACCCATGAATTTGTGTTGTCTAGAGATATAAGTACTGTGTCTTTGTCATAAGCATATAGGTTAACTTTGACAGTTTCTGGCTCTTGAAGTTTATCTAACTCTATTTTGATGGGTTGTGTTCCATATTTGAGCATACTTCTAAGAAAAAACTGATGATCAAAGTCGTGAGTTCTTGCATGATGTTCGCTAAGTTGTTGTAAAAATTCTTCGCGTACTTCTGTTAAAGTTTCGTTTCTAAATACTAAAACTGCTTTAGGTAAAAAGAGCATACCACGAGAGTGATGATTTAAAAAGTTTTTCATCCAGTCAGCATTTAAGGTGTCAAAGTCCGTAGTTATAAGAATGAGATTGTTACGTAATACTATATTCATATACCCTACCTTATGGAATTTTCTTTATTTAAAGCAAATAAAGTTCCATTCTTGATAATAAATATTTAGTAGGCTTTCATATTATACTTTTTATAAATTTTGACACTCGATAGACTCTCTTCATTTTGCAGTATACGAAGTAATTCTTCAATAGATTTTGTTGATTTATTTGTAAAAGCACAAATTCCATCAGCTACACAAAAAGCTAATTCTACACTGTATTTTTGCTCAAATTTATAAAAATCAAAAGTTGCAATATCTTTAAAACGAACAATAACTTTATTACTTTTATTTACTGCACTAGCAGATATATACACTGCTTGTTCTTTAACAACTGAAGGATGCATTTTTTTATACTTTTTTAACTCACTATAATCTCTTGCATTAAGAGATAAAATCATAAAAATTAAAATTATTATCTTCATATCATTTCCTCCCGTGCCCATAAATATCTAGCTTTAAAGAGTTAACATAACCACTATCTAATTCAAGTCTATCTGTTACTTCTATACTCCATGTACCAAAACTTTTTTCACCCATAAATGCAGCAGATGAAAATCTAAATCCACCATTGTAGTAGTCACTTCTCAATTCATTAGGTGTAATTAATTGTGTTCGCGTTCCACTTGGTGAGACTAAAATAATTTCATAATCACCAGAATATGGATGATCACTATCAAATGTCAACTCAACCCATTCAATGATAAGTTCATCATCTATTTTTAGATCCAGTGTTACAGAGGTATTTGTATCAGGTATATGAACATTCATAGTTTTTAAACCACTTGTTAGTTTAATTTCTTCAGGTAGCAGAGTATAGTAAGGAGAACGACACTCTAAAATAAGTGCATTTGTATCTATAAGTCCATAACCATAGTTAATATTATGTTCTCTTCCAGCAGTATTTTTTACCCAGTTTTCATCAGCAATATCTATCTTCTTAGAATTATACGAAAGTAGCCAACGAACATCTCTCCAGGTTAGGTCGGGACAAGACTCAAGAGTTAATGCTATAGCCCCTGAAACCATAGGTGTGGCAGCACTTGTACCGTTCATGGCATAAGTATAACTTCTACTTAGATCATCATCAAAAGTGATAGCCCCTAAACTCAAACCAAGTTCACTTTCGTAATAAGACTTCCCTGTTAAAAGAGTCGTAGCTATAGTAGGTGCTCTTTCATATGAGGCACCCCCATATCCACTTACTAAGACATTACTTCCGGGATTAGAGTACTCAGAAAAAGTATTATCATGTCGCACTGAGGCAACAGTAATTGCATATCTATTATTTGCTATGTATGATAAGTTTGCATTACCAAAAGCCTCTCTATCATTTCCAGATGCAAAGGTAAAGATTCGCCCTTTTCCATCTCTTAACTGCTCTGAAGCAAGTCTCATAATATCTTCAAAGCTTTTATCTTTTGATTTGTATGCTCCCCAGCTATTGTTACTTACTAAGATCTCATTTGCACCAATTGAGTTATACCAAAGTGCATCTAGTTCATATATTGACTGTTCTTCTAACCAGTTACTCCCTACTAT